>Ga0209149_1000975_pt1 | contig 13473 bp, 9 predicted proteins | sample WorMetTyACAVOLI2_FD_187423 | JGI IMG/M metagenome (GOLD analysis project Ga0209149, IMG submission 187423) | Marine gutless worms symbiont microbial communities from Max Planck institute for Marine Microbiology, Germany - Olavius algarvensis... ... | reverse complement strand
TACCAAATTATACTGCTTGGTGACAGAGGCAGTAGGGTGTGAACAACTTGCCTAAGGTTGTTACACAGCAGCGTCGCGGCCGGGCCTCGAACCCGCGACTACTAGATCGCAAGTCCGACGCTCTACCACTAAGCCACCGCGCCACCCTGGTGATAATACCAGGTGATAGCCCGAGCATTTTCCCATCTTTGGACAAAATGTGAAATTTTCATTCATTGTAGAAACAAAAAATGACTAATGACGCAGTTCATCAAATGTCCATTCCATCAAATGTCCATTCCACTCTTCCAGAAAGGTTGTAAGTCCAGCCGCTGACTTAATTTGTAGGCATACGTTACTTCTTTTTGACAAGTAATGTAGAATATGTATTGCAAGTAATGCGACGGAAGTGCTTGTTGTGTTTACAACTTTACATCATTGCAAAATATGGTGATTTTTGTCAATAATAGTCATAGTACATGCAAGTATCAAAAGCACAAATGTTGCATGTCCACATAATGGGACTTATCTTTGCCATTTTCTCAAAAAGAGGTTTTTTTGTGGACATAGTACCTTTGTGCTGCAAACCGTCGTTATGTGTGACATTATTGCTGACAGGTTAATGTTACCAAAGCCCAGCCACTGGGCCAAACCACATATATATATAACCAATATACTCTGGTGCCGGTCCCAAGCCCAGGTTAATTGGGACGGTTGTGACAGGAACGGCATGCGGCGTAAAATCTCTGGGTTGTTTTCTGTTTAACATACTTTAAAATAAAATATGCGTATTTTTCTGGGAGTGAATTTGACTTACGTTTAGACATGTAGTCTATGGTGCAGAATGTTTGTCTGCTGGCATGCCAGCCGGTGGATTTGAGGACCGGATCGGCATGGGATGTGTGTACCTCCTGGGCCACCTGAAATCCAGAATGGGTGATTGTTCTAGTGCTGGGTGTGTGGCTCACCCGAGTTTGTTGTTGTTGCATTAATGTCGCCAAAATCACTGTGCATCATAGACGTAGATCTGTATGCCTCAGCAAGATTTGTATGCCTCAGCACAGTAAGAAATGTGGTAATATGTATTAGGCCTACAGTAAAATGTGTGTATTTTTCTGTGGGTGAACTGTACGTACATTCAGACGTAGTCCATGGTGCAGTGTGTTTGCTGTCTGCAATGCAGGGTTTGGATTGTGCATTCAGCCACAATGGTACACGCCTGAAGAAGCCGCGTTTGTGCCGCTACTATAAGTCAGGTCACTGTAATAACAAGTCGAGAGACTGCTCGTATCACCATGAGACGTGGCCTTGTGTCCAGTTCCACAGAGACGGCTCATGCACCGACGGTGACCAGTGCCGATATTCACATCAAGAACTTTGTGACGAAACTCGGCCACTGCTAGAGAAGGTATGCTTAACATCCTCCTTCGTGCTGCATTGCCAGCCAGCAAAACAGTGCAGAAAAATTAGAGGTATGGTTGGTGGCGTGGCATAGTGGTAGACCGGCAATCTTTCCCTGTCCTGCGCTCAACCTACAGCTGATGGATGACCAAATGAGATTAATTGCTCGTGCTGTAAAAATTTGTGATTGCTGTAGTAGTTTAGTGTACCAGTTTAATTGTCTTTCAGTGTAACTGTCTAGTATTGTGTGACGACATTTGATAAGGAAACTAGATTGATGGCATTCCACCCTCTTGTATAGGCACTGGGCATAAGTCGGGCAGTGGCTGTGGAAAGTGGAAAGCGCAAACACGACGGGATGTTTCTCAGTGGTGCCTTGACCGAACTTCACCAAACTGGAAGTGAATGTAGTTTAACTGTCCCTTCAGGGCCAGTTTGTTTTAGAATTTTGAAAAGTTGCCCCGTTTCTGCACAAAGGCCACCGACAGACGGGCCACTTCCAAAAAAGGGTTAAAATTGGTTGCTTTGCCGACTAAAATTCAATGAAAAGGTCTGAAGTATTTTTCTAATCACATTAGGCATACATCTCGTGCTCCGGTCTGGTGATGAAGTGTTGTGAAGAATAAAAAAAATTAAAACAACATTGGTAAAACATATAGGCCACCACTTTGCGCTGAAGTGTGGCACAGTGCCTAAATTAGAGAAAGAGGTGCTGCGGTAAATGTTATGTGAATATGCCATGCCTCAGATTCGGTCATATACTCTGAGTCACATTGCATGCGTTGTAAGTTTGCGTATTATGATTATTATGCTGTTGTCATTACAGGCTGAGAAAGCAGAGAAGGATGCTCCCGATGATGCCACAACTGACCCACAGCCTCAGCCAAAGAAGAAATCACTCTTGGGTATGTTGTCATTTACTAAACTGGATCTCGGATATTTTTCAAATAATGCCAACAAGTTTGGTTGAGTATCATCAATTTTCGGTGCAAAGAATCACCTCTTTGGACCAGTTGCACTAACGTTACTTAAATTACTACTTACCTACATATCACTTACAGAGAAACTTAAATCTCGATGATATCATTTACTCACACTTATACCTTTGTGAGATGTAATAAAAAAGAAGATTCCAGCTTAGATTATTTCTCTAACAGCTGTAGAAGATGCTACACGTTAAAAAAGTTAAAGTTCTGAACACCTGCTATTGCACCACTTACATGAGTCGAACTTGTGACCAGCAGTGCTGTGCTGTCTTGGAAGTGGCAGCTGATTGGCATGAGCTAATTGTCCCACAGTGCAATTTGTTGCCGTCCATTGGCAGTTGGACCCGCACTGCAGCTAGCAAACACACCACCACCCCAGTCAGCCACACTAGGCTGGTACCCATCCTGCCGATGATAGTAGGCTGAGTTGGCTTGGGATTGATTCTTGCTGAGATCTGTGTAAATTATTCTGGCGTCGCGAAGTGCCTTCTGCCAGAATTGCTCCAGTGGTCCTTTAAAAGTCCAAGGTAGACAGGTCCATGCGTTGAACTGGATGGGTTGCATCTTTTGTGGAATGTTATTGGAAGATGTTGTGAACGCTATTTTAGGTGATTACCCTGTACCGGAGCTGCTGCCACCGATGACAAATGTACACATGTCATCAGCTGACAAAGAGAGAAAAAAGATTCCGTCGTTATTTGATGTCCAAGTCCGAATGTCAACAAGTTCGAACTCTTCATCGTCGTCAGCCAGCTTGTCCACAACAAGTTGCACGCCCGTTGCCAGCATTCGACCTCTGATGTTAGTACACACATGTGCACAGCCACATTGTCAGGTTTACAGCATTTAGCCATGGAAAGGTTTCCACTATCCAAGGAAACCTTCAGAGATTGCCAAAGCAACATTTTTTTATAAATCAGTTTGCTTACTTATAGGGCAGGTACCCCTGTCGTGCCTAGGCATCAACGTCAATCACTGTTTCTCACGTTTGTTAATTTTCAGAGAAACCGCCCAGTGATAGGACTTAGCCTGAGGACCAACTGCTCAGATTCTGCAATGAAAGAGTTGAGGTTAAGGCCCGTTTATAGCGACACAACTCAACTCGACGTCAAGTCGAGTTGAGTTGCGTCGCTATAAACGGGCCTTAAGGGTTCTGAAACTACCGTAGAGATTGTTACCTTCTGGTTCTGTGTGTTTTCTACTTTCTGGTGCTTGCCAGTGATGGTGGCTTGTTGCAACTGTAACTGTGGCATGCCTGAAAAATCATGTTTACAGCTGTGGCAACAGCAATTTCCTGCATTTAGTTCCGACATTATCATGTCACACAGTGTTGTCTCTGTGCTGGAATTTGTGAGATCATTGTATAAACTGTTTTCTTTTATTATTTTACGAGAAGATTAAGTAAAACATAAACCAGACTGTTAGTGATGTTAGTGAGTGAATATGCTACTGGCTTGTCTGTCATGTGCATGCGGCTAGAAAAATTTGACTTGTTTTTATTTTGTTTGTTTAATGAAAAACGTTTGGGTGAAGAGGAATATTGTGTACCAGAAAATATTGAATATTAATTTTAGTTTTTAAAAACATTACGCGATACTTATTGGCAGAGGTAGTAAAATGTGTTTGAAGTTATTGGTATCACGAGTTTTTGTATTTATTTGTGTTTGTTCGTTGCAGGCCTCGAGGTTTTCCTACTAAGAACACGCAGCCTGGTATCTTGGGGCCTGGACCGGCAGTGCCTCCCCGTCTTGCACTGAGGTTGATGCGTATGCGTCTGATGCCGCCGGTGACGTTTCCATTCGCCGACGTGCAGCGATTTCCGTTCGATCCTTCAGTGATGCCGTTACCACCGACCGAGAGTGCAGAAGTATTAAATGGTAATGATGATGGTGATGATGATGATGACTGAACAGCATTCAGCATCATAGCAAAGCCATTGTGAGAGTTCGCCCAGTTCCTTTAATGAATATGCAACATCACTAACTGGCCACCGACCCTCCGACCAAGCCAGCGAACTTGAGCCATGGGTCCGCCTATGTGCTGCTTGTGTCTACACCCACCATTGCTATCTATTGTCATTATTGTCATTCAGCCCAGAGGTGAAGCTCAGTTTGCTGTCCCATGGAGGATAGAAGGCTGAGTCGTCCTAGACACTGCGGTAAGGGTGTTCAGGCTGTATCTCACAGTGGCTTTCATTATAAAGAGACCACCGACTGCAGTGGGATTCGATACTAGGACCTCACACACTGCAGTCAGGCATGCTACTGCAACCTGCAGTAATGTGGGTAAATACATTATAGCAGTACACAATGGATACACAGTGTAAAACATGGCTTGTCTTGTGTGATGTACAAAAAGTAATCTGCCCACCGACTGTTCAGTCACTTATCGAATTTCCAACAAGTCACTTAAAGTTCATTCTTTCTGGTAAAAGATTATAACTTGACCTTCAGAGATGTTAAATCACCGTTCGTACACTGCAGTGCATCAGAATGCAGCCATTTTCGAACTATTCCGATCTTTTGACCATGTCTTGTTCCTGTAAAAATTTCATGATGCTGTCTCAAGCAATTCAAGAGTTGTCGCGTTGACAACTAAAGAAACAGATATACACACCCACAGACAGACACGAGTGAAAACATACCACCTTCGCTACACTATCACTGAGTGGGTGGTAAGTGTAGAGGTTGTAGCGCCTCTGAAGCCACGGCATTATGGCGCTATAGAAGTTTTATTATTATTATTATTATTATTATTACTACGGCATCATTTACAGCGTATAGGTTTTGGTTGTGAAGTTGCAGAACTGAGTTGCAACATTTACTTGAAACTGACAAACTGGTAGCAACAGCAGTGGTTGTGTTTGACTTGTGTCAGCTGCTGGTGGGTTGCCTACAAATAATGTCGCCGTCATGCCAAGGTTTACTGGTGACAGTCTGCCGACGCCAGTCAGCGCGAGCACTGATGATCTTGCCGTTGCCGAAGCCACATCTCAAGTTGGCATACCGAGCTCAGTGCCATTGCCACTGACTGTTCCTCAGCTGCTGCCGACTTGTAACACTTCATCCATTGTGCCGCCGCCAGCTCTAACATCCATTGCGCCATCATCTTTCACATCTGTCGGAGTATCCGGCATGATATCAGCAACGGCAGAAACACCAACAGTGTGGCAGCTTCCGCAGCCGTCGGTTATTGCTGGTGTCGACCTGAGCCAACTGCCGCCACTTCAGCGCCAGCTGTTTCTGCGTATTCACCAGCAGAACGAGGCGACAGCTCATCCTCCAGCAGCAGCTAGTCACAATCCCGCACCATTTCAAACCTCGGTTGCAGTAATCCCGCCACTGGGTACGACTTGCATCTACCATTTATATTTTCTGTCTCTTGTCTTAACAGTATCTTCAGAAATAAACACTGATAAACTGTGGTGATCACAGAGTATCTCTCAGTATCGTCTGCTCGGGTTTTATGCTGATCAGTGTTCGTTATATTCAGAGGGATCATTGTCAACACCTCCCTGTGTTTACAGTGGCCTCACTACAAAACAGGGGCCCAGCGGCAGACAACTGCAGGTTCCCACTAAAGTAAAGTAAAATAGAGTAAAACACGTGGATTTGTATAGTGCATCGTCGTGAAGCGCCTCTAATGCGCTACCGCTTCCCGTAAGTCGGCACTGATCTCCGCAAGCCAGCCCTACAGCCAGGCATTCAGTGAACACTGCAAGACCACGGACACTGGTTGATGTATCACGCAATATGCCTGTGTACTTCCCCCAGCTTATGCCAGGTACTCATTTCAGCCTGGGCAGACTCTGACTAACCGGGCCTAGTGTAGAGTAACTACATTGATAAGCCGGAATGGTTACCGCTGTGCTAAACCGGAAGTGGAAAGTTGGGGAGAGTGAGGAAAGGCAGAGAATTGAGGAGGTCAGAGAAAGTTGGGGAGAAGTTAAAGGAATTTTGTTGGTGGTCAGGGAACAATAGAACAATAGCATGTACATGTATTATCAGACTGTGCAGCTGTTGCTGTAGCATTGTTTCAGGTGATGAGTTATGAGCTGACTCTATTGCCGCATTCTGATCCTCCCCAAACCCTTCCCTGGGGAGATATTCGGGTTTAAGTACAAAATATGTGCAGATGCAGCCTCCTGTTCGACGTGGTGTTAGTCCACGGCTGTCATAAACCAAGCACGGCTGTCATCTCGCCGGCAGTGTGGTCAGCTGTTATAAACAGAGTGATGCTCGGACCTGTTGTTGACAATCACTGTCCGTTGTGTTGACAACGCCAAAGTCATACACGAGGCGGGACAATTTCTATTCGCAGTACTTCATTCTTGTTGTTTTTTTGTAGCTGTCGCAGTGAATGCGGTGAAACCAGCCGAGCCGACTGTCGAGCAAATGAACGCTACAACTCACGAACAACCGAATTCCATTGTCAACATGTTGAAAAACTTTGTTCAGCAGGTTTGTGAATCTTTCGGCTAGTTTTCTGTACGTAATTAGTTGATGCCGTTGGTTTCTCTAAGCCACGTCCACGTCCCGCAAACCAGTGAATTCGTATAGTGCACCACTGCACAAGACATGACTGATGCACTGCCACTGCCCCTACGTCAGCACTGATCTCCAGACACCAGACACCAGCTTAACACTGCAAGACCACGAATACAGTCTAGTGCATCACGTGGTATGCCTGTTTACTCCCTAGCTTTAGCTGGTACTCATTGCGCCTACCCACGGAAGGATGGCCAGGCTGAGTAGATGTGGGTGGGCGGTTCTGCACCGAGGTGGTTTACCTGCCATCAGACGGTCACCCATCGAGGGACTAGTCAAGCCTGGCATAGCAGAAAATTGTTGATCGAGACCAGTAGGTAACCACAACCAAACCGCCACGAGAGTCGTAGTAAGTGACTATGGCTTGTCGGATTCTACTGGTCACTTTTTCATACCTGCTGCCTGTTGGTTGTTGTTTCCTGTCCTTGAATCAACTGCTATTGTTTCCTTATCAGTCTCGGTACTGAATAGAAGTAAAGTTAAGTTCGTAACTATTAACTGTGATGTTAAAAACTTATTGATAATCACTGTGGTGCCAGAGGTTGTAGTAGTAGTAATGGTTGTCATCGTAGCAGTATATTAACGAGTGATGTAGTTCTCTAGGCCAGGCCTCGGCCTGGCGGTGCCTCAAGGCCAAATTTTTATGGCCTAGACCTTGTACTTGGGACCTGTTGCCTAGGCCTTGGCCTTGAAGGTCCATGTCTTGGCCTTAAGAGATGTATCGACAGGTTTTCTGCATCACTGTCAAACTGGAATGAACTTAATAATAGTTATAATAATAATGAATTATTAAGAAATTGTATGTAATTCATAATAAGTGAATACCTAAGCAGAAGCAAGCAATCAATACTGAGTTGATTACGTTCTGTCAAGGCTGTCACGTGTTCTGTGGTTGTATGGTTAAAGGCCTTGGACTCTGGACCTATGGCCCTGGCCTCGGGGGTCCAGGCCTTGGCTGGTTTCGTGGTACAGTGGTAGAACGTTGGTTTTTGACCGGCAAACTTTCCCCGTCCTGCACTCGATCTGCAGCTGATGGGTGACCACTTCCACTGCAGCCCACTGATGTGGGTGAACCGTCCGCTGTAGGTTAGCCAACCAGGCCAACTCAGCCTTTCGTCCTTTCGGGGTAGATAAATGAGCAGTAGGCTACAATTAGATGTTCGCAACCTCAGCCTGGGGAGGCGCCATCTGGTGAACACTTACGAGGTAAAGTTAGGCATTGGTGTAATTGCAGGTAACACTGTGTGATCCCTGCCTGAGCGCCTTGAGTGTGAGGCACTACATAAAGTGCGCTATATAAATACACTTACCTTATCCTTTTAGATTTTGGCCGTGACTACGTGACTGACATTAATGTGTTGTTTGTAGCCGCCGCCAGCCGCCATTCCAGCGACTGTTCCACGTCTGCCAATTGCACCGATGTTTGACATCAATCAGGTTCTGTCTGCGATCACTCAGACTGTTCCGCCAGCAGCCACAGCCACTGGGTGAGTTCTGTCTTTCAGTTAATACTGTCAAGTCTTGTTGCCTTGCTGTTATTTTCATCACAGATCTGAGGTGGCTATAGCATGCAGTCTCGACATGGAGTTGTTTATTGCCAGTTGTAGGGCTTTTGTAACACTGAGATAGGAACCGTTGGTGATAGATTAGGTGTAGTCAGTTCACTAGTGGGTGGTGTTCTTAAGCCCGGTTGGTACACACTGGCGGCAAAGTCAAATTCGACATGGTCCACTTTGTCCACCATGTTGACCATGTCGTTCTGGCCCCGTACACACTGGCAACAGAGTCTAAAGGTCGTTCGACATTCCGGCGACAAAAATTACCCACTTTCGACGAAGTCGACCGAGTCGAACATGTTCAACTTCGGAGACAATGTCGACCGCATCAGGGTCAACACAGTCGAACGAGCCAGCGAAAGTTGACTTTCGACAAACCGGCAACAAATCGGCGACAAAGTCGAAGGTATCGGTGACAATCGGCAACGAAATGGACAGTCGACTTGTCGCCAATTTGTCGCCGGTTTTTGCGACTGTCGACTTTGTCGGCTGTGTACCGGGCTTTACCATCAATTCCAATAAATCACGTTTGCGTTAAAATTAGTTGTCGTTGGTGTTAATTCGGTTTTAAATAGTTTGCTTTGTCCACTTTATAGTCAAGTAGAGTTTTAGAAGTAATCGTTGTGTAATGGGCATTAGCTATAACAACGTGCATCCACTTTTGTATGAAATAATGCAGCTAAGTGAACTGTTCAACGATATCTATGTTCTTGATCTCCGTATTGAAACAAAACTTACTGAGTAACTGGACTGCTAGGTAATTTGCAAGCCTGGTTTCAATGCTTTCGTATGCCACAAGATCTGCAAAAGTAGATTGAGATGTTCAGTAAGAAAGGCGATGTCAGTGGCATAGACCACATCTGTGAAATATTAACTCACTGCAATACACCTCCAACTGAATTAGGAAGACTGCACCTGATTGACAAGTTCATTGCACTATAGAAGGAATTCAGAGCTAGCAAAACTTTTAGTGTTCCATCATGACTTTTAGCATATTTAATGTGATCATCCTTTACAAAATCTCACATGTATTCATCTTCTAACAGTGAAGGGTGACAGCAACAAGATTTGTACGAATTTCATGCTGACTTGTTCGGTTTAGCTGTCCATTTGTGATGAATATTGTGATTGCATACTGCAATGGTTAACTTGGTTGCAGAGCATCTACCAATGAGGTGGCTAGCTGGCAGCAGGAAAGCACAAAGACTGATGCAGAGCTGGAGGTGAATGGTTTACGAGCTGAGATAGTGTATGTAGTGCAGCCAATCGACTGTGGTGGCACTGTCATTCCGGCGTACATGGACATAAACGATGCTAAATGGGAGGAGGACCCACGAGTGCAGCACTGGAGGCGAGAGGTTCAGCTTGGGCGCATGCCGAGACGTGAGACCCCGAAGACCATGCAGTCCAGTGTATCGGCCAACATTTCCACACCACACCAGTGGACAGCGCGTGATCCACGACTGAAGTCTGATGCCGTTGCGTCAAAGTCGCAATATCCACAGCCGAACCTGCAGCCCACAAGCACAGTTTCACAGTTGCAGCAGCAGCAGCAGCAGATACAGCAGATGGTTCAACAGCTGATGCAGCATAGCACGTTGACATCTACATCAAACACAGCCGCAGCTGTGGTGCCTGCTGGGGGACCGGTGTCGGCCAGCGCTCCACTTCCACTGACAGCAATAAACTCAGTCATCAACACCTCACAGTTCCTACAGCTGCCGCACCCGACTGGTAGCGTTAATCTTCAGTCAGAAACGTCATTGCCGCAGAATAGCGCCCTGTCAGTCCCATCACTGTTCTCATCAGTAGATTCACTAGTTGCTGGTGACACTTCGCGCCATGATACACTTGTCAGCTCACATGAAGTTCCTTCCTCATTGCTGCCGAGCACCACTAATGATGTACCAGAGCCTTTCAGAGTGCCTGCCGCATCTACCAGCGACAAACCTCCATCTGCTGTCATAAAAAATAAGACCGAACTTGTATTGACAAACGAAAAAGAATCAAATTCGACAGGCGAACAGCGCAAAATTGATTACAATGACCCGCGCTTCAAGAAGCGCAAAGCCAAATCTTCACACCTTGTACGGGATTCCAGCAAATCAGCCTCGGCAGTTTCAGATTCCAAGCCGTCGACTTGTGAGTCGGTCAGGACAGAAACTGGTCTGCAAGACAGGAATGTGCTGCAGTTCCAGTCTCCGCTGGCCGCTGCTGACAACACCCGGCTGTCGACGGCATCTTCCGGCTACAACCGACCGCCGAACAAACGCTATCAGGAACTTCTTGAGCAGGCAGGTCAGCCGGCATCCCGTGACCGTTACGCTGGCTCCACCGACCCCAGACGGAAGCCCGGCTCAGCAGCGTCCAGCCTCCAGCTGGAAAAGACTAGCTCGACACACCCCGCATTGTCAGTGGTTACATATCCTGGTATCGTTTTACAGGATGTGCTGTCTTCCGATAGCCTGGCAAAGGGTTCGCTCAAGGACATGTTTAAAACGATTGACCCAACGGCCTCGCCATTCTGTTAAGCTTCATTTGCTTCATGCTTTTTTGTCAGTGTTGTCGAAAAACATGCGAGTTGATTAGATTTTGTAATTACTGCAAGTGCCGCCAAGTTTTGTGATGTTTTTGAAATGTACGTTTGAGTTAGAACAAGTCGAGTGGACTCTTCGTTGTTTGAATGGTGCATTTATCGTATCAAACTGGGAATAAAACTGTTCAGTTGCAATGTGTCGTTCGTAAGCGTCGACCTTTAGGTTTTTTCTGAACAGTGTTTTGAACAATATTTGTCGTAAATTAATACATTTTTTTCATTTTTCTAAATGACTCGTTGTAGTTGATGCGTTGTGAAACGTAGTTTTCTCTCAGAATTTTGTTGCTCGTCGTGCCAGTGAAACCAGTCATTGTGTTAATTTGTTAACGATATTGCTGCCGACAGTAAAAGTGCAATAAAATGAACATTCTAATGTTGCTGTTGCCTGTACCAAGTATACTGCTTCATAACAAGGCAGATTTGTTAACTGGCATTTTTCACTGTCAGTTAAGTCAAACTTTATCCAGTCGTCATAGATAACAAACGTTTCACAATAAAAATTTTAAAAAAGATTTTGTTACAAAATTTTTAGCTAACGTTTATAGGCCTAAACGTTGGATAACAAACTTTGAGTAGCAAATGTCCTTACCAGTGACTCAAGTACATACCGTGAATGACGTCACAACGCCGTGGCATGCACATCATGGACCTGTTGACTAAAAAATCCGTACTGGATCTTTCAGTGTAATAATTTCAATTACAATAAAAGCAGAACACCTTGAACCATGAACTGTGTAATGTTGTAAGTAGGCTAATAAGTTTAATCAAAACTAGAAGGGCACTCGGTAGAGTGCATGTACCTCCGACAAAGGTGTTCCTACGCAGCAGTGAATAAAACCATTCTAAAACCACGGCTCGCTGTAGCGGTGCGCCGCTAATTGGATTTTCCCCGACGTAAAATTCCACATTCCACATAGCAGTGCTTATACAGTATCAGAGAAAGCAATCCGGTTCCGGCATCCGGACTTTGATCCAGATTGGGCTCAAAAGTTAATCAGTTCGTCCATGTTCCGATATCTGTTGATATGCAACATTTCATCCAAATGCATGCACACGTTTTTGAGTAATCTTGCTAACAGACAGACAGACAAACACTGGCCAAAACATGTACCTCCTCCTTTGTCGGAGAAAGTATGAGTCTATCATCATTCACGTTTACACAGCAAGCTCTGGAAAACATGATATAGGGCATATTGTGATCCATTATGATCGTTAAGATCTTTGAAACTGGTACTAACTCTAACTGAAAGGGTGTATGCGATTAGTAGATAATAGTAGCTTGAATGTTGGTCTGCGCATTTCAATGCAATAATACTGCAGGAGCAGATCCAAGGGTGCAGGGGGCATGTGCCCCCAAAGCCCCAATCTGTAATCCCGGGATTATAGATTGGCAGAAATATATCAACGTACTGTGGACGGAAAAAATTGTCTGTTTTCTTTGCAGAGCCAGCACCTCGGTCCACCTGACGAATGAAAATAACGTAATTGAGGCTAAAGTCCAATTAATTAACAGTATTTCTTCATATTAAGAAACGACCATCATGACCATGACGATAGTTTACTCACTGTGTATTCAAGCATGTGCTGGTCTACCGTCTGTGATACGGCCGTTACAAGAATGTAGGCCTAGGCCTATTCATCACAGCTAACTCATTTTAACAGCAACAGGTCAGAAGATCACATCCACAACACTCTCTCATCTGTCCTTTGCAAGCCAGTTCAGAAATATCAAAAGTAGGCCAATCGCCAAACGAAATAGACCGGTCAAAAACAAAGGAAATAACATTTAATAGACCTAACCACGGAGGCACGGACCAAACCCTCACAAACAACAAGTTGTTCCAGAACCACTCTTGGACACTGAACAGGTTTCAGAATTGCTGGGTATATGGTCATCTCATCAGTGTCCGTCAGACTCAGAGGTCATGTTGAATTGTCGATTGTATACTTCCAGTCAGCAATCAATGTCTTTACTTACTAAATAAGTTGAGCACTCTGGGTCGAGTGAGAACAAAGGTTTGCCTAAAGATATTACAGGCCGATGTAGTATTGCAGTCTTGTATAGGCAATGCCTTGCCAGCTTGCATGATAAGTTAGCACCGATGGTCAACTATCTCAGTTAGACACTGGTCGCCTCAATCGATTATTTCGCCAGGCACACCGGCAGCTGCATGACTGGTCAAATTTACTGTGTAAACCACTTTATGTAGACAGTTGACAGAAAAAAGTAAGTAAATTGTGACGTACACATTGTGACTACTCTTTGATCACATTTTGTAAACTGCAAAATTGTAATGTAGAGTATATAGACTACAGCGGATGGTAATTGTCATTTGTAAATGTAATACCACAAAATGTCATTTAATGACTGATTTATAAGCATTTAATGGGAAATTTTCAATCTCGTA
>Ga0209149_1000974_pt1 | contig 13476 bp, 6 predicted proteins | sample WorMetTyACAVOLI2_FD_187423 | JGI IMG/M metagenome (GOLD analysis project Ga0209149, IMG submission 187423) | Marine gutless worms symbiont microbial communities from Max Planck institute for Marine Microbiology, Germany - Olavius algarvensis... ... | reverse complement strand
TGACAGAGGCAGTAGGGTGTGAACAACTTGCCTAAGGTTGTTACGCAGCAGCGTCGCGGCCGGGCCTCGAACCCGCGACTACTAGATCGCAAGTCCGACGCCCTACCACTAAGCCACCGCGCCACCCATTGTATATCGCGCTACCTACTACAACGACTACTGAACTGTCCACGTCGTCATGATGCCTCCGCTCCTGCATGTGTGAAGTGGACTCGCCAGCCCTACTGTGAAATTTGTGAAGTCATTCGCTATGTGCCAGCACCGGTTTGACGTCGACGTATCCTGCTCCCTTGTCCCTGGTACAATTTTGTCTAAAATGTAATCAGTTCACCTCTGTCGGTGCATGGTAGTAATTATACCCTTCGCAAATTTCATCGAAAATCCGTTTAGTCTTTGTGCGAAGCGAAAAAGATGCCGATGTCACGGGACACACATCGTGACAACGGGACACACACCACTCACAGCTTGGCGGAGGCATGAAACATGAGAGAATCATCTCAACGTATATACACGACAAATGTTACATAGCCTACCTTGAGAACTCATAGGCAGCTTCTTATTTCTCGCCGCTACACATAAACACACACATTAAGTTTACAGAAATTTGTCGTTTGACAATAAATTGCACACTTGGAACGAGCGAGCTTTCTGTGCGATGTATTAAATTAGACGCGTATTAAGAACGAGTTATAAAGCAGCGTAAAACAAACTGCGTTGTAAGCCTATTCGAGACACTGCACCGTTGTTGAGCGGCCGCAGAAACGGATTCTGCATGGACGACAAAATTTTGCATTCAAAATAATAAAATAAGCTTATGGGCTACAGACTTTTCTGTGTATTTTCGAATGTACAAAAACACACCTAACAGTGTATCTACACTGTGTCTCAAAAAACGCGACAACTTTGGCCAGCTGTATTTTCGGAAAGCCCAGACAAAAATAAGTTCGTCGCCCGGTTACACATAAAACTTGCCAAAATAAACTTGAAGGCGCCTGTTTTCTCAACATTTTTAGGGGCATGTGCTATCGTGACTACTGTGATACTTCTGCGTATTTCCAAATAGCTAATTTAACAGACTAAGAGGCTGCACAGGTTGCCAATAGAACTCTTCATAAATTAACATAAATTAGCATACCGACAGTAGTCCAAGCGATCTGTCGACGAAGTAGAACGACGACAACGAGGAGGACGACTAATAGAACGAGCCCAGTGACCGGGAGTCCAGCGTACAGTGCCAGGCTTTCACCAGCCACGTCGCCTGACGCTGATCAACACCGCAGTTAACGATAAACTTAACGAACAGAGACGTTAAATGACCACCAGCCGCGCATCACTATCCGCACATCACTAGCTGCACGCCGCATGCATCAGAACGCAGCCATTTTCGAACTCGTCCGAACTGTTGACCTTAATAAAATTTCATGTTGCTATCTCAAACGGTTCAACAGTTAGTGTTGACAAACAGACAAACAGACCCACAAACGGACACCGCTGAAAACATATCACCTCGCTACGCTACGTTGCACGGGTACGTAGCAAGCAACGAGGTTCTCGGAAATTAGTTCGACGCTCCTTGCGATTCATGAAACGGATAAAGCGTGTAAGCCCCGCGATTCACCCCTTCAGGGCCGTAAAAACCAGCTATAGGCCTGACGTGGACGGTGTCGCTCAACATGGACATGGTGTAACCTTCGCATCGAATGAGACAGGCTCGTGTACAATGGACCTCGCATTCTGTCTTGTGTCAGTGTCATAATGCTTCATGTATGACACTTGATGCCAAGGAATCACCTGCCAGAAACCTTTCAAGCCGTCGGTGATCACACAAGCTGAATTATTACACTAGTCTGTCGAGTGTTACGTCACGGAACCTAGGCTACTGCCTAGTCACAGAGACGAAGCACTGATCGAGTGGCACAGAAACGCCAAGATGATTGTTTTCTTAGTGCAAAAGTGCTAGTGGCCAAACTTCGGCGAATACGGCGGAGTCGACGACGCATCAAACTTGTGGAAAGGACTTCGAGTCGCGTTTAATAAAATGCCCCTAAAACTCTGGCTTCCCAAAACCCTCTAGATGGTGCAGAGGGGGCTCGCTGCCCATTCCCTAAGAACCTCGATCTCGGCCTTGGGTTTCGGCCCTTCCAGCCGAAACGATCCCCCACTGCTTTTTAACAAATGGAACAATGCAAATCTGTCAGGAAGATTAGGGGGGGGGGCGAAATACGAGGCCCGTAGGGCCGAAGCTAGAGGCCCAATTGTCAGAGAACGGGCTGGAGTTCTTGTGGAGGGGGCAGCTAGCCCCTCCCACCAGGTAAGGAGTCTAGGGAAGGGCTGTAAGCTCCCCTAACGGTTCCGGGGCTGAGCCACGACGGCTGGTAGTTTTTACGCATTTTAAGTACTCTTGACGTTATATCCTGGAAGAAAAAAACTGTATAACAAAAATATTAAGATACTAAGATTACATAAAATATTAAGTAATCAACTACAGGAAAAATCATTGTCATTTTTTCTTTCTTGGTGCAGCCAATAATGGATGGCCCCCTTAGCATAATAGTAGAGGGACTCGGCCCCTGGACTCCCCCGGAGCCCCTTAGGATCGACGCCCATGCTTCGAGTGGAGAAAACAGCTTAAGTAACAGGACAGTAAAAGCAGAAGAGTATCGACAAAGACGTCTCGTGTAGAGCGAAACATTAGAACACGTGGCTAAATGACATAGTCAGACTGAGAGCGAGTCTAAAGTCTGGAACTGAAAACCAGCGACACAAACAGTAGAAATAGACGGAGAAGGCGAACTAAATTATTAGGCTTATCGTTCGTACACTCAGATTTTGATTTGATTAATTACTGTGCATATAAGTTCCTTTCTTGATTTGTGATGATTGTGCTGTGTTGTGTTGTACTGTATGATTTTGTCCACTGTTTGCTGCTTCGGCGTAATAATAAATATATAAGTGGAAAGACAGATGATGACGTATTTTACACATACATACACATACAGACAAACAACGCATGTACATATTATATGCGTATAGTTACAGGCGCAGTGACGGACAGACAGACGGACGGACAGACAGTGTCATACAAGGGTCGAGGTGAGAATGATATACAACAATAACGACACTGTAGACGCGACAGATAATATGACAGTCGTGATGGACGTTTGTCGACGGGTCGTTCAGTAACGACAACGACGGCTGCAGTCATTGCTGGACTGGACACTGGCAAGCTGCAGCGACACGCAACGTCGCCATGTGACCAAATATAGTAGATCGGTCCGATCTACTATATTTGGTGTGACTGTGTTCTTCATTAACCCTTTATGGACACATTAAAACCGCACAGCAGTGGACCAATATGTACAGCAATACGGTGACTGGTACACTGGCCGTTGATGAGTGGGCTGTCACATTTGGTACAGCGAGGAGGGGCCTGGGCGGGCTAGGGCCCCACCCAGTCCCCTCCTCGCTGTGCCAAACGTGTTTAACAGCCACCCATCAACGGCCAGTGTACCAACTTTATATTATTCGATGTGGCACTGTAATTGTCTCTGTACTTTAAAGGGTCAATCCTAGCAGCAGGCAACACGTCCACTCATCGCTGTATTGCACAGCAGTGCAGTGCAACCTGCAGTCCCTCACTGTCCCATAGCGAACACAGTAGCATTGAACGGACTCTTTACGCCCAATACACGGCGCGAAACTCAACTCACACCGTTTAGACGTCACAGAGCTTCAAAGACTGTCTCGAACAATGCAACGTATTTGGAATTATGCCGATGTCCCGGGGGGGGGGGTACCGCCCGTGCCATACATTTTCAGAAAGCTCTGTTCACAAGCAACATTTGCCTCGCGATTAGTATGCCTCTATTTTGCACCGTTTAGAACTTGATTAGCTTCAAAGTTGACAATACTTGAAATTTTTTACATATTTGGCAGTTCTTTTTACGGGCAACATGTACCTTGCAGGTGGCAGCCTATGACTCTATCTTCGCTTCAACCGCTAACAAGTTATAAGGCTTCAAAATTGATGATGCTCGAAAAATGCAACATATTTAACCTTATGGGGCCTCCCCGGGAGCATTACCGCCTCACGCTATGGACTTTAGAAATGTCCTGTCGAGTTGATGTTAACGCTACAACTTACTGTTTTCAAGATATTCGCAGTGAAATGGACAAAATTTCGGCCCAAAATTTCGGATTTTGAACTCTCGAAATGGCTCTGCCATGATGACAGCACCAATGCACCATAAACATTATCATGGAATTATTATTTATTATTAAACGTAGTCAAAAACTGTCTTAAGGAATACTATACGATACGATACGATAGTGAGTATTTAACGTGCAGAAAAAGCTGACGGGTAGCCAGCTTAGTCTACCACACGGAACAAACAAAAAATGAAATCCGGAGAAAGTGTTGAGGTAAACTTGCTGCAAGTAAAAGTGAAGAAAGAATGGAGGTGGGGCAGCTGGCACCGGACAGAGCTGGACAAAGATGAGAACTTTGTGAGCGTCAGGTCGACTGAAGTACGACATGATGACACGACAACGGTGCCAGCTCGAGCAACTACTCTACAAGTTCAAGCCTACGTCCAGCAATTAATACGAAAACCGTAGCACATTTGTATGCAACCTCGAATCACGTGAGTCGTGTAGTAGGCCAGCAATATATGGCGTGACGTCACAGTTAGTATAGCTCTTATCGCTGTACTGAATGTGACCAATCAGGTACAGTGTGCCAGTTACCACAGACGCTTATAGCAAACACTATATCAATCTTTATTCGCCTTGAAGAAGGCAGCACACAATGTTGACTCTGATTCCTAGTCGACTGAACGGTGAGGATGGCTTTTGCCACAAGCGCTTAAAGCGTTAATGTTCGCGGCGCGCATGCAACATGACACTGCAGCGCAGAGCCTCTACATGTACAACAAGAAGCCCAGCTAGTGCTGGGATAGCCAACCGTCCGTTGGTATTTTTGGGAATTTTTTAAATATTCGGACTAGGATGATGAAACTTGGCGTCCAGGTAGCGAAGGGGTGTCACTTTTTCATGTCGTGAAGACAGAATGATGATATGTGGAATCGTTTTGAGACAGCACCGGAACGTTACAGACGACAGACGTCATCCTCATGCCATATAGCCAACCGTCTATATAGATAGACGGTTGGCTAAAAATGTATAATGCTAACCACAGACCTTATAAGGTTTTCTATATAAGGTCTTTGACGCGATTGGCATCATGCCAACATCATCACTCTAACGTCGGCCACTGTCAATGCAAGTTTGAACTTTGATGATGAGCGACAAAACGCTTCACACAACGTTGCAGCTGTGTGCTGTACAGTGCAGTACACTATTAACTAATCCTCTATCTCTGAGCTGAACGCATTCCTCGCTTTTCGTTCCACATAACACGCTTTCAGCCATATAAACGTCAACTTTGTAATAATAAGAACTTACGTATCGCAAACAGATCGCGCGTAAGCTGCGCACACAAATTTAACGTTATGGGCATTCATAGGCCTAAATATTACACCATGACCTTGAAATCTAGGTTAAGGGTCGCTCATGGTCACTGGAAACAGAACCATTGGACAGATCATACACTACTTACTATCAGTCGAGTTATTTGACGTTAAATATTATCGTGACCTTAAAGTGTGGGTTAGAGGTCACTCAAGGTCATTGAAAGTGGTGCCATTCGAAAGCTTGGATGCAGTTTCCTATTCGCCTTCCACAGTAACTATGGCGAGATCTTGTATCGTTTGCGAGATATAGAGATATTATTGTTACCACCATATTAATAGTGAAATAAAGATCTACACATAGCGACGTATTGGTAGAAAATCGACATTTTTATACCCAACCTATATTTAGCGCCCCCGTAGGGGGTGACCCCGTCGGAATTTCGTGAAGATGTTTGATGTTGATAAAACTAGAATGATTGGGCTACCGTATGGTGAAAACTGTGACAATATGTTAAGCCATTTTCATCTGATACCGGAACGTAACGGACAGACGGACAGACAGGCAGGCGTCAGTGTGCTGACGCGCGATAAAAACTAGGCCTAAAAAGCACGTTTAACGCGCGTGCTTTTAGTTTATGCCGCGGGACGCTGTGCATCCGGTGTCCGTCTGTCTGTATGTCCGTCCGTCATGTTCGTGTACTGTATCGAAACGCGTAAACGTTTCCTCAAACTTTTTTTTACTTTCTAGTAGCCCCACCATTCTAGTTCTTCCCTACGAAATATTATGGCGTAATATTATGGGTCCCCCTTAACGGAGGCGTCGAATTCAGGTGGGTATAAACAAATTGCGATTTTCGACCAATGTCTCGCTTTATCTCGGAAACGATACAAGAAAGAATACTAATAAGAACTTAGCCAGGCCCTACTCAACAGACGATCTTGAGTGACTTTTCAACGACGCGGAATGTCGCGCGGCCTCTGTGCGACAGCTGAGCTTCTTGTATTATGAAACCGTCGTCTAGCACGAGAATAAACACGATTAAGCATAGAAAACGAAACTGATGCATTAGTTGATAGAGCAACCTCATGTCGCCTAATTGTCCTGCACACTGTGTTGTTGCTTTTTGATACTATACGTTGTATGCAAATAAATTACAAATTTTTTTATTCATATTTACAAAATTACGACAGTTAGTAGTAGTGTTCCCCACGATCAATCAATTAATCTTGTTTCTTCAGACCTGTCAAAATAAATCTATCGTTAATTTCAGAAGGTAGTTTGAGATGCTTAAGGCGTGGACAGACCCGCCACAAAACACAGACGCAGGCACTGCAGCAGTGAACTGTAAGGACTTACACAGCTCGTCGTCGTCGTCTGTGGACTGATGACGTCTTGTGTCGACAACTCGATGTATCACGTCTTCAGACCTGTCGCCAGAGCGAGCCAACCAGCCTGCCGTCTTCTCTGCGACGCACACCGCACACACTCATGCCACATAGCTCTTCTTTCTCTCTCTCTCTCTCTCTCGATACTGTAACAATCGAGGCTGAGGCCATGAATGTTTGCAACTGCTACACATACACGCTGTAATAGCGACTACGTGTTTTGTGCAGTTCACAACAAACTTCGTTGTTGTGAAGTAAAGTCAGAGAAACACGAGAACCATATCAGCAATTAAATCAAGTAGACGACACACATTAAGACATTGACACACAAGCATTAGAGGTTTAGAACCATAAAAAAGACCTAGTCAGAGCCTATAAAACAAAAAATATAACAACAAAAATTTATTTTTTATGGTAACACGTCGCATAGAGAACTACCGGAAGCCAACAAGTAAGTTCAATGTTCCAGCCGCGCGGGCACAATCTCTGCTTCACGCTCATCAGTGAAATTAACAGCTTACTCGAGGAATATGACGAAGTTGCCTACTTAAGCGTTGTTCACAACTACGATGCGACTTCGATTCGACGTCGACGCGACTTCGATTCGACTACGACGCACATTCGACGGAAGTGTTCACGTGATACGATTCGACTTCGATTCGACTGCGACACGATTCGACAGCGCTACGACCACCGTGCGACGTCGATGCGATTTCCATTCGACGTTCATTCATCAGCTTTTACTTACTTATCACTGAGCAGTGGGCGGGGCAAACTATACTATACTATACTATATGCTATATGCTATATGCTATATACTATACTATATACTATATACTATATACTATATACTATATACTATATACTATACTATACTATACAATACTTCGATTTGGAAACTTGGAAGCATCGATAGTCTGCTGAACAGAAGCCACAAGACGGTACAATTTTCCCGCAACCAGGCAGCGGTATAGACCGCGTTTGTCGCGTAGCCGTGAAGGACCTTGTGCTCAATCAGGAGGACAAGCCAAAAAGGCATCGGTCAGCTCGTTAGATTTCCCATGAAACTGCCATTCTCTGTTCATGTGTAGGCCTATACAGAAAAATAACTCACCGTGATCTCCAGCTCACATGCTTCAAATGATGTCGTGCTCAGCTGTTGTCTGAAGCCAATCATATATCCCGTCTCACTCGCTGATAAACAACGTTATCGTCTGCAATAAATCTTGTTATTGTTCTATTATAAATCGTAAGTTGTATAATAAGTAAGCAAAATAATATGGTGACATTTTTTGCAGTTAATATCCTAGTATTGTAGCATTGAGAAAATCAGCAATTTGAGGCTAAATTCGTGATATTCAGGTCTCGACAGTTTCCCAAGGTAATGTACGAGTAGCTGCACGAAATGGGTGAGGTGGGAAACTAAAAGTACCTGTCGATGGCCTATACTGTTGGTAATAAGTATGTGCCAAAAATCTTTGTAAACGGACAGTTCTACTTCAACTTATCGTCGAAAATGTGGTCACGTGTTTTTTTGGAAAACAGTGTATATACTACAAGCGACTACGATAGTTCCAGCTACTGCCGCAGCTGACAACAAATCTAACTTTTTCATTTTAATATTACAATTGTTTTACTTTTTTAATAATAAACAGCGCTGTAAATAAATAGGGGCCTACGTCATTGTACGTCACGCTCAGCGTCCCGCCCACTGCGCTGTGATTGGCTACAACACCGTTCGACGCTTCAAAAAATTGACATGTCAATTCCTTGGTCGCAGTCGAATCGAAGTCGAATCGTAGTTGTGAACAACGCTTTACAGAAGTTTATTCGCATAAATACTTAATATAATTTCAAATTACAACACAAAACAAAGTAAATAAAGAACCGAAATAAGAACATTCACACAATGCGCACTAACCGAATATAAGTATTAGTTGTGTATTAATGAAAAGTAAGAGCCGAATTATATCATGTAAATACGCCAGCCAGTGTTATATCTCAAGTCTAGCTATAGCTAGCTTGGCTCGTATCATCACCTGTCATTAGGTTGTACGGTACGCGCCAAACGACCGACAACGCTTGAATTAGTCTTAAACAATTACCGACAGCCTACCGCAGCGATCTTTCCACAACCTTAGTACTATCAACAGTTGACCAACTGTCAATGATGACGTTAGGATTAAATTATCCGCTTGCGGTGTCACACAGACGCAGTGAGACCGACTGAGCCACGGTCGGTGCCAACACCGCCGTGGACAATACCTCACTTCGGTTCTTTAACGTCAAGAGTCGATGCACGTAATAGCAGTCCTAGATGGTCCATACAAACTGTTACAGAAGCGTAGGCCTATATTACTGACAGAAATCGATCGCTGATGACAATCCTGCACGTTCACTAGCAATCACTGCTTCAATCACAATCACTGCAGCCATCGTCTTACAGCGACGCCGGCTTGAGGACCGCTAGCAGGCAGCTGAGCTCGTAGCCGTGGCCACGCTGAGCGTCCGACGACGACAAATTTGTCGTCGTCTTGTGGCAGCAGGCGACACGCAGATCAATCGATGTAGCCGCTGATCGAAGTCGACAGCATTTCTGTCAACTGACAGTGAGACGGTATGGCCGCTTCCTTTGATCCTCGCGGTAAGACGCTACAGGACATTTAATCCATCTGTGTTCAGTTCGTGTTCGCATGTCTTGCAAAATTAGTTTATCGCATCAGTAATTGCCAAATGGAGCTCATACACAATACGTCATTGAAATTTTAGACACTAACATTCATCTACGATATGACGCGGACTATGCCGTCGCAAGATGTCCGTCCGTCCGTCTGTCCGTCACACGCCGGTATTGTGTCGAAAGGGCTAAAATATTTCATCAAACTTTTTCACTTTCGGTTATCCACACCATTTTACTTTTTCTATACTAAAATCCAACTTCGTGGCAATATTCTGACAAGGACCCCCTAACGGGGGCGTCGAATGCAGGGGTATGAAAAAAATCGCGATTTTTGATCAAAATCTTGCTGTATCTCGGAAATGGTACAAGATAGAGCCGTAGTTACTATGGAACGCTCGTATACGCGATCTATGGAACTGTGCTATTTCCAATGATCCTTGAGTGATCTTGAACGACTTAGCGAAATATTCAATGACATGAAGCATCGCGCGGCCTCTCTGTGACAGCTGAGCTTCTTGTTTTTGTGACGGTAGAGGAATCAGACGGATTCATTATCATGATTAACTCGTCACACAGCTCAGTGAGACACTGATGGACACTGACCAAATTATTGGCGCTCTAGGTCCAAGACTGTCTGACACGTGGTTGCAATTGATCGTCTATATCAATGACACGCCGACATTTCTGTCACTCCTCCACGACGCCGAGTTCAAAGACAACAGAACGTCTCACTATAGGTCACATTCAAGCCCCAGGTCATCACAGAGTGGGTTAAATGTCGCTGAAGCTGTGATCGATACGGACGACGGTTGTCACTGGTGACTGATTCGTCACACACGGGCCTCGATCAGTCTGAACTCCATCCACGTCACAAGCACCAACTAGGCTGACGGCGACGGTCTCCTGCAACTTGGACTAGGCCATGCCGGGGAAAATTCCCGCTCCCTCCATGTTTTTCACGATCTACCTCAAATTTGGCATCAACGTCATACTTATTGACGTCAGCTTTCTGAACGAACTGGAAAGTTTCAGCGGGTAATACAGTTAGCGGGGTGGCTGCTTCTGCTGCATCTTCGCAGAAAAAAAGCCAAATCGCCGATAAGGGCCCGTTCACACTGGCTATCACAGCGCACAGTATAACGGATACTTCTGGTCGAAGTTCGGGCGATATAGAAAACGTTACTGCGTCGTGTTTGGCGCTCTTATAGTGCGTATATTTATGCAGCTCTGCACCACACGTCCTGCAGCCATCCTCCGGTAGGTTTCAGGGCAGGTTTATGTTCATGCTCCACACTCATCGCCAACTTTCATTACGCTAGCTCTCTCTCTGCCCCCCCCCCCTCTCTCAAATGTTAGCTATGTAGATAATAGCATGCAACAGTTGAAGTACCCTGATAACTGTTTTGTCGCATATGTCGAAATATTGTCAGGTTTCGCATAACAACATGTTGAGTTATATTTTCCCGGCGACGAAGCCGAAACCTACAGCGACGCACGGCGTTATAAGTAATTCGTAGTGTATTAAAATGTGACAAATACAAATAAATTAAACTGCGTCCGAGAGCGGACGCAGCTGCGCGCTGCAGCTTCGAAAAATGCACTGATCGCCGTCTAACAGATGCTAGACACAGAACTAATCAGTGGATTAGATAGCTGAACGTTACGCCCGGACAACGTACTGGGCCACAGACTTTAGCAGTAACATAAAGAACGGCATTAGCTGCTCGAGTTGACTGTACGATATGACTGGAATAATAGAACTACTACTGCTTATTGTATTTCATTGTATTGTATTGTATTGCATCTCATCGTATTTTACTTCTGTTCAGCGCCGCTGTCCAACTATGTAAGGGGCGCTTTACAACTCCCACTGATTGATTGATTGATTGATAGAACGCACGTGTCGAAAGTGTCCAAATGTTACTCAAGTCGTAAACTAAAACTAGAGACGACGTGAATGTCTGTTAGAGGAGGACGAAGGCAAACTACGTTAATGAAATAAAGTAACGGCTGCATGTGAATCTGTCTTCTTGTCGATCGGCGAAATGACACTGACTGGCAAGCGTCACAGTCTCGCCGACGTCGTCAATAACTGTCTACTTCTCACGCACGGCACGAGACGCTGCTTGGTGACGGTGCATGGGGAGTTGAAGGCAATCAACGCTAAGGGCCAGCGTGAAGACGTCACTGCTGATAATGGAGATTATTGAAAGTGGTCGGCGACTGCGTGACTAAACGACACACAACATCGTCAACGACTGAATCGATAGCGTCGCGCACGGCAGAATTGAAACGTCAAAGACGCCTCGAGTTGGACCGGCGGCAGCTACGACATTGAACGACGCAGCAATGCAACATGAGCTCTCGCATTTATCTGTTTATATCAGTTGGTTCCATGCACTGTTTCCATTCCAAAGCCTCTATTTTTCTGTACATGTTTGTTACTTGTCTAAAACGTTTTACCAGGTATGGGCATTACACAGGTGACATGAAAGACAACAGCCAGACTCGCAATGGGTTTAAAACTCGCTAAGCCAAAAATTTGGAGCGTTTCGCTCAGTCTGGTAACGCTATGCTGAAAGTAGTTAGCTTAGATACGGAAGAAGAACGCAAATGGAAGAGACGCGCGTGTATGAAGGCGACAAATATCGTTCAAGTCGATGAAAGACGCGATCAGGCAGATGATGACGAGATGACTGTGAGATGAGTGGACGTTGTCATCGTGGCTTAACACTGTCTGTCTGTCTGTCTGTCTGTCTGTCTGTCTGTCGCGGCGCACTATGACGTGACTTATCTATAATGAGAATCAGAAATGACGTTGGACTCGTGACAACGAATAAGCCGCTCATGTCAGCAATGCTCGCTTCTTATGCCGCGCTCATCCTACAACCTAAAACACTCCCAACAGAACCTGAGAAACGCTTTCGAAACTGAGTCGATTAATCATAAATACCCAGTAATTTGACGCTTATAGACCCTGACGTATAAGCTGAGTAAGAAAAAGACACAACTCCACTGGACATAAGCCTTACAGAACCATTACTGATTTTCACAGGATAAAAAGGGGAACGAGCGTCGTTTCGATGGACAGTTCAACTGTGGTTATAATCATCTTGATTCACCAACAATGTCAATGGTAGCACAATAAAGAGTAAGAAATTATTGTAATTGAAAGTGATCGGTAAAAGATAAGTAACACAAAATGTTTAGAAGACCGTATCAAAGAAAACTAATTAGGCCTACTTGTGGCTCTTTGCTTCCATGCAGTAGTTTTACTTTTTTGTGCTAGACCTTTGTGCTAGAGCATTATTGTACTGAGACGGAGGGGCTTTGGTTCAGCAGCCTCAGACCGGCATGTGGGAGGCATGTATCTTGCGGTTATGGTATATGTCGTGCACTGCAGTTATGGTGAGCTGGTCAGTTCATAGCGACACGTGCATCGTGCGTGCATCGACACAAAATGACTTGCGTTAAGATGCGTCCGTGTAGACAGTGGCGGCACATCTAAATAAATTGGTTACTTTTTCTAAGAGTTATACAAGAAAACAAAAGTGGGTGTTTGTTTCTGAACACAGTGTACATTAGTTTGTTGTGTGGATGATTTTGTCAGTTTAGTTGTTTAGTTTTTTATATTTGTGTAGAAATTTCTGTTATTTCTGCCTGATTTCGTAAACAGAACTCGCTCGAACAGACCAAATTGCTAATAAAATGCTGATTCTAGCAACTTAAAAATAATTTGTATTATTCTTAAACGTTCTTTGCTAGCAGCGATGTAAACCGGACGTCAGTAAAAGTGTCGTTACAGCAATCAGATTTATTATTGACGATAAACGTCATTAAATGGATGCGAGTAAAAAAATTACGCAGAAAAACGCTTGCTCAAGATGTTTTTGACAGAAGATGAAGTCTTGATCGGGTAAAGACACTGATCAAGAAATA
>Ga0209149_1000973_pt1 | contig 13482 bp, 8 predicted proteins | sample WorMetTyACAVOLI2_FD_187423 | JGI IMG/M metagenome (GOLD analysis project Ga0209149, IMG submission 187423) | Marine gutless worms symbiont microbial communities from Max Planck institute for Marine Microbiology, Germany - Olavius algarvensis... ... | reverse complement strand
AAATGAATTTTCGGCCATGTGTAACTGGCAGGTCGTTGGAGTACAAGTTGAACAGAATCGGTGCAAGGACAGAGCCTTGAGGAAGGCCGTTACGTTTGGGTCTCCAAGCAACCAGTGTGAATAGCTGAATACTGCATAGTGCAGTCTGCATTCTGCAATCTGCATAATGATATAATGCTATACGATGCAGTTTGTCATGCAAATTTGCAGTCAGTGATGCGCTATCTGTATCCTATCTGTATCCGTGGGATTGTCAAAAATGACATCCGTGTCTATCTGTATCCGCAAATATCTATCCGCGGTCCCATATCCGCGCACCTCTGGTTTGAATCCTGGTGTGTCGCTAAAAGTGATGGAATTTGTAAATACTTATCATGTTTAAGTTTAATTATATGTTAATGTTGTATCGATGTTTCGGTTTGTACTAATTAATTAAGTTATGGAATTGTGGACACTGGTGCTTTGTAGCTGTCTGATGCTCTGTTCTAAACATGCTATGTATTATGTTTGGTCAAGCCTGAAAAACCAGCCCGGCCCGGCCGGGGCATGGAAAGATTGCCCTAGTTATCACTGCAGTTGACTTTGACAACTTTCTCATTGCAGTACCGGTACATCTCTATTTATTTTAGTGAGCTGAGCATGGTGGGATTAGCCCTTTACCTGGTTTACTAACCGTTGTTCTTCAGTGTTATGATACTGTTGGTTGGGTCATCTGACCTGTAAAATCGTCCCCAAAATGACCTATAATGTGTCTATCGTGGACTGTATGGTCTAACAAGTATATGTGATGAAAATGCAAATTTTAAAAATTTTATTTTGCAGCAATTTACAGCATATGTACAAGCAATTTGCAGTGTATGTACAGCAACACAAAATATGAACAACTAAACAATAATTAAGTCGCTAATACCATTATCACCATCACAGTTTACTTCTGAGATAGAGCACAAGGGACGACAATGTTGTGTACTCTATAACATGTAGATGGCACAATGGCAACGAAGATAAACCGCTGTCTCCACTCAAGACAACCATGAATATAAGTGCACAAACTCTCTTCACTCCAGCGAATATAAGTGAACAAACTCTCTTCACTCCAGCTCTCTTCACTCTAGACGTTAAAACTTGACCGTCAATAACCTGTCAAAATCACAAACCAGAATCACAAGGAAAACCAAAAAAAACGGACTGCACAAACACACATAGGCCTACGTGAGTTTGTGAGTATATGAATAGTTCACATAACTTCAAATTCTAGTACTGCAAAATCGAATAAACCAGATGAACTCATCAAATAACTCAACATAGCTCCAAAAACTAATAATCCAAGTAAGTCATAAAATAAGTCCAATATCATCAAAGCAATATTGCAAAATCTAAGTATTATTCTGAATAATACTTAAGACGATGCTCCGGTCAATGTATACGTGATCTTGTCACAACATTGACTGTACAGTTCTCACGTCTAGACGTCAAGTCTAGCGATCGTACACATGTTAAAATGTCATCCGAGATAACACAGCCCAACTAGACCTCTAGTCTAGCGACACAACTCTAACACACGCACCCGGCAACTGCCGAACATAACACGAGCTTAAAGCTCTCTGGTCAGTCTATTTCTATCTCCCGCTAAAATTCTGGGCTTATATAGGCAACGCTGACGTGTGGGCATATGAGTGTCACGAGGCAAGGTCAGCCCACCCAAACAAAGGTCCACACAGGTGTAGACACCCTGTGTCTGACGTCAGACGTGGTTTCCTGCCTCGCCCACACCAGTGATCAATCATCAACATCCACAACAATAGAACCTGGTCTTTCAAACAGTAGCCCACCATCGCTACCTGTCTAAGTGGCAAACACACAGGCATGGCTATGGCTCAAGTCTACAATTAGACTGAATCCGGGCCTAAAGGCCATGGTGTCCATTACACTGTGTTAAGGACATTCGTGGCAAATTTAAAAATTCAACTCCCAACACTATGTATACTCATTATACAGTGTCAAGTGGGACGTTAAACTATACTATCCACAGAATGTATTTTTGGTTTTCCTAGTGTAGATTAGGCTTCGGCGAGCGGCCCCTTTTGTATCGTATTTGTCTTGGATACTCTTGTTTTAGTACCTGTTGAGTATCTAGCTTCGTGAATACTCCAAAATCTAAGCATGAGTTCGGCAATTAACCTGACACCACTTATGGCATTTTGTTCAGAGTATTTCACTGGTTTTGTAGATAGTGACAAGTTATGCTTTACCTTCACTACCCATAATTGCAGAATGATAGAGATGTTATTTAGCCCATATGACTGTTTAACATTTTCTTGTGATGGTTAGATACCTTGCATTGAGAGCTGGTGAGAAGTTGATTGACCAACTGGATTCTGTTGAAGACACAAAGGGAAATAATGGAGAAAGAGGTACCTTGCATCATTAAATGTCACTTTTTCAGATCTTTTCACTGAAAACACTTTACAGGGCTGAATAGTTGGTTAAATACAAAACAATACAATACAAGAACTTAGCTATCGCCAACAGATTGCGCGTCAGCTGTGCACACAATACGCTGAGGGCATCTATAGGCATAAATATTACACCACGACTTTGAAATCTAGGTTAAGGGTCACTCAAGGTCACTGGAAATGGAACCATTGGATAGATCATACACGACTTAATAGTAGTCGAGTTATTTGATGTTGAATACTATTGTGACCTTCAGATGTGGGTTAGAGGTCACTGAAGGTCACTGAAAGTGGTACCATTGGAAAGCTTGGGTACTGTTTTTCTATTCGCCTCCCATAGTAACTATGGCCATATCTGCAGCCATTTTGGAGATATTCAGCGTCAAAGAATGGCCTGACCTTGAAATCTGGGTTGGGGGTCAGTCAAGGTCATTGAGAATGGCGCCGTTCGATAGACCACGTATGACTCTATTAGTAAGCCATTGTAACTATAGCTCTATCTTGTACCATTTGCGAGTTATTTGACGTTTAATAATACGGTGACCTTGAAATATGGCTTAGAGGTCACTCAAGGTCGTTGAAACTGGTGCCATTCAAAAGCTTGGGTGTGGTTTCCTATTTGCCTTCTATAGTAACTGTGACCGTATCTTTAGCCATTTCGGAGATATTCAGCGTCAAAGAATGGCCTGACCTTGAAATGTGGGTTTGGGGTTGTTCAAGGTCATTGAAAATGGCACGGTTCGATAGACCATGTATGACTTTCTATTAGTCCACCATTGTAACTATAGCTCTATCTTGTACCATTTGTGAGTTATTTGACGTCGAATAATATTGTGACCTTGAAATCGGGGTTAGAGGTCACTCAAGGTCATTGAAATTGGTGCTATTCAAAAGCATGGGTACAGTTTTCTATTCGCCTTCTATAGTAAATATGGCCGTATCTGTAGCTGTTTGTGAGATATTTTGCATCAAAGAGTGGTGTGACCTTGAAAACAGGGTTAGTAGGTAAAAAAAGTAAGTAAAAAGCCTATTTATATGGCGCATCGTCGTGAAACCTCTAATGCATTAGGGTTTGTTCAAGGTCATTGGAAATAGCACCATTTGATAGATCGCATACAAGTTTATATTCGCCTTCCATAGTAACTATGGCGATATCTTGTATCGTTTGCGAGTTATATTGGTAGAAAATCGCGATTTTTTTTATACCCCACCTGTATTTAGCGCCCCCACAGGGGGTGACCCCGTCGGAATTTTGTGAAGGTGTTTGTCTGGTAAAAGTAGAATGATTGGGCTACCGTATGGTGAAAAAACTATGACGATATGTTAAGCCGTTTTCGTCTGATACCAGAACATTACGGATGGACGGACAGACAGACGGACAGATTTGCTATATCAATATTGCGCGTGAGTGTGCTGACGCGCGATAAAAATGAAGTACAGTACACTACCATACAGAATAGGCTAGGACTGCTGTCTGAAATAGAGAGATGGCTGAATGTTGGCAAGCTACTTATAAGAGCTTGATGATTGGGCTGTCATGCATGGCTTGAAGCTTACGTCCAGTTATTGCTGAATCACGTCTTGACTACTACATGTCCACTGATGTTTGAGATAATATACACTCAGTCTGTCAACTGAAGTGACACCACAGTTAAACTCCACTGGACAGTGAATGACATGTCTGAACAAAATGATATGGCCTTATAGCTGCACTAATTACTATTGTAGCATAAATATTGCAAGTTTCCACGAAATATGTTGCCTATTTTGGGGGAATTAAAAATTCCAAAAATGCCACTAGAAAACACAAGTTTTAAACAGTCAGGGATGTTGTCTTAGTCTCGAAGTTTCGGTCTCAAGACCTATTTTGAAAGGTCTTGGTGTTGTCTCTGTCTTGTGAAATTTCTGAAGGTCTCGGTCTTGTCTGGAACATAAAACCAAACATCTCGGTCTCGTCTTAGTCTCAGATGCCAAGATCTTGCTTTACAAGCTGTTTTACTACATTAACAATGTTCGCAACACTTAAGAAACCAAATTTACACAGCACTGCATGCTGTTCACGCGGTCTCTTTTTTTAGTTTTTCACACCATTGACTTGTCAGTTTCATGTATTTTCAAGTTCAAGCTGACAAGCTAAAGGTTTAGGATATAATTTGAGCTAACCCTTAATTAGTACTGAAATGAACTTAAGGTTATATTGCTGATTAGCTGATTTCCAGCTACATGTATGTTCAGTGCAATTGACATCGACATAAGTAAGACTGACACTAGTTAACTGTTAACGATGTTGGAGAAGGTTGTGTTTCTGGGTCCTGAGTTACAAAAGATCTTAAGATAATTTTACGATTATCTTAGGACAGTGACCAAACTTATGACAAGCTTATGATAATTTTAGTACAAGACAAACGTACGACAGAACCACAAATGAGGTATCTTACGATAATAATTTCGACATAAAAACATAAATAAATGGGTCACGCCAACATTGCGTTTCTAAGTACTAGGCTACTTTTGTTCAGTGCTGTCGCCAGCTTAACAAGATGTCATGAGAGCAGTATGCATGCAAATTTCAATTAAAATATCATCTGACGCAGGCACCCACATTCAAGAAGTGTCAATGTTAAAATGTATCTTTATTTATGGCATTGAACGCTGATTTCGGCTCTTTGTGATCTTGCGATAATTTTACGATGTTGTACGATAAGTTTCATAAATTAACTTACGATTATCTTAAGAAAATCTTACGACATCTTAACTCCTGAACTTACGATAATTTTACGACAGGACTTAGGATGATCTTAAGATTCTTTGTAAATCGGGCCCCAGGTTCTGTTTGTGTGTCTAACAGCAGGATTACTGATTACTGTAAAAGTAATCAGCTGATTTCGTTGTAACTTGGTGTTCTTCTTCTTCTCGTATGCATGTCATGAACCATAATTGGTCAGCCAGGAAACAGCGTCTTCATCTGCAGAGTGCAGTTGGGATAACCCGCCATTGAGCTTTGTCAGAGGACAGGATTCGACAATGTGGGACATCGTCTGAGTCGCCGTTTTCTTCTGCAGGCACTGCAGTGTCCCTGTTCCGTGTACAAGTGGTTCAGTAGAGACCACTGTAGCCGAGGGAGGTCAATTTTAACTTGATTGCCAGATTGTGGGGTCACACACTAGGTGAGAATTGACCACCTGAGCCGACTTCCAGTTATGCCTCCATCGACTTTTGATGTCAGCTTGTTGCGAGTCCAGCCACAACGGCTTCCTGTATGTCAGTTGTAGAAATGGTGGGTTAAGGATATCAGGCTGGATTGGCCAACTGTCATGTTTGACAATTTTCTCCAGCAGCTTGTCAGTGGCAGTCTTCCTTCGTAGGGCTGGTGGTTCAATGTTGGAGAGCACTGGAAGCCATGCATGAGGTGTAGAACGGAGGGTGCGAGAGATGAGGCGCATGGTAGAGTTCAACTGCACATCGATTGAAGGTCATTGAATTCTTGGCAGAGTAACACCTGAATAAATTTCCAACAATCTGACGTATGTACTGCCCATTGCACCTTGTGTGTGTTCCTACAGTACCTTCGTGAAAAAAATTATTAAATTTTCAAGTGTATTACAACCGGTATCAGTTTTAGTTCCACAAAACTTTTTTTTTGTTCTTAAGCCTGAGTTTTGACTTGTTGCACTATTATTGCCGTAGTTTCAGTCAATAAAGTTTATAACTTGAAAGTGCTTTTTGGTTATTGTTATGCCTTACATTTGGGAACCAGCTTATGCATTGCAGACAATGCTTTGAATAAAAGTGAACAGAAACATGGTGTTCATCGATGTGGCGATCGACCAGTGGCACAAATGGATGAGTACCTGTGTGAACACCCACGGAGGACACTTTGAGCACTTGCTCCAACTGTCTTGTCAAGTTTTGCCCACCGCCCCTAATATGTGTTTATACACTCCCTTGGCGAAGAAAAAATGTGAAATTTCCACGTGTTTAACAACCACTACTGGCTACCGGCAGGCCTGCGCATAGCACAGCCATGCCGGTATTGTTTGTACTCAGTGGTCCAAAAATGGGTTTTTCACCCCATAGGGGAGACACGTTGCCCCGATAAACGTGAAATTTGGCACGGGGGAGCGGACCTATGGTCCGCTAGGTCCGCTCCCCGTGCCAAATTTCACGTTTATCGGGGCAGAAATGTGGGGATACAGCCCCCAAAACTGTCAAAATTTTAAATTTTGGCCATAAATTTTCCTATCAGGGGCGACTCGTTTGCACTATTTTTACGAAATTCTCAGCGTTTGTACACGTCTATAGGTAGCTTTTACGTTTTTAGTTTGGTCACTTTCGGGGGATAAACAACAAAGTTATTAGCATTTTCCCACGGTGTGGGCATTTTCCCACAAATTTTCAACAGCCCTAGCGGCGAAACTACTGATCGGATCAAAAAAAGTTAGGGGGATGCAAAAATGGGACGGACCTCCTCTATCACCATGCTAAGTATGGTGGGGATTGTGGGTCGCGCGCCGGCTGTAGACCAAAAAGTGTGATTTTTGTTTTTTTATTTGTCACGCTTTCAAATGACAAAGTTTGTGATAACGGAAACGCTATTAAGCACTGTAATTGATTGTCAAAACAATTATAGTGTCATTGCATAGCGAAAGGTTTGTAGTTGTGCACCTATATTCAAGTTTTCCTATCGACCCCCAAAATTTTCCACGAGGGCAAACTATTACCAACAAGAGGTCAAAGTAATTTGACAAAAAGCGCCCATTCCCCGGTTAGGGGTCACCCCAGGAAGTCGAAAGTTGTACCATTGAATTCATGGGGTAGGGTTTCCTATTAGTGTTCCATAGTAACTATAGGCCTAGGATGCACCGTTTGGCCACAGTGCATGCGCATGATAACCAACCAACGACCAACGACGTCACGACACAGCCTATCTCAATAAGCGCCTCTTTTACTAACGTAAAGTGAGGCGCTTAAAAATTACAATTTTTGCCGATTTTGGGGACTGTAATGCCACATTTTTAAAGCTACAGTGGTCAAATTTGGCGTGGAAGTGTAGTCCTGGGATGCCCTCCCCCAGGCAAAATTTTGTACAAATTGAATAAGGCGATATACCCCTTTTGGGGAAAATTTATACCAAAAATTACCATTATTGGCGATTTTTAGGCTGGAAGTCCACATTTTTAAAATCACAATAGTGAAATTTGGCGTGAGGGCGCGAACTTGGGACTGCTTCCCTCCACACTACATTTCGTAAAAATTGCTTAAGAAGATATACCGCTTTGGGGTAAATTTATACCGAAAATTTGAAATTTTTGACACTTTGAGCTACATCAGCCGACATTTCTTACCTATTATGTTGAAATTTGAAGGAATCTAGGAAACACTAGGAATTCCTCAACGACACAAAATTTCGTCACAATCGCTCAAGAGGTACTGCACGGGGCCTGCCGGTATTGCATTGCCTGGCAGAGGTGATGCATATTGATTTCTAGTTTTCTTTATTATGGCGTTGTACACGCTCCCTTTGCATGCCAGCGCTGAGGCCTGCCTCACAGGCTGGCCCAATGCGCAAACCACTACATGTTTTATTTCTACAAAACTTTTTTGGTTCTCAAGCCCGACATTATGCACCTGCATGAACACCCAGTCAGTCCCACACAAGACATTTCAAGCACTTGCTCTGACTGTCTGGCTTAAGTTGTCCAGTTTTGGCAATGTTTTTGACGACGTTATTCTTATTTAACTTTCTGAGTTTGCCTTTATTGCATCAATTGTCTGGTTTGTTATAAGGTACAGGAACTCAGAAGTAGGTATGGTGCCAAACTGCAATGTGTATTTTTTAACATTTTATTTTGGTGTATTTCTGCAAAAAATGTCAAAATCAGGCTCGAGAACAACAAAAAGTTGAGTGGAAATAAAACGAGTACTGGTCGTTAAAGACATGGAAATTTAACATTTCTGCCAAGGTAGTGTAGGAACACACATTGCACGCGATGGGCAGTACATACATCAGATTGTTGGAATTTTATTCATGTGTTACTGTGCCAAATATTATAAAAATTCTTTGACATTTGGCAAAGTTATTGCATAAATAAAAAGTATGCTGTTTTTTGAGACACTGTAGTGAAAGTGGAAGCAGGACGTGATAATATTCTGTTGTCACAACGTTTAAAACATCTGATCTTAGTTAAACATATAAATTATTGAAAGTTTGCACTGAAAGAGAACTGTGAGATGTCCACAGTAAGTCTAGAGACTAAGCACAAATTATTCATTATTAAAGGGCTAGTTTCATCTTGGTGTTTGTTTCATAGGTCGTCTCACAATTACAAACCTGCGCTTAATGTGGCAGTCACACGCTATTCCGAGAGTCAACTTATGTAAGTTTTGTTTGTCTTTGACTACATACTTTATGCATATACATATGTGTTGCTGCGGCTACATTTGTATTAAGTTACTATCTTTCTCTGGAATATAACCACGTCTTTTCAAACCTCTGAATGATGTATCCTGTATATAATGAAGCAGCTATGTGTTACATTTTCAGGGAAACTTATGAACCCAGTCAGACACTGATAAGATTTCTCATATCTACAGTGTGTCCACAAAAAAACAAGCGAGAGAATTTTTAGCATAATTTTATTTAGGACTGATGAAATTTTATTAAATTTGGAGGACTTATTCCTGAGTCAAGGGCACGCCATTATTTGACATTTAATATTCCAGAAACGATATAAGATAGGGCCATAGGAACTCGTATGGTGCCATGTTCAGTGATCTTGAGTGACTGTAACTTGGATTTCCAGGTGGAGATATTTTTGAATGTCAAAAACTCAAAAATGGTACTAGATTGAGCTATACTTACAATAGCAGACTAATAAGAAGATGGAATGGTGCCTTTTAATGACCTTGAATGACCTGTAACCGAGCTTTCAAGGGCGTGCCATTATTTGATGGTGAATATCTCAGAAATGGTACAATGTAAGAGACGTAGTTACAACAGACTACTAGTAACATCTTTTACACTTCCTATTAATTGGTGTAAATTTTTCAAAAGTAACTTACCTTTGCCCAAACATATCCCCAGTGCTGCTACTTTCCTACTTACTTACTCTATCAGAGCGGTTGGTGATTATTTGCCACAACACGCTGATGTGACGTGGTTCTGTTTGCTGATTTGAAGAGGGAAGTGAAGTCTTGTTTTATGACGTCATTGACTGGAGCTGAAATGAGTGATAATTGCGGACTTTGGGCACCTCAGCTTATCAGTGCTATACTGTTGTTTATATCTTATCTAATTATAAATTAATCTTCATCGCAGCCCTTGAGAGTTGCAAAGTGAACACTAAAATGGGAGTTGGTAATTTCAAATATGGCACCTTTACGATAAAATTTTTACCCCGCCTCAGCTACCTCCCCAAATTCCCAAATTTTGCATTACATTAAAACAAAGACATATTAGTTTGTTTCCTTAAAGACGCTGTTCCAGTACTCATAGATCCACTCGTGATACAAAGTGGATAGAAAACGTGCGCACAAGAAATCCAGTGGCAGGGTCAGATAATATTCTTCAAAAATGTAGGGTTCTCCCGTATTTGCCATTCAGACAGTTTTGGGACCCCCTACTTATTTCTGCAACCGTTAAAGTTAGTGACTTCAAATTTGGTACACAACTTGGGTTCGACGAGTTGCATGCCAAAAAACAACTTTCAGGACTAACTTTAGTGGGGGTGTTGGCTTAGGAAGCATGCTAAAACTTTTGGCCCCCCCCCAATTATTTTTGCAGCTGTTGAAGCTAACAACTTTAAATTTGGTACATAACTAGGGTCTGGCGAGTAGCATGCCAAAAACAACTTTCAGGCCTAAAATTGGCATGGATGTGGGCTAGGGAGCACCCTAAAATTTGTGGGGTGCTCTCTAGCCCACACCCATGCCATTGTTTTTCGTAAAAGCAGTTTTTGTTTGATATTTTCGCAACCCAAGTTGTATACCAAATTTGAAGTCGCTACCTTCAGCGGTTGTAGAAATAAGTAGGGGGTCCCAAATTGTTTGGGGTGCTTCCCTGGCCCAGACCCCCATCAGTGTTGGTCCTAAAAATTGTTTTTGGCAGTGCTACTCCATGACCCCCAAGTTGTGTTCCAAATTTGAAGTTACTATCTTCAGTTGTTGTAGAAATGAGTAGGGGGTCCCAAAATTTTTGGGCTGCTTCCTTGGCCCAGATCCCTGTCAATTTTGGTCCCAAAAGTTGTTTTTGGCAACACTACTTTATGACCCCCAAGTTATACACCAAATTTGAAGTCTTTAGCTAATAATTGTTGCAGAAATAAGTAGGGGGTGCCAAAATTTTTGGAGTGCTTCCCTAGTCCACACCACCATCAATTTTGGTCCAAAAACTTGCTTTAGCATGCTACTTCCAGAACACAAGTTGTATAACAAATTTTAAGTTGCTACCTTTAGTGGCTGCAGAAATAAATAGGGCATCACAAAACTTGTCTGTGCCAAATGTGGATGAACCCCACATTTATAGGGGTGGGGGTAAAATATTTTTGTCAACGCATCATGCATCAACTCCATCACACGATTGGGGCTTCCAGACACCAGAGATCGTGGGAGGCCAAACAAGACGTGGTCCGCATGTGTCAGAAATGATATGACTATATGCAACCTAGATGGTGTCAACCCGTTAGACAGGAATTCATGGAGAACGAGTGTGAGGCGTTGCCAGGTGTTGCCTACCCCGGAGCAGGTGTTGCCTACCCAGGAGTCCGGGACAACCGCAGCACCTTAAATACCAAAACCGGATATGATGATGATGAATTATCCCTCATTTCAGCTCCAGTCAGTGACGTTATAACACGCCACTGATCTCTACTGAAATCAACATAAAACGACAACTCCCTGATGCCACTGGGCACTGGCTATGCTTGGTGCCCACTGTGAGCGATAATAGCACATTTTCGGGAGAAATCTTGAGAGACTTCACTCCCCTAGTGGCCGGAAGTAGTCGGTTTTGCACTGCTACAAAATGCATGTTGGTAATGTCTTTCTATTAACTGCATTATGAATACACATAGTGGCGCATCAAAATGTTAATTTTAGCGATAAATTATTAACGATGTACAAAAGTGCAAGAGATAGATCAGCACTAAGGTTAGTGTAATGGTTAGAGCTTTACGTCAAGGAATGATCTGGCACTTGCATGCGACAGAATATGTATAAATCCATTTCACACTGATCCATACAGCATATCTGAGCAGGTAGTATCGAATGGGATCAACAATGATGCAATAAAATATTCATACAGTTTGTAGTAATCCAGTACATGTATTTAGTTTTAGTAACATTACAGTAACGCTACTGGTCAAAAAGTTTTTAATTACTGTGATGTGATACTGTAGCCAAAAGTAGTCAACTACTTCAGAAGTAATTAACATATAAGAATGACGAGGGACATGTAGAAAGTTGTTTCTGTTGCGTTTGTAGCTGTTGGCTACAACTGTATTGTGAATATTGCAACAAAAACAGCTCAGTCGGTAAGATATTTTACTTGACAAGAAATTCAGATGTCAGTCACAGAGAAACTGCACTAAACTACGTATTATTATTTAGATATCTCATTACACTTAAAAAGGCTAAAAAAGCTGCCCATTTGTCACTATAAATGTACATATTATCTGTACAGACTTCCTGTTACAGTTTCTGTGGCGTTGATTGACATTGAATGGACATTCGAGGTCACAATGAGTCTGCATGAGTTTCTGTTTAATAGATAGTTTTATTAATGTTGTGTCTGTCATTGTTTGTATGTGTCATTGTGTTGTTTGCCTTATGTCATTGCAATTCTGTCTTGTCATCTGTCTGTCTGGCATTATTTTTGAACTATCTAATAGCCTAAGCACTCGGGCAGTTTCATGTTAAAATTTATGAAAGACATTCGTGGGGTTCTAGGTGATGGACTGATGGTGCAAGTTAAATGGAAGGTGTATGCAAACTTGCAATTTTTCGACTTACATCTTGCTTTGTCTGGCAAAAATGATGCAAGATATGGCCATAGTTACAGTAGATGACGAATAAGAACACATATGCAGTCTGTCAAATTGTGCCATTTCCAATGGCCTTGAGCGATTCCTAACCCATATTTCTAGATCACGCGAATATTTGATGCTGAATGTGTCAGTAATGGTACAATATAGACACATATTTAGACTACAGTAGATAATTAGTAAGAACTTACACACTCATCGGTGTAATTTTACATGACCTTGAATGACCTTGAGTGACTTAGCAAAATTTTTAATGACATAGCGTCGCACGACTTCGCTGTGATAGCTGTACTTCTTGTTTTAGGCACATTGACATTACAAGAAACTTTACTACCCCATGTTTTTGAAAAATCATTTGGGTTAGACTTAGGGGTGGTAAAGTTTTATAACCATGATGTGGTTCAGGCAGTAATTGGAATTTTCAAGTAACGTTCACCTATCTCATCTGCTGGTGAGTTCCTTATATAAATAGTGAACCTAAAGCATTGGAATTGACTACAGACGTCTCCATTAGTGCACCTGATTCCCCAAAGCTACTGCATGTGTTCCTGTCTCTTCCAAACGCCATTCCATTATCATATTTTCACAGTGCACAGAAAATTTATTTTTCATCTGTGATTCACAATAGTCAACATCATAATGATAGTAATTGCTTAAAAAGTACAAGTTGTCATGTGTAAAATAAAGTAAAGTAAACATGGATCACATCATTGCTCTACTGAGCAACAGCACATTGCCAGTGGCTTCGATGTTCATCTGTGATTGACATCGTGGAGCACATCGTTGCTCTACTGAGCAACAGCACATTGCCAGTGGCTTCAATGTTCATCTGTGATTGACATCGTGGAGCACAACATTACTCTACTGAGCAACAGCACATTGCCAGTGGCTTCAATGTTCATCTGTGATTGACATCGTGGAGCACAACATTGCTCTACTGAGCAACAGCACATTGCCAGTGGCTTCAATGTTCATCTGTGATTGAC
>Ga0209149_1000972_pt1 | contig 13485 bp, 9 predicted proteins | sample WorMetTyACAVOLI2_FD_187423 | JGI IMG/M metagenome (GOLD analysis project Ga0209149, IMG submission 187423) | Marine gutless worms symbiont microbial communities from Max Planck institute for Marine Microbiology, Germany - Olavius algarvensis... ... | reverse complement strand
ATGGCTTAACATATTGTCATAGTTTTTCACCATACAGTAGCCCAATCATTCTAGTTTTACCAGCATCTGACATCTTCACGAAATTCCGACGGGGTTACCACCCTTCAACGCCATCAATCAACATTGACGCTGATTGGTCAGTGCTAGTACTCGGCTATGAGCCTGTTATTAGTGCCAGCAAATTAAGAAGCTACTTACAACATTATATGACCTAACTGCAACAGCCCTGCGTAAGTTAGTATAATGAGACTATGGGTGGGCATTATTACAGCTATACAGTCGTATTAGACAATGAGGCTGCAGACCACTGGATGAAAGTTACCCTGTTTAGTAACAAGTTGTGTCCCAAAGTAATTATCAATGGCTATTGGTCGGCTGCATATTAATCGGTGGTCTTCGCCTATATTGACAGTGCATTTATTTGTAGTATTCTGTACACGTGAAGTTGTGGGTGAATGAGTAAGCAACATAGTTTGTTGGCGTGTTTGTCGGTCAGCCGGACGGCGAAGATGATTTGAAACGACGACAGCTGATGGAACTCGCCATCATCAATGGTACATATCGTGATACAGCAACTGCGGCTGCCAGTGCAGCACTGGGTCCAGCATCAGTTTTTACTGCTCTTCCGGTTCCAATCTCGCGTAAGTCTCTGGATCGGCTCTCGATTTTGCTCTGTTTACTCTTCATCTTCTGAGGATAGTTGGTCCATACATATTAAAGATATATACATAATGACCATAAATGCACGTATATACGCGTATTTCAGTTGCCCCTGCTGGATACGTGTATGTACACATATTTTATTTTGTGACTGTATGCATAGAACAACTATGCTTCTGAGCACCTCTGTGTCTTACGGTCTTCATGGTGTTACATTTAATATTTTTTGTTACATTTTTTATTTTACCTTTTAGTGAACTGAGCCTGGTGGGATTGGCTGTTGACCCGGTTGACACTGTTGGTTGGGTCATCTGCCCCATAGTTTTGAAGTTTCAAAGTTTCGCTGTCAATGGACCACTTGTCTGGAACAGCTTACCTGCTGAGCTTCAGTGACCCGACATCTTGCTGGACATTTTCAAAGCCAGACTGAAGACATTTCTGTGTAACTTCTGACTTAGCGCATTTGGTGTATTTTATTCTAATTCTGCGCTCTACAGATTTCCTTATTAATAATAAAAATAATAATAATAAAATTATTCCCAAAGTGACCTATGATGTGTCAAGTGGGGCGTTACACCCTACCATACTATACTGTACGTTAGTCTCATTTTATTTCTGGTAACTCGTTTGACCAGGTAGTGACTTACATTATTAGATACAGCTAATACAGTTTACAGCAATAATAATTATTAATAATTAATAATAATAACAAGAAGAAATGTTACTCCAGTGGCCAATGCAAATTACAGCTTGGTAGACAGTCTTTTGACAGACAGAGAATAAATGGAATAGTTTTATTATTACTTGCAATATTGTAAATTCAAAGCTGTGAATTGTAATTGCAAAGATTAACTGATGACATTGCAGAAGGCAGCGCAAGGTTTATGGCGCCGACGCCTGTTGCCGCCGCCCTGCCGACGGTATTTACATCAGCATCAGTACCAGCCGGGTCTCCGATCATCTTAGCGCCGCGGGTGCCTCGACTCAGTTCAGTTACGTCGTCGTTACCTTCTGCAACAGTGCTGACGTGCCGACCGCCAGCTGTCGGATCAGCAGTTGATGCAGCTGGGGGTGTTGTCTATCCAGTTGATCCGTACATACAGCAAGTTTTGGAATACTCCACTGCCTTGCAACACGGTGCCACAGGTTGTGCCCAGTTTGTAATAGCAACGACAGTAATGCGGTACGTTAAAGTTTGAAACATAGTCTGACGACAGATCGGCACTAAATATGGATGATTTTTGTGGTGTTAAGTATTTACGACTAATTTTATATTGTTACTGGGTCAACTTACCATTGCTAATGGTACATAGGAGTAAAATTACTGGTGAGCGATTTCATAAATTGTGAAGTGCGATGTGCAGTGATTGTGGTGTACGGACTAGTTGTATTAACAGTCCTGTATAGTTTCATGTATGCGTTACCTTTTTCTTTGCCAGAGATTGTGACAGTGATCATTCTGTAGTCACTTATTTATAAACAAGAAGCTCAGCTGTTGCAGAGAAGCTGCACAATGTTTCATATCACTGAATATTTTGCTAAGTCACTCTGGGTCATTCAAAATGACAACCTTGAGTAGGGAATTATAAGTCCCTATTAGTATTCCATTGTAACTATGTTTTTATCCAATACCGTTTCTGAGATATTCAGCGTCAGATAATGGCAGGACCTTGAAATCTGGCTTAGAGGTCACTCAAGATCATTGAAAATGGCACCACTGGATAGATCGTATATGAGTTCCTATTTGCATTCCATAGTAACTATAGCCTTGTCTTGTATCGTTTCTGAGATAAAGCGAGATATTGGTCAAAAATCGCGATTTTTACACCCCCTGCTCAACACCGTTGGAATATTGCCATAACATTTTGTGTGGAACATCTAAGACGGCATGGATATGCGACGGTGAAAACGTTGAGGATATGTTTAACCGTTTTGACGCAGTACCGGCATATCATGGACAGACAGACGGACATTTTGTGACAACATAGTCTGTGCTTTGCATAACATTGCGTGGTTAGAATAGTGTTAGTACTGTTAACCTGTACTTTTGCTTGTGGTATGGGCTAGGTGCGTTAACGAACTATCATCGGATTATGACACATCGAGATCATCCATACCTGCGTTGATATCATACACGGCAGTAATCAAGGTAATGATTGCACAGTTGATTATTTGCACGTTTTTGTTTCTTGCAGGTTTAACTGAACATCACAGTGATTGTGCTGTGCTTCGAGTAATACAGCTTGGTGTGTCGAGCTAGAATCATAACTTCAGTTGTTATGGCTTCTTGTTCTGCTTGGCTGATCGCAAAAGTCGGCATTGTGACTTGGTGGCAGCTTTCATCATGATAAATTTTAAACTTTTTCTTCTTGAAGTGTATCTGTTACAAGTACATTGCTGTACTGTGGTTCTCATAAAACGTGACAGGTTAATTTTGATCATCAGTCTGCCGTATCTTAACCAATTGGTACATTTTTGTACCGTTGTAGTAAGAAAGAAGTAAAGTGTATTTCCTCACTCTAGAGTGCATACACATACTACAAGTTTCTACAACCTTGTACAGTTCATCAGGCAACTTGACACTTTTTAGTTGCATCATCATCGATAACAGAAACCAACTTACGCTTTTACTACATAGGGTGCATATGAGTTGTGGATGACATGGATCAGTTTACTCTGAGTGCATGGAGAATTCCTTCCTGGTTAAAACAGTTCAAAACTTATTAGGATTAGTTAAGCTTTGGTAGATCAATCGTCAGAAGTACTGTAGAGCCAGATATTTTTGCAGCCATTAATATTTGCGAATTTGAGTTCAAACTTAATTTTGCACCAGAATAGTTTGCGTTTTTGAAGTACATGTACTGACCCAGAAACAGTACTTGGTCCACTTACACTAAATGATACGGCTACATTTATTGAAGGAAAGTTCACATATAAATCTGCAATTGCTCAGCTTTAGAGGATGTCCCCTACTGCACGGGGTGTTTCAGTGGTGTTACCAACTTCCTTCAATGTCTACAGATTCAAGTTCTTCAGTTTTCTAACTGAGCTTTTGTGCACCTTGTATTCATCAGATGCCTTTGTGTTGCCATGTTCGGCTGCAAACTTTTCAATAGCCTAACGATCCACAGTTGACTTTACATTGTACAGACCTCGATCGGCAGGTGGTTGGTACTAATCTCCGGAATGTACCAGAAAATGTTTTTGCGGCCATGAAAGTTTGCGATTTTAAACAGGTCGCAAAATTTGCACAAGTAATGATGCGCGAAGATTAATCGATTTACAGTAAACTGCCAGTTGTTATGGACCACAGTTTATAGATTAGGGACCTGCGAAGCTTTGAGATTCGAATTCGAATCGGACGTCCCGATTCGATTCGAAAGTAACAGGCCGATTCGAAAATTTTGAATCGCCGTGCCTGCCACGTTTGCCGTCGTACCATAAACAACACTCACTGTTCAACGACAAATTTCAATTGTTTCGGCATTGCTACTGGGATTTATATTGAGTTTAATTAATTCGTGTACTTGTAGTTAGAGCATGCACACTACTACTAGTAGCCTAGTAGCGATCGTGCAATATTTTTTTTTATATGGCAATCAACAAAAATTTAACATTGAAGCTGTAAACGACTATTCGCCGATTCGATTCGAGATTCAATTCGAATGGAAATTTTTGATTCGCAGGTCTCTATTATAGATGTCACTGCTGCATCATTGTCATTGGTGTTGTTGTTGATGTTATTATTATTATTTTTTATACTCTCGGTAGTAAAGATATTATTATTATTATCGCTATTATCGTTATTACTACTGAGTCATGACAGTAGCTGGCAAGGTACTGTGTTTGGTAGCCTGTGTCTGTAACTTTGTAATTTCGTTTGTTATGAAGATTACGGGAAAATGGATGGTTACAGCTGCTGTCACCAAACTTTTGGCTTTGATCACCAGTGGTTTTGTGATCACGACGTAAAATTGTGGGCCAAATTAGTCCAAAATCCACGTCACTCACTGGGCCACAAAAGCTGCGAAATACTGGTATTGCCACTAGCAACTGTCAGTAAAGTGGGAAACTAGTGTACTGAGCCGGTCAATGCAGTGGTAACGCCACCTGGTGAATATCACTAACTGGGGGTGAGAATCACTTGCTTTGCATCTTTGCACTGTTTGTTATTATAATATTATTATAACCACTTCTAGAGGGTTTTATTATTATTATTCCTATTATTATTATTGTTTTTATCATTATATTGTTACTGTTAAATTATCATCATCATCATCGACAGTCACTGTATTTAGTTTGAGCATTAATAGACATTATTATGCAGTGTGATACAGGTACATAACTGCTATCAGTAGCTGTGGCATGCCACTTAGTGACTGTGTGCTGTTATTAACATTGCAGTTTTGTTACACATAATTACTCCGCTGAGGCTGGTGGAGTTATGTGATCGTTCGTTCCATCTCTCATTTTGTTTCTGAGCAGGATAACTCACAAACATGTTAGTGGACGTCGACCAAACATGGTAGGCAGGGCAAGGGATGACCCTCTAGAAGTGGTTTAATTTTGTTGTTGATCTAGATTTGGATTTGGGTTTTGGATCATTTTCCATTTTCCTTACCATTGTGGAATAGGAGATTCTAGGAGATTTCTTAGCATTCCTCATGCAGTCATTGGCTGACTTTTACGAAACTTGGCAAAATGACTGACACCGACAAGGTAATAAATCCACAACATTTTTGGAGCGATGTGGCAGACATCTGGATTGGGATTAATCCTGCAATCCGGATTTGAATCTGGGATCAGTTTTGTTTGACATTTCAGCCTTGGCGGCGTTTGTGCTCTCTGGGTGATCTTGTTATTAATATTTTGCTTCATGTATCTTTCTCATAGATATACATGTATACGATTTGACTTCGGTGACTAATTACTCCTTGCTTGTTAGACTGGCTAAATGTTGTTGACTTATTATTAGCTTATCTGTATCTGATAATTTACCATAGCTTTATTAACTATCTTCTTTTTTATAAATATATCTTTGAATATTTACTTACATATCTGTTTTGAAATGACTTTAAGCATTTTTCCAGTTGTGACCGAATGCAGCTTGAAATAATGATTATTAACTATAGTGCTGTTAATTAATTTATAGCTCGTGTGAGATGAGGACCCTAATGTCCAATTTTTGTCTTATTAACTTCAATCTAGTTAATTTATTTGGTCTGCTGTTCGCATAATCTGGTGATAAACTCAGATGCTTAATTAACAGTTATTTGTATTTTTGTATGTCTAACCCAGCTAACCGTCCGAACGGCCGGCGACAATCTAACTATTGGTTGCATCACTGATCATTGGCGTCTGATAAACATGCCGTGCTTGTTTACTTGGTTGCATTGCCGTTCATTACTGGGAGCCGATGTACTGATCTTGAGGGCATGCGGAATGTAGGCATACTAATCTCGGGTTTTGTTAACGATGCAACTTGGCAACATTGATGCTTTTGTTTCACTGTCTGCTGTTGTCGTCGGCGTTGTTTGTTGCCGAATGTAATTTCGATATATGTGTAGTGGCAGAGTTGTTTGAACAGCAAATACTTACATAGCACAACTTCTTTGACCTTTCAGAGATCCTCCGTTTTTAGTTCTGCTGGCTGCCTTTTAGCTCCACTGCTGGCTTGCCTTGCAGCCAGCAGACTTTATAGTATGGGTGACTGTCGTCAAACTTTTTCAAATTACTACTCCTCTTACGGTTTTTGTCCGATTCTTACGAAAGTTGGCACACATGATCCATGTGCCAGTATGACTGTGGAACAGATTTTTCGAAATTTTGCTTTAAAAATTTTTTGCAAATTTTTAAAATTTTATGTCAGCAGCGGAGCTCTCTAGGCCAATAGGCTTCCTCTAGTTTTAATTCATACTTTTGGAGTTTTCTGTTGAATAACGACTGTTTGTATTCGTTCAATATTAACCGCTTGCTCAGCAATTTCTCACGTGCCGTAATACCTGCTTAAGGCCACATATCTTTTTTATTCGTTTCTGTTTGTTATTTCGCTGTCACGTTTGCTTCAAAGTTTCCTTCTGAACAGTAACCTGTATAACGGGTTAAACTTGTAAAGATACCCAGCTGCTGTCAATCCACAGACCAAGTGTCGGCTGTGCAAAGTATGGCAGGCTTATGAATACTGGTAATGTTACTACTGAGAAGTGGAAACAGCCTGAATGGTTCAGTGGTCCAGGCTATGGACTCCGACCCGGCCGACTGGGGTTTTGATTCCTGCCGAAACCTTGGTGATGTCAGAAATAGCATCCAGCCAAAACTACTTCTACAGAAAAAGTCCTACTTTACAGAAGATGGGCACTTCCGAGTCCTTGAACGGTGAAATGCACAACGTCAAGCGGTCCTTGTGTTTAACTGCATACCCTTTATAGTTTTAGAACCTTGTCTGTTTACTTGTAGTTTTCAATTAAACTGTCTGTTGATTTGTACCATGTCATTGTATTGTACTGAGTTATTGTGTGCATATATACTGTATCACATGTAAGGGAAATGGTTGTCACTGACGTGTAGCAGGTTGCTGCTGCAGAGTTCGTTAATAATCATTTGACTGTTTGCATGATCACCGTCAGGAGATTATAATTGTGGGCGTGAACGCCGATGAATTTTATAATGCTGTAACTTGTTGTTATGTGTTTTACCGTCCTCGTACAACCTGGCCTCATTATGGTTTGTACATGTGGCGGTTTACAGTAGACTTCCGATATATTTGTTTGATGTTTTATGAATGGTATTTTGTGTAGTTTGCATTAGTGTGAAATCCTAAAGTGAGCTGGTTCTTGACGAAAATTTGGGGGCAGTCCCCATCATTTCATTTGTTAGTGTGTGACTCAATATCCTTCATCGTCAAATCATGTTTCGACAATTTGTGGGCCTCCACAACATTTGGGGCCTGCTCCCCTAGCACCACCCTACGACTGCCCCCGTCATACAGTTATATCCCGATCTTGAGCAGATAGCTCACTTCCATGTGTAGACAAGTAGATGACAAATCTAATGTCATTTGACTGAATTTTCATTATTATTACTTCCATCAACAAGGTGGAAGTTTATGTAAGTAAGTACGTAAGTAAGAGTATTTGTATTCGGCGCCTAAAAGCAAGTGTCACTAGGCGCCACAGCTTAGTCCTTGACAAACAAAAACGTTTTTATGTGATCGTTCTGTCATCCTGTAAACAAGATAACTGACGAATGCGGAAACGGACGTCGGCCAAACTTGGCAGACATGGGCAATGGGCGATTCTCTAGAAGTGAGTAACTTTTGGTGGTGATCCAGATATGCATGTGGATTCCAGATCACTGTTTTATTTTCTTCACCATTGCAGAATGGGAGATTTTTGGATATTTGTTAGCATTTCTCATACAGTCAATGGTGGATTTGTACCATACTTGGCGAAATGACTGGCGCTGACAACATAATGCATCTACAACATTTTGGGACAGATCCGACAGACATCCAGATCCGCATTAATCCGAAAATCCAGTTTCGCATGCCGGATCACTTCTGGTTCAAATTTTGGCATTGGCTGAGGTTTGTGCTCTCTGAGTGCTCTTGTTATTATTAATTTTATCATTAAGATTGTCGTCTTCATACTTATTATTATTAGTGTATTAATCTTGCCTGTATAACGTTGTGTAATTAACTTTTAATTGTCCAATACATCACAAATTCATTGGGCATGTTGAATTGCTAAGTGGTGAATGAATATATTACACTTTTGCAGGTAAGCTGTCCATTAACAGTGTGTACTGTAAATTTTGTCGCAATACGTTTTATTGAAAGTGGTGGGAGTTCAGTTAGATTTGTGGAATTGTGTGGATAAAGGATATCCTGCTCTGTACTTGCCATTTGATCTTTGTCTTTCAGTGCTATGATGCTGTTGGTTGGGTCGTGTGAGTGATGTGACCCGTAAAATCGTCTCCAGAATGACCTATAATGTGTCAAGTGGGACGTTAAACCCTACTATACCATACCATTGGATCTTAGTATGAAAAATTCAAGAGCACTGCTGTAGACTTTATACTGGTCATATGGAGTTGTAAGCGAGCATATTACTAGATATTATGTATGTCGTAGACTTCATAATGTTGTGTTTTCAGTTAGTTACTAGTATCGTGTGCCAAAGCTTGTCCTGCAAAAATCAAGTTACCGTCCCAATCTCAGTTTGCATAAAAGTTCTGTAGGTATTTTTATCATGCAACTGCGTTAATGTTTGCATGTTTTGTTTTGTTTTGTTAATTGTACATGACCGTTTTAGATAATTGTGCTAAATGTGATAGTCGTATGCTTACTGTAGTGATCCGATATTGTATCGTTTGTATTGGTGACTTACTGGTGCCTTCCGTCCGTTATATCGATTTTATCCACTGTTGTTTTAAGTGCGATTTTTATGAAATATTTCTATATTCTGCAACATATTTGCATCCACTCTAGTGTATCTCATCCTCAGCATATCATGTGGCACTAGCAGATGGTACTAACAATGCTAACTAATGCTGATTTAACCGATGTCCTTCTGTTGTACTACATAGCTAGTGTAGTGGCTGTGGCAGTTCTCGTCGATGCCGTCCAGCTTGCGTCCGTTGTAGTTAATGGCAGTTAGCATTATTTATATTTTAAGTGCATGCTGTCTAGCAGGCAAACCTCGGTAGGTATGTCCTCACCATATTTTGGCATAAGGACAGGTATGCTGTTCGTACAAACCCAACTCACAGCTATTATACTCAACAGATGCGTTCTTGTATGCTTGAAATGCACCCAATTGTTTTTACTGGGTTTGAGCCGAAACTCCGTTGGCTTTATAGAGCTGCTTTACAGCAAGTCAGGAAAGGGGAGATGGAGGGAGGTGATGGGGTAGGCACTCCACATTTCAAACCGGATTATGCTCTTGCATGCTTAAGAATAAAGGTCTGCACAGCCTATTAATTTTCCGTGTGCATACGCGGTAAACCACCGACATGTACGTGCATGCTGACGTTACGTGCGCGCCTCTAGCAGAGCAGGTATTGTCATCACGGTGTGTCTGTCTGTCTGTCTGTCCGTGCGCAAAATAACTCAAGAACGCGTGTTTGGCATGAAATGAAATGAAATGACGTTTTGGTGTTGATATGATTCCGGACGTGGATCCAAGATCACTTTTCTAATTTCCTTAGCATTGCGAGATAGGGCATTTTACAGCAATTCTCGTACAGTGATCGGCCGATTTTCACCAAACTTAGCGAGATGATTGAAACCAGCAATACACACGTCCAGTACATTTTGGCGTTGTCCTCCCGCATCGTAATCAGTCTGGATATCTGGATAAGTTTCCAGATCTCGATCGGAAACCGGGATCAATTTGATTCTGTATTAAAGACTTGATGTTGGAACAGATGGCAGTCCGCAGGTTTGTGTTCCTTGCACGGACACAGTTTAATGTTCTATTGTGCAGTCGTCTCTGTTCTTAGCTGTTACTAACACGACTGAACTGCATTAACACTATTACATTTTGTGTGATTTTCTGATGTGTGCTGTGTGTCATAGTATTATATGTTGCCAGTTGTTATAGCATCTAGATCTGAGTTAGCTGTTGCTGTGTTGGTTGTAGACTGTTTGTTTGTGTTTTATCTCTGAAAACAATCAAAAGTGCTTCTTATCGGTTTGTTTGAATAAATGGTATTAACACATAATCCAGTAGTCTAATACTCACTGCGTTAAACTAACTTTCCCACTTACCAGCGGAGTAAATCAAACAGCACGCTTTGCCGCTTAACATCATTTGGCACTAACTGGTATATAATAATAATTACTATTGCTTTTAATTTTAGTTCAGCATGTTCTGACGTCTTAACATGCATTTGCAGTTTTTAGTCGAGCGGTACGTTAAACGCTTGACTATTGAGATCGCATTTCCGTCTGTCTGTCTGTCTAACGCGCGTGAACTGAGCCTGTGCGGCGGATTATTCCGTGAATCAGTTTACACCGTTTGGTAGGACTAGGACCTGGGTCTGCGGAAAGAAAAGATCACAGAAACATTCGCAACGGTTTTGGAAATTTTTTAAAGGTAAGTTGCTGTCGCGGTGTCGCCCAAACCTACATGGCCGGTGTTGTTACTTTCCTACTACTTACTTAATCAGAGTGGTTGGTAGTATTTAACGTGTACCATGTTTCAGAAAAAAACAACCCCTTTTGTTTTCTTGCATAACACTTAGAAATATCACTGAACTTGAATGAAAATTTCACAGTATAGCTGAGGGAATGCTGAACTACATATCTAAAATAGTTAGTCTTTTCGATTAAACATTCTTTGTTAGCAGCGATGTAAAAATGGCGTTAGTATAAGTACCATTACAACAACGGGATTTACCAATGAAGATGAACATCTCATTACACGGTTGTGATCTTTGCAATTGGGTGGGCATTGTGTAGTCGACCACAACCCGGACACGAGTCAATTATGCCACTGCTGTTGTCTGTTAAGTGTTTAATCCGCTAAAACTTTCCTGTATCAGGAAGCATCTTGAGAAAGCAGTTTGCTTCATATTTTTTTAAAATTTATTTACGAGCATTTAATTAAATACTGATCTTCAACGGTAAATCCCGTTGCTGTAACGGTATTTTTGTAACGTCCCTTTGCATCGCTGCTAACAAAGAATATTTAGTAGCGAAAATACAAATTATTTTTAGATAAGTAGATGCGACATTCCCTCGGCTATATCGTCTGAAATGTTCATTCAAGTCGACTGATATTTCTAAGTGTTATGCAAGTGTGATATCTTTTTTTCTGAAACACGGTGTAATTATAGCTTCATAATTATATGCGACGACATGTGCAGTAGGCATGCGCGACCACATGACCAAGAAAGTGACAAAAATGCTACAGCACGCTCGGCTTGTTTTAGTGGTAGCTAAGCTTGATCTTACTACTTGTCACTAGAGATCGCTTCAGTTTTGACGATTTTGTTTGATTGTTTATATATTTATTGCTCACTTGTTAAGGTGCTCAGATCATCTTGCCAGTATTATTCACCTATGTCAACGTTATTATAAAAAAAACTTTTAACTCGGCTGTGATGTTATGAACTACATACAGTTTAACGAGCGAGATTTGAGAACAACTTCATGCAGTCATCTCTTTCCGTCGTGAACGGCGACAAAATTGAGTGACAGATTCGATACATACCACATAAATTTAGAAAGACTTAAGTAAGCATACTGTTTCTCATTCTTTGGAGTTTCGAGACACACTGCACCGTCCCCAGGACATTATCAGATGTGTAAGGTCGTGGTTATGCAGAACTTGTGCACGCATCGCCCACCTGTTGTTAAGTTAATACACACTAGTAATCTCTAGTATAAGAACGAAATCACAAACTATTGTAACAGGGTGGTTCATCAATAGAGTTAAGAGCTCGGTCATGTTTAAGCCAATAGGTCTGTTTACGAGTTACCACAGCACAACAGGTCCTCTTGCTTTTATAACATTTACCCACTTAACAACTGTGAATGGAAGTTGGAACTAGGCTAAAATACTAAATGGTTCACGATGACTGCATTCACTGCCTCTGTCAGCTGGTATGCTGATTTGAACGGTTTCGACAGTTGCTCCACTGTCCGAATGCTTTGCGTTGTCGTGGCTAGATGAGTATTGTACAACAGACGACAGGTCATCACCACCACCATCGATCATCATCATGTTTATGCCAGTTTTATCAGCAGGCTCATCTGCGACACACGATGCACACTGAAGTCTTGTCTCTACTATCGTAAATAGTTCATGGTAAAAACAGCCTAAATGTTAAAATATGCCAGGCTACGTCAATTTGTGTAGCATCTTTTAAATGTAGACTGCAATACATTGGACCTGGTCCTGGCATCATTCTGTGATCTATTACACACTTACCGATTACGCCGTAAATGGCAGGTAGATAAAATGAAATTAAAATGAAGACAGCGGAGAATCGGCAGCAAGTCGCGTCCCAACAATTTGGGGGCCTGGCAAACATTTGGGGCCTGTTTCCTCAGCGCCACCCTATGACGGCCCCTCTCGTACAGTTGTATATCCCGAGGCTGAGCAGATTGCTTACTTCCATGTGTAGACAGAGACGACAAGATTGATAAGCTGAATTGACTTAGCGTCACTCGTTTGGTGTCTACCTGTTCTCGCTGAAGGCCAATGTTACCGCTAGTCGTTGCTCAGTCGTTGTAAGTCGCCGGATGCTCGCCACGGCGACCAGGTTTGAATACCGCTGAGAGCTATATTGGTGACGTCGGGGGAGGTGGAGCATAAAATGATTATGAACAGACTAAAAATTACACGAAACGTAGTCGTCGCTTTTGAAACGGTCAGGAATATTTACGGACATAATCCGGGAAAAGACGGGGGAAAATACTGTTTTTGAAACTGGGTGGAAACCTGTTCTTACGTATAGTAACGTAATGTAAGTCGATCTCGCTATTATACTTCGGACGCATAAGTGAAACTGGAGAGCTTAAGACCGCCCGCGGTCATATGATGCCTCCGTAGCAGCATGTGTGTAATGGACTCGCCCGCCCTGCGGACGAGTCGATGGTGGCACGAGACAGACAACGGGACAGATAGTGAAAACATTATGCCTCCGCTGCAAGGTATGCTGTGCACTGCCTGCGGAGTCGCAAACAAGGGCGCCGGAAGCTATCTGGCAGGTATGGCGGTCGCCATACCAATCCTGAACGTTGATGGGCGGCGCCATACTAATAATTTCAGTAAAAATATTTAAAATGTTAAGAATATTAATTTCATAGTGTAACAA
>Ga0209149_1000971_pt1 | contig 13485 bp, 9 predicted proteins | sample WorMetTyACAVOLI2_FD_187423 | JGI IMG/M metagenome (GOLD analysis project Ga0209149, IMG submission 187423) | Marine gutless worms symbiont microbial communities from Max Planck institute for Marine Microbiology, Germany - Olavius algarvensis... ... | reverse complement strand
ACGGCTTCCTGGATGTCAGTCGTAGCAATGGTGGGCTAAGTATATCAGGCTGCATTGGCCAACTGTCATGTTTGACGATTTTCTCCACCAGCTTGTCAGTGGCAGCCTTCCTTCGTAGGGCTGGTGTCAACACAATACACGAATGTGACAGATGGACAGTCAGACAGACAGACAGACACTGTACGACAGCAAGACCACGCTTGAAGCGTGGCTGGCGAAGACTGTCAAACTCAACACATACTTGTCAGGTTTGAGGTCACGGTGCACGATACCATAGTTGTGCAGGTACTCCAGTGCAAGAACAGTCTCTGCAAAATACATCCTAGACAACAAAACACCGCAAGTGCACGTCACTCACCATGCACTGCATGACGATTACAACTACTATACATGGCAGTGAAGCATTAGCACATAAACCAGCTTATTCCACCATCTCGGTTATTTTGTCATTACAAAATCAAACATCAAACCAATCTACAAATTTCACCAGATGCCCTTCTCCGATGCCAAACCAACAGTGTCAAAGCAATAAAGGCAGATTTTCCAACAAAATAGATCGACGGTTTGCAACACAAAGGTACTAACTATGTCCACTTTTTGATGAAAGTGAGATTCTGATACTGGGTTATAATGCGAGCATTTTCCCATCTCTGGACAAAACGTGAAATTTTAATTCATTGTAGAAACGAAGAAAAATGACTTTACTAAAGCAGTTCATCAAACTTAAATGGATGCACAAAAGCATTATGTCCATTCCAGGTTTTAAGTCCAGCCACTGACTTAATTCCTAGGCCTATGTTACTGCTTTATGATAAGCTAACATAGAATATTTATTGCCAATAATTTGACGGAAGTACTTGTTTTGTTAGCATCATTGCATGATACCGTGATTTTGTCAATAATAGTCATAGTAAGTGCCAGTATCGAAAGCACAAATGTCATATGTCCACATAATTAGACATACAACCTTTGTATCTTTGCGATTTTCTTCAAAACAGGTTTTGTGGACATAGTACCTTTGTGCTGCAAACTATCGGATATTAAACAAGCAGCCACTCAGCTGTAATGGCTCCGACGTTTTTGTGGGTCCATTTGACGTAATAAGCATAATTTATGCAAATATTCAAAATCCGCTCTGTAACTTTGAAGCCTCTTGCCTAACATATCATTCATACCAAGTTTATCAAAATCAGACTGAATCTGACAGAGAAGAAACAATTGAAGTACAAGGTAACAGACAACAACAGACAACAGATGACAATGGATCATGACAGCTCACCCAGTCAACCCATCAGCTTCATTGAGCTTTGGTCACAGCAGGCTGTGTTCAATAGCTCATCGGTCAGATAGGCCGGACCACTGAGATGGCCTATGTTAGACAGGTCAGCTGTTGGACAACTTTCATCCTTATCCAGCAGAACAAAATGGCTGCAATTGCCGGCAGGCGACAATCGCTGCCATTTTGTTCTACTGCATAAGGATGAAAGTTGGTCCGGCAGCTGACCTGTCTAACATAGGCCGTCCCAATGGTCCGGCCTACTCGACAGGTGAGCTGTTGAACATGACCCCAAGCTGAAAATGCTATAGATAAGCAAGTTTAGGAACATAATGACATTAACTAATATTATCTGATGAACTGCACGTTTACACAGACTCGACCTTGCAAGATCAAAGGACAGTGGTCCGCCAACGTTTTTCAACAACGTGCCACAATCGCCACCTTCCACGTACTCCAGTACCATACACAGACGTTTCTACAAACATTCACCAGCAACAATGACTTACAAGACAACATATCAGCAATACAGTAATGGTGATGCTGACTGAGCATGGTGACTCTGTCAAACAGATGACTTGGTGACTGGCGTTAAGCATGTACATGTTAACTTGCAGTGGCGTAGCCAGGAATTTGCAAGACGGGATGCGTAATTGTGTTCTTTTCTCGACTTAGTGTGCCAATTTCTTGATCCAAACATTGCAACTGCCGTTGGCCTTCAGTTTCCGTCCCCGCTGTAAGCTCTTTCGGGCACTGTTCGCCTGCCTAGAAGCTGTGATCTACCTAAACTGTTATGATTTGTAAAACCAAGTACTGCACAGGCCCACCACGCTTGACTATAATATACGATCGGGCATGTTTTACGATTAAATCATGAGAAATCATATGCAAAAAATATTGTATTGTCCTCACAGGGGTACGCACCCTACGCACCTTGTATGTCTATGCCAGTGGTTACTTGTCAAGTTACTGATAGTCTGCAATCCTCACATACGCTGCAACAAAAGTGGCATTTCATCTGGACGGTGAAAAAGCTACCACTGAAACTCTGCCACAACAATGGCACTACTGTGATCTCTTTATTTAACTTGTACTGCACGAAAATGTTCCTTGCTGTTGTTGTTATTATTATGAAGAAGAAAGTAAGTAAACTGTCAGTATGTATAGTGTATTGTCACTCTAATGTATTAAGTGTACAGTTATCTTAAAAACGAAAACATCTTCACAATCATCCAAAACTATCCATGCCAATGTACAGCAAGACAATAAATTTTGACGAAAGGTCATGCTATGGACCGACCTTTGTTTCAAAACTGCAGTAGAAGCTGACTACAAACGGATTGTCGGTGAAAGTCAAGATGTCACGCTCAGCGTACACCTGTTCCACCTGATTACGAAGTACGAGATTGTTTTTCAGCAGTTTCTTCATTGCAAACACCTGCCGCAACTCCTTGTGCCGTACCAAGTACACCGCACTGCATCACACAAGCACACTGCACGAGTGGAGAGCTCGGATTAAACTGATGCTAAAACGACTAAGATATTCTAAATAACTGCAAATATCTCGCAACCCAGTCTTCAAACGACATGAAGTGAGCCTATCTCTCACACGATGCCTTCTAGACCTGTAACGACTTACAGCATGGAATCACGGACACTGACAACATAGCTGAGAAAGAAGACAGAGGCATATGAAAATGATGGCTCTGGAAACTGATATGAACATATTATAAAGAAGAGATCATTTACCATCAGATCACAGAAAGAACAAAGTTATATCTCAGTAACAGGATTTGCAAAATGCATCTAAAAGCATCCTCCAGCACTACTGCCATTCGTTTTTATTACTAAGTCTTAACCCAGGAATCCATTTCATAACCTCACATACCCGTAAGCACCATTGCTGATCAACTTGATCGTCTCAAAGTCATCCTCACACGGCTGTCGTTTCTGCATCAGCATCCGAGTCTTTGACTGCTTGTCTGTCAGCTGAGCACCCTGACTCTGTCAACATTTTACATTATCGCCAAAATTTATTACGTGTGAACAGATATTATTATTAATTGAATCAAATCAAAGCACGAAAAATTAATCATTCTACATGTGACAGATAAGCAGAATACTTTTTCTGGAAGTACAGACAGGCAAAAAAAACTTTTAAACAATCCTTAAAAATTTAAAAAAATGACTATTGGTTTATCATTAAAATTTGCAGCCATGACAATAACAAAATGAGGACCTCAGAAGATTCATCAGTGTCCGACGTTTCAGGTCTTCCACTATCCATGCTGCCACTATCACCCATATCTACACCAGTAACACACATGCATGCAACCTTATCAGTACACAGATCTTAAATCACTCCAGTAACTTTAAGCACATTATGTCAACACATCGGGCAAACGTACATGTATTACATTATAATTTCCCAGACAAAAATTATGAAATCTGACGACTGAATAACACTAACAAGCACCGTCGTTAAAGCACAACAGAATTTGAAACTCTCAATTCACACGAGCTCACAGAATGAAACACTCTGACACCGTATGATCATGATCTATCAATAACAGTAAGAAGGGTCGATCATACAAATGTCATTATGCGGTTGTCTAAATTGCATGAATTGTCACTGGCCACTCAAAACTAGTTAAGCCAGCTCCCATTCGTTAAATAGCAATTAAGACAGGTGTACAAACTCTGTAAGACCACAACTGCACTATAACACACAGACTGGTCAACACCTACAGACTACAGTGTTCCGTGTCGAAAGATCCACTGTCATTCCTCACTGTCAGGTTTACATCGTTCTAAATTAAGCTGCAAATTTTGCATTTACAGTGACTCAGTGGATGTAAACAGTGTAGATAACCTTCCCACCAGCCATCAGTGACACAGTGACACAGTAGCAACTCTGGCTGAGAAGACATCTAGGTCTATATAGGTAATGAACAGGCAATGGACAGGCACAACTGACCAATCGGAATTTCTCGGTTGAGGCCGAGCTTGCTGACGATATACTGCGGAATGTCTGTCTTGATGGACTGCTTGGCTTGACCTTCAGCAGCTTCCAGAAGCCGATAGAATTCCTCCGGGTCAAACTCCTGTAAAACATGGTCGTCAATTGGTCATCACAGAGCACTTGCGCAACTCACGTCTGTGTCAAGTTGTCAACTGAAATGAGAGAACATGATTGGTTAACAATGTGTCACAGGTCATGCAACGAAATCCAATTTTAACCCGAACATGCCCACTGTTCAACAGTATAAGCTGTCAATGTTACAACAGTGGATGAAGCCAACCCTCCTGGCTCACAGACGTCCTCATAGGTCAATGTTTGGTTTATGTATCCGTATCCTGTGCACTGTTTACACAATGGTGATGCTGTAATTACCGCAAAAAAGTATTCACCAAGCTGTATTTTAGTTCTTGGCGTTACATAGCAAAATCAAAATGCTCCTTAATGTAAAATTAATGCTGTCGCACTTTACTACTTCCGGAAAAATATTTTGATGGTGCAGAGTCCACCCGCCAATATTGGCTTAATAGCACTAAGTAACTCATTAACAACAGATGGGGCAAATTATGATAAACAGGTATCATAACAAGTGGCCTTTGCATCATGTGATCATCAATACCACGGAGATACTCTAAGTTGCAGAACAGATTAACAGCACAGAGGAATTCTAAGTTGCGAAATAGACAGTTCATTGAATACTTGACAAACGGCAAGTGACTCCGTGAACATACTAAACATTAAAAATGAAAAAGTGACATCTACATAGAACTTTGGATATGACAACACAATCAGACATTACATGGTAACACGACTAGGGAAAACTCTGTGTATCTTCAGACTCATAATAATAAATTTAATTTGTGTTTAACATAACGATAACTGACAAACAAGTCAAAGTAAATACTTGAAAACGTTCGTTAGGTTGGTAGTTTAAATACTAAAATAATATTCTTTGACACAACCTGTAATTTATACCTAAATTGGCGAGCGAAACGTCGCAACTAATTTAGGTATAAATTACAGGTTGTGTCAAAGAATATTATTTTAGTAAGTCAAAGTAAAGGTTCTTGATTCCGCAATGAAGACTAATTAGACAGCATCAATCTTGATTCCTCAGCTGAGACTGAAAGACACAGACATGGAACCAGTGTATCACGTGGTATGCCTGCTTACCTCTCAGCTTACGCTGGTACCAACTTACACTGCCTGGTAACAGAGGCAATTCACACTGCCTGGTAGCGTGGTGCGAGAAACTTACCCAAACAGCAAGCACATACAACTGTTACAGACTAATGATATGATACAATACAATACTGTGTATATAACATGCAGTAAAAAGCTGACGTGTAGCCAGCTTAGTCTACCACACAGAACAAACAGAACAAAAACATAGCTATCGCAAACAGATCGCGCGTCAACTGCGCACACAATACGTCGAGAGCATCTCTGTGACCTTGAAATCTAGGTTAAGGATCACTCAAGGTCACTGGAAACGGAACCACTAGGTAGATCATACACGACTCACTATTAGTTGAGTTATCTGACGTTGAATATGATCGTAACGGAGATATTCAACGTCAACGAATGACCTGATCTTGAAATCTGGATTTGGGGTCGTTCAACGTCATTGAAAATGGCGCAGTTTGATAGACCATGTATGACTTTCTGTGGGTTCGCCATAGTAACTATAGCTCTATCTTGTACTGTTTACGAGTTATTTGACGTTGAATAATACCGTGACCTTGAAATCTTGGTTAGAGGTCACTCAAGGTCATTGAAGTTGGTGCCATTCAAAAGCTTGGATGCGGTTTCCTATTCCACTTCTATAGTAACTGTGGCCGCATCTGTACCCGTTTGTAAGATATTCAGTGTCAGTGAATGGCGTGACCTTGAAAACCAGGTTAGGGGTCGTTCAAGGTCATTGAAAATGGCTCCGTTCGATAGATCATGTATGACTTTCTATTAGTCCGCCATTGTAACTATAGCTCTATCTTGTACCATTTTCGAGGTTATATGACCTTAAATAATATCTTGACCTTGAAATCTGGGTTAGAGGTCTCTCAAGGTAATTGAAACTGGTGCCATTCAAAAGCTTGGGTGCAGTTTCCTATTCGCCTTTTATAGTAACTATGGCGCTATCTTGTATCGTCTGCCAGATATAGCGACTTATTGGTAGAAAATCGCAAAATTTTTATACCCCACCTGTATTTAGCGCCCCCACAGGGGTGATCCCGTCAGAATTTTGTGAAAATGTTTGATGCCAGTAAAACTAGAATGATTGGGCTACTGTATGGTGAAAAAACTGTGACAATATGTTAAGCCGCTTTCATCTGATACTGAAGCGTTAAGGACAGATAAACGGACGGACGGACAGATGGACAGAATTGCTATATCAATATTGCGCATCAATGTGCTGACGTGCGATAAAAATCAAAGAAAAAGTGAACTAAAAATAAATCCAGAAATGCAATGCAACATAACACACCAGACACTCGAGAAGACGAGCCGGTCTTGAGACGATCATCAACAGCTTCTTTATAACATGTGCAATATGCTCCGCTAACATCGGTGAACGAAGTTGTACCTGCGAACAGAGCCAGTAGCAGTTAAACTCAATGCTGAATGAGTTAATGTAGCCACTTGTACACACACAGACACACTACAGAATCTAACAACCATGTCTCCATGGACACTTCACAAGACTGATGGATCAGTATTTTTTATAGACTGAATGCCTTCCTGATGCCAAACGAACAACGTCAAATCAAGGAAATAAAAAAAATCACTTAATTTAGGCACCAAATTTCCACCAACGTGAACTGGTGCACTGTTCCAACATTCTCAAAGCTGCTTCGGTTCAAATGAAAAACTTAAACTACAGAGATAACATGCTCACGTCACACAGGAGCTGTTCAAGATTCTCGGAGAGTTCACAGAAGTACGACGTGGAGATGTGCTTCGACACCGACTTGGCAAGACAGTCGCGGGCAAGCTCCACGACCTGATGCTGGACAAATCTTGCTGCTCCGTCCAATTCCATATCTACTTCCTCGAGGAGATTACTGTCGATGAACTGTGACAGTCTTTCCTCCATCTGCTCAACCGCCTGCAATATGTTTCTTTGAATACAACCACTGGTACTAACAAACGCCTGGACAAAAACATAATTAATCAGTCAGTAATTCAGCAAAAACTTATTTATACAGTGCAGTGTGTCACTGGTTTTGTTTTCCAGTCACTGAGCGGCCAAGCACCCGCCAAGCTCGCTGATGACTGCCGCCTTCTATTGAACTTGTACTGATGCCAGCTTCGGTCTTCAGATATCAGAACTTGTACCATTCCCAGAACGTTCGTGCATTTTTCCGACAGAAGCTGTCCTGCTTCCAGCCCTCACACTTGGAATGATTTACCAGTAACACTCTAAATGCCAGATGTTACTTTTAACTGTTTCAAACATAAACTTCAGACGTTTTTGTTCATCTTGGTCTGATGAGGCTTCAGTGCCTAGTGACTGATTTTAGGCACCCTAGAAATTGTCTTATGTATGTATGTACGTATACGTATGTAACAGACTCGTGTTTGAAAAACCCAAAGAGAACATCAATTTAATTTAATGAAAGTTAAATTATCTGAAAATTTTAACAAAAGTTCATTTCTGCCCATTAATCTGAAAATAACACAGCTACAGCTGTCTTTCATTACCGTTCAACATAAACAGATAATCATAATGTTCCACTTTCACCACCAAACAAACACGGCAATCTCCTGTCATTATCACATCAATGGTATTGCATTAGCAGCAGTAGCTACGTAACACATTCTGGTGTGAGTTGAGCATTGTGCATTGGTAGGAAAATAAATAACAAGCTGGTAGGTAGGCGACGAGGTTACTGTAAGTAACCTTACTGTATTGTATTAGCCTTGCGTCTGTCAGTAGCGCCATCTGGCGACTAACCTAAAGCAATACGGTATTGCTTATTGGTAATCTCTCTTTCTGCACTGTTGATCTGACTGCGAGAACTTTCTGGCCACGATATTCACTATAAGTGGGTGCACAAACGATCCTCACAGATTTTCCATAAATGCTTTTATTTTCTGCTAACACGAGCAAAATGACACGAAGCTGATCAATAGGCCCAAAATGTCGGGTTTTGTTAAGTTTCATAGAAACCAGGAGATTAGCAGAAAATTTTACATTCTGCACGACATACTACAATAGTACCACCGCCTCTGAAGTCACGACCATAATCAGATGAGCAAACATCTAGAGAACGTCACTCACAGCAAATGTTTCTATTTTCAAGCTTAGCTTCACGCTCTGAGTTATTCCATATTGACCGGGGTCTCAAAGAGAAACTTCAAGAGATTGTTAGTGCATGATTGTTACATGCCACATCATCCCACATGCCCTTCCTGTTGCCAAACCAACTGCATCAAAAAACCGCATTAAAATACATCTAATAACATTAAAGATAGAGTTTGAAAAACACAACTGTTAAGCAGCTTTCTACAACCTCTAGCAGCATAACACGAGAAGTGAGACATTACACATCTGTTAAACCTCACATATAGTCACAAAACTGTACAATTCAAAACAGAAAAATGACAATTCTGTTACCTTGGGAAAACGCTCGCAGTAGACATTGTTCATCATCATGGTACCAGAATCAATCCCAGGTGATCGGGCTGGACTACTGTAATACACATTGATGTACGATACGATATGATACGATATGATTTTATAGTCAAAAAATGATGGTTAGCCAGCTTAGTCTACCACATAAAACTGGACACAAAAATGGTGAAAAATGAACTGATAATAAACGAATGGGAGTGATAAGTCCGGTTTAGTCTAATTATTAGTAAAGGCAGACCAAGGTACCAGGAGTCTATTGACCAAGGTACCAGGAGTCTAGTCTACTATAGTGGAAAAGATTTGTGGAAAAGATAGTTTTGAGCCAAGAGTGAAAGAGTGGGGGAGTATAGCAGTATAGTAGAGTTTAACGTCACACTCAACAAATTATAGGTCATTTCAGAGTGAGGGAGTAACAGATGACAAAAATGGTGATGATGACAAAGATGACTTGACAGATGCATGAGATAGTGAATCACGAGAAGACTACTAAAGGCTAATGAAATGAATCTGGAAGATGATTCCAAAGACGAGGTGATGTACACATACACTGTGTCCTGATAAAAAGTGGACCCTAGAACATCCGTCATAGCTTCTAGAAATGTTAGCCAATTTTTACATTGCTGCTAACAAAGAATAGTTAACAAAAAGACAACTTACTTTCACATATTTATATTCAGCATTCTCTCAACTATGCTGTGCGAAATTTTCGCAAGCAGCAATGTAAAAATGATGTTAGTAGAAGTGCCACTACAGCAACAGAGTTTACCGTTAAACGTCCCACTCGACACATTATAAGTCATTTCGGAGACGATTTTAATCAGAGAAAGTAAGGTATAGAAGATATGATGTTTGTAATGGGTTAGATACTCTACAATTACACTATGCTAATTATAGTGGTGCAGACTAAAATGTATTAATGATTCACTGAAAAAAAACCAGCAAGTGAACTGAATACACTAACTACGGGTTCAAATGTTCTGTGTCATTAACCAACTAGAGCCTCTCAGCTGAAATAGCTCTGCTGTGTTTTGTGTGCCCCATGAGCTAATTAGCATAATTTATGTAATTATATCCCTGTCCCTTAGTATCATTCATAATAAGTTTCACCAAAATCAGATTTAACGTGACAGATAAGAAACAATTTAAGTGAAAGTTTACGACAGATGACGGTTCACCAAGTCAACCCAGCAGCTCCACTGACCTTCAGTTACAGCACAGAGAGTGAGGCAGTAATGGAAATAATCAGAGTAATGAAACCCGTGATTCATTTGTACTTGTACTTGACCTCTGTGTGTATGCCTTACTGACAACGTAACACACCTTAAAAGTGGCTAGAAATAATCCAACTGTTTTGTTTTTACACTACTTCAACACAGAATGTTACACATTGAACACAGCGCAAGAAAACGGTCTGAAAAGAAACATGGTGCTAACTTTCCAAACAAAACAAACACAAACCAGTTTGTGTGTAAAAACAATGACAGCTGTTAATACTACATGACGACTTCAGTGCTAACAAACCATAAAGTCTTATAACATATGTGTGTGTTCACCATTAATTGTGCAAATTTCGTTGAGTGATTAAAAGTAACTGCAGATATCAACAGGTGTTGCATTAAAGGGACACTCCGGCGCAGATTGACCTGTATTTTTTTCTCGTTCAATAAAAAGTTTAATATAGAACATTTTCACCTACAAAGTTTGGACTCTCAATTTTTACTGTAAGGGTCAGAAATTTGAAGTTTCATTCTGACGCTGGGAAATTCCGGACTTACGAACTCTGCCGGTAGGTCTCGCGCCGTCCGCTAAATGGCGACTTCGTTTTCGTCCGCATTGCTACGATACGACGACTTATCCACGGTAAAACGAGCGCCTACTCTCCTAGGCTCAAAGCTATAAGGTTTCGCCATCTGAATTCTGTACTATAACTACGGATAACACTACAGTCTGCTATTTTTAGGCCTATAACCAGGAAATTACCAAAGATATACTGCGGGGAAAAAACTCACTGATAAACTGGAAATTCTAAGATCGGACTAATCACCTATACATTTCGGGCTGAAATAATTATTTCGCAACAGCGCAATTAGGAACAATTTTGCTATAGAAAAATATTTCATAGTATATACTTTCCAGGTGGACCAAAAATATATATGTAATTCTGCGCCGGAGTGTCCCTTTAAGTGAATCAAGTAAGTAAGTGCCAAATATCACAGTACAAATTAAGTTTGGAACTCATAAGCACAAACACGAGTAGCCACAAGCATGTCCAAAGTATACGAGTTACTTACCGGTTTATTCACTTAGCTAAACTGTAAGAGACGAACCTAAGGCTGTGAGAACGTGGCCTGATGAGTGGCGACCGCACGCCACTAGAGTTGCTGCTGCTGTTGCTTGGTATGTCTGCGAGCTCGGCTTCAACGAGCGGCGTGCTGCTATCATTGCTGTCATGGTGCTGGCGTGATCGTGTCAGCGATGACGATGACGGTGTCGCTGGCGAGTGTTCAGGCGTCATAGCAGTGCCAAGGTGCAGGCGTTCCTGGGAGGAATACTGCGACTGTCACAGCACAGAATTATTATTATTAAACGAGTATTATTAGACTGTCGTTGAGTAAAAATTACTTCAAGAACACTTTACAAATGAAACAACGATATAAAATCCGGTAAGCGTAGATGGGGAAAAAGTTAAGGTGACGACGTGACAAAAAGATGCGTTTTCAGCGATGCTTGAAGGTGCCGAGTGTCTCAGACGCAGTGATGCTGGATGGCAAAGAACACACATCACAATGTGGTACTCTCGCTCTTCAGTTCCAACTGAAATAACCAACTTCTATTTGTGTGTTAACTGCAGCAGCTTATCACTCGAAAGTAAATAAAAAATTAATAACATTTAATAATGTTGCAAAACAAGTACACCTTTAAATAACGTGAATTTATAAAATCGTCAGCAAATCCAAACCGATTATAATAATCTGCATCAACACGTATCATAAAATTATTAAAAATTCACAGTTAAATTCAGCCAAAGTTGATGGTTCACAACACAAAAATCAAGCAAATTTTAGGGCAGAACACAACTCAGATTTCTTTAACAGTCCAGATTTCTTTAACAGTCCATCTATCAAAATTTAACTAATATGAACTTTCAAGATAAATTTATAATTTAAATTTAAAGACAAATTCCACAAAACCAGCACGAACTGTTACACTGTAATAAGTATAGGTATAGTAGGGTTTAACGTCTCACTAGACACACTGTGGGTTATTTTGGAGACGATCCTCCCAACCAATCACTTGACTGGTGCAAACTACTGGTCTTCCTAACCAATCACTTGGCTGGTACTATAGCAAAACAAATGTAACTACAACCAAGTGACAACACAAAAAAATAAACAACAAATAATGTAATTAATAACATAAGCAAAACTAAAACTAGCGAAACTAAACCTGGTTCAGGTCACCTTTAAGCGATTAGCCAGGAAATAGACCAAGCCTATTCCAATGCACCGAGGGCAACTACATGTAATTAATCGTTACTTTCTTTGAGAAGTTAACCAACTTTAAAAGTTTAATCATGCATCCAGCCCTACCATGGTGTAAACCGCATATCAAAAACAATTTTCTCTGATAAAATTACATCACGTTGGTGCATTATTTAAATGTGTTCCAAATGAACGGTGACTATTTTATAGACGAGGGTAGAGCAGTCGGTGAATTCAGTATTATGACAAGTATTTCACAATGACAACAGCTGACCATTGAAAAACTACTGGCAGTGATAAATGCAAACAACATTTTCTGACCGTCACGGCCCAACAGCACACAAGACACAATAACACTGTTCTCGACACAATGTCTTGTGCGGGCAACCAACTGTCAATCATCTGTCCAGCACCAATCAAAAATAAGTAGCAATACAACAAAAAAACATCAGCACAGCCACACCAGTCACATTCGACAGAACTAGAAGCACGATGGATTGCAAATTACACAACTAAACGAATCTAGTAATTCTACGTACACTGCTCTCACAACACAACACCAGGGTGAAAAATTGCAAATAATATAAAAAGAGCAACAATGGGACACTCGCACACGATCAGATATTTTAACAACAGAATCGCAATTAAATGGTTTTGTTTTCTGGCTCAAACACGCTTTTAAAACTACATAATAATTCAGTTTATTTTGGACTGTCAGGCATAGGCTAAGTAGCCCGCTAGCCCATCCGGCCGACCAGTGGCCATGTTGACCAGTAAATATGAGTCTGACAGCTCGCTATCTCTCAGTTCCAGTCAGAACTGTCGTTGTGTCAGGTGCGCTGTGGGCTAACAATACTGTTGAAGGTCAAAAGATCAATATTATAATAAATGGTAAATAATCTATAAACAATCTTTAATTAATTACTCGGCACACGAGACAAGACTTTAGAAAATAAAGAACTGTATTTGATATTTATTGACTACAGTAAAGCCTTTGACAAGGTGGATCACGGAAGGCTCTTTGATATTATGTTGGACATGGGCATACCGAGACATTTAGTGGAATTGGTAG
>Ga0209149_1000970_pt1 | contig 13488 bp, 5 predicted proteins | sample WorMetTyACAVOLI2_FD_187423 | JGI IMG/M metagenome (GOLD analysis project Ga0209149, IMG submission 187423) | Marine gutless worms symbiont microbial communities from Max Planck institute for Marine Microbiology, Germany - Olavius algarvensis... ... | reverse complement strand
TAGCATTGCGCCTACTTATCTACATGTGCCCCGGCGAAATGGGACACGGCGATATGGGAAACGGCGAAATGGGAAACGGCCACGTGGACCCCCACCCCAAATGGCGTCGTTTCTGATTGGTACGGCTGTCGCGGCACAACCGAGATTTACTGCCAATCAGATTGAGTTGATACTGTGAGTTTTGACCACTTGCATTGTGATGTTGTTGTAGTGCAGCAAGAACTATAATTTGTTGTTATATCAGATGATGCTGCAAAATTACTCCGGGAACATAAGTGACATGTTGTTTTATTTATACATGCATGTTCACCTTCTACAGTGTGACTCAAAAAACTCGACCCCTGCGATTAATATGACAACATCACCAACTCATGACATTTGCTAATTATTTTTGGTAGTGAAAGACCTTATTCAGTTAATCATCATCTTTATTTGTTAGAACACAACATAAATGTTGCACAACTAATTCTCAATTAACTACGTTAAAAAGATTTTAAATTGGCTTAGAACTAGCTATGCAGTTTCTATAACATAAGTAGCGATTTGACAGTCTGTCTCAAAAACGTGGACCTCTACAACATTTTGACATAATTTGATAAAAAGTTCTTTAATTTAAATAAAATTTGAGAGATATTCTTAATTAAACCTCAACATTAGAAAATCAGTTTTGTTTACAGCAGTGTACCAGCAAAAGCAGTTACCATAGCACCCCTTAACTATGCACCATATCGGTGGTTTGCAGCACAAAGGTGCTATGTCCACAAAACCTGTTTTCGAGAAAATCGCAAAGATACAGAGGTCGTATGTTTCATTATGTGGACGTACGACATTTGTGTTTTTGGTACCGGCACATACTGTGACTATTATTGACAAAATCACAATATTTTGCAATGATGTAAATATTCTACATTACGCCTCATAAAGAAGTAACATTTGTATAGGAATTAAGTCAACTGCTGGGCTTAAAACCTTTGTGGAAGAGTGGAATGGACATAACGCCTTTGCGCATCCACTCAAGTTTGATCCACTGATTCAATAAAGTCATTTTCTTCATTTCTATAATGAACTAAAATTCTGTCCAGAGATGGGAAAATGCTCACACGGTGTCAAAATCTCAATTTTGTCAAAAAATGTACATCACACCTTTGTGTTGTCAACAGTCAATATCACAATTTATGCTGCCAGCCTTATGAACAGACAAGCTAAATCTTTTTTAAAACAAACTGTGTTTCTGTCAGAAAAATAGAATGTTTTGAGGTATAAAAAATTACAAGTGTTCGAAATGCAGTTTTTGGCTTTGACACAGGCCCACAATCGTTTTGCCATTTGTTTATTGTTCTGTCAATGATATTTTGTTCAAAGTTGGCCAAGACCTCTGCTGTTTTAGATGTGTCGACACGCTACTGTTGTTATGAAAACTACGCAGCTGTTTCTCAGCCAATTTAAAAGCTTTTTACCGTAGTAAATTGAGAATTGAATAAGGTATCTCTCTTTCAAGAATAGCTAGTGAAGGTTGTGAATTGGTGAAGTTATGTCATATTAATCGCAGGGGTCCGGTTTTTTGAGACATAGTGTGTAGGTCTTGAGTGGATGCCTTGTGGCATTTTCCCTGTGAGCCGTATCCATATACTTTCTACATTTTGACTACTTGTGTGCACTGCAGCTGCATTTTTCCTGTGTAATTTTAAGACTTCTCATTTTAGTGTTTTAGAATTTTTTTTAATTTCTAGTCCAAACCATTCTTTTGTGTTTATGGGTTGGTGGTTTCATAAAATTCCCCTTGTAGGCTGCCAGTCACAGTGATGTCATTCAGTAATTTATTGCAACAATTATAATCAGTTTTTCTCCACCCAATTACTCTGTCACTAACCTGAATTATTTCTGATTTGTATATTTACAATATATGTTATTGTTTTGTGTTGTGACGTTATTGCCTTATTTATTAGTTGTATATCTGGCACTATTCACTGTGAAATCACGGTATTACTATCTGTATTGAGTTGAGTGTGCCACTGAATATCAACCAGTTGTGACGTTTGACTTATGCATGACATGTCATTGTTCTACTTCTGTTTGTTAAGTGCGCTCGGAGTTTTTCTTTAACTTTATGGCGCTCTAATAACTTTCTTTTATGATGATAATATATGGTGCCGGCGTCAGCCTCGAGCTGGCCATAGGAAACGGGCGAGCCTGCTAGCCAGTAACTTGGCCCGTGTGGTCTCGGGGCCTGTATAGACTAGGCCACTTCGTTTCCTGGCCGGGTCAACCAGTGTAGCTTGTTTTTTTCGATTGTGTTTTTTCGAGTGTGTTGGTTTTTTATGTTGTCTTAGATTTGGTTTGTTTGGCTATTTTGCCAAGTAATTGGCTAGTCAGGCCATGTCCAAATGATGCCTATGTCGAGGAGTTAGTCTCCACCGTGGTCTCCACAAAGACTAGTTGCTTCAGGACCCGTTAATCTTTAAACAAAACAGTTCATATGAACTGTTTTAGTTTTTTTTCATTGTATTTTTTAGTTATTTTTAGTTTCTTTTTCACTGTTTTAGTTGTTCATCCTTATCATGATCACTCTCCTATGGCACGATATTGCCTTTTTGTGCTGAAAGTGCCGTTAAACACCAACCAATCAACCTACAATGATAATAATAATAATAATTGTATTTCATGTTTGTCATTAGCTCAGCATATCAGTATTTTGACGTTATTTGACAACTAGTCGAGTATTTATACGCACGGCATTTGTTGTACACATAGAATTGCATATTTAATTTATTGTGCATGGCATGATGTGAACAGTTCATTAGTAGGTGACTGTGACTGTAACTTTGAAATGTCATTCTCAGCTTTCATGTGCAATATGTGAGTTGTTACGGCGTTGTTGAGTATCCTGTGTTGTGGCTTTGAAGTCGTTTTAGATTTTTGTATTTAAGAGAAACACGTGCAGTTTTGTAATATTATAATCACAAATAATAATTTTGCCGATATCTGTTCACTGTCATTTGTTTGTGATTTCTGTGGCACTGTCTGTAATAGCTGTGACTGGCGACGTTTGTTTTGATGAATGGCTGGAACGGCAGCAGAGGAAACCAGCAAACTTTGACATGACGACTCGCACTCATGTACCTTGGTGTTGAGTGCCGCAGTCTTTAGTGTCATAGAAAAGCTAACGAATTTGGATGAAAATTTCAGGTAGTGTGACTGAGTGTTGATTATATGCATGTAAAAATAATTGTTTATTTTTTAAAGTATTCTCTGCTAACAACAACGTAAACTGCTGCTGTGGCAGTGGATTTACCATTGAAGATAAACATTTTCATTATTGTTGTGAGTAAAAAGTGTGGAGCAAATAAATGTTCAAGACGTTTCTTGACAGAGGATGAAATGTTGGGCTAAAGGCGCTTCCACGAAAATCAGTGCGAGATCTTGACTTTATCGACCTTTGCAGCTGTGCAGGTAGGCCTAGTGTGCATGTGTGTCTGTGTGTGTGGTCGACCACTGCGATGACGTGCGTCAACGATGCCCGCCACAGCTTTCATTTTCTCTGATCAGTGTTTTAACCGACTAAAATTCCGTCCTTCGTCAGCAAACATATTTTCTAAGAGTTATTCAAGAAAGCGAAGGGGATTTTTCGTTAACACAGTGTATTATCCGCTGCTAAAGTTGCAGTCGGTGTAATTGTACAGCATTTTGTCTGGTGATATCCATCTGTAGTACAGTAATTCGGCAGAGCTGTTACACATGCGTAATTTCTGGGTGATATAGTACAAATTTCGTACCTGAAGACTAGAAAACAGGCTAACAGCTGATGTTACTGATTTGTAAGGCTCCGATCAGATGGAAAATAATCGTGCCATAAGTATGACGATCCAAATTTGTAAGTTATTTGAATCGATTGTTAGGGACGCTGTTTAGTTGTTGAGAGCATCTGGAGAAAGATGCTTTAATGAGTCATACTCAGCGTTGATTCCAGGAAGGTGGTTGCTGTCTTACAAATCTATTAGGGCCTAAGCAGTGTAGGCCCAAGACGTTGGCTAATCTTGTTGAAGATGACGAATTAAGGTTTCTGTTTATAAACAGACTGGAACTGGCAGAAGTTGGCTCAGAGCCAGACAGGTGATGCATGTACGCCTATTGTGGGTGTATACGAATGTCTTGCCAGCAGTCTTTACTCTGCTGTTACACCTGCCGACAGTTAATATGCTGCTGCCAGTACTTACGAATATGAGAGACGGTTGGTGAAGTTCCCCAGCGATTAGTCATACGTGAGGCCTCCTCACCTGCGCAGGTGCGCGACGCCGCTGAGCCTACTTATCGGAATATGACGACAAGTTGGACGGAAGCTGATGCTCACTGATGGTACCGTATAGGCTCATAAACTGCGATGGTTGCCAGCAGCGGCAGCTGAGGATGAATGACAGCAGCGTCGACCAACAAACGCTAATGTACTGGAGGTTCGTCGTGTAGTCATCTGACCGACTCCAAGGCCGGTGCACCAAAAGCGATTTCGTCTCATTCTTATAACTAGTCCTACATCTGTGGCGGCGGTCTTGATGTTAAAAACAAGCAAAGTCGAGCACGTCGACACTGAGAGGTGGGATAAATGAAACAAGTGTATCGGAGACGATACGAAAGCCGCCGCTCGTCAAACCCCAAACTGCATTAAAAAATCAAAATAAAATAGAGTCTATGGCGAAAAACGATTTTCAATATGGCGGATGGAGTTATTACACCCTGTTGCGTATGACAACCTCTTATAAACGAATATGAATGAATGATGCAATGTAGCACGATCATGACATTGATTTCGCCAGGTGACTGCACCCTGCAATGTGGCATGTGGCTCTGGAATCATCACAGTAAATTCGCCAAGTGGCAGCACCCTGCAATGTGGCCAGAAAGCCGTTGTGGCTAGATTTGCAACCAGTTGACATCAAAAGTCGATGGAAGCATAACTGAAAGTCGGCTCAGGTGGTCAATTCTCACCTATACCCCACAATCCGGCAACCGGGTTTCGACCTCCCTCGCCAACAGTGGTCTCTGCTGAACCGTTTTCGCACGGAACAGGGACACTGTGGTGCTTGCAGAAGGAAATGGCGACTTACATACACTGATCTGTGTCCTTGTGGCGAGACCCAGACTATGTCTCACATTGTCAAATCCTGTCCCCTGACAAAACTGAATGGCGGCTTATCTCGGCTACACTCTGCGGATGAAGACGCTGTTTCGTGGCTGACCAGTTATCGTTACGTTAATGACACGCATACGAGAAGAAGAAGAAGAAGAAGAAGCGAGCATATCGGTGACGTCATAGATTATATGGAATGGAGCAGCAGCAGCAGCAGCATCCGTGATGATGACGGCCAACTAAACGGGCTCGGAGCAGCCGCGCTTTTCCGCTTTTCATGCCGTGAACCACACGTCATCAGCCGCGATAAGGTACTATCAATAGTCGTATCGCTATATACCGTGCCATCGTACAATCGCGCTACATCTTCGTAAACATCGGATAGCTGGAACACAGCTGTACAGGCCCGTAATAAGGAGTGCTATCGGTACTGCAGCACCCCGGCCCGCATTTTTTGAGTGGTCCGCAATTTGTTGAAATGGGACAATTTGTAATGTGCAGCTTGTGATATCTAGAAGAAATGCTATAACAGAAATAATACTAACTTAACTACTAATCCATCCAAAATTATATGTCGGTTATACTGTCACTATAAGGAGCTTTATCCGAAATGCCGATAAAGCACCATAAAACACAGTAAATAAGTTAACAGAATGTGAATGTCAGTCACAGGGACCTGTCTACATGTACAGCATCCGGACTCATAACAGCTTTAAATCGGTCCCGAGTAATGTCAACTGTTTATACTCATAATATTAATAATGAGTTGTAAAATAAAGTGCAGCCTCGCAGACGTCGATGAAATGTTACAGTCTGTATATTAATTGCTGATTTGAAACAGGTGTTTTGATTAAAGTCGTTTTTTGCCGTAGAGGCTTGTTTTAAAGGGTTTTTAGGCCTATTATTATTCAGCTATCAAATAATAATAAATTTGACTGCACGGTTGTACTGTCATAAAGGCTACACATTTCAATCAGTCAGCAGTGTTAGGCCTATAAATACTTGTACTGTATTTCGACTCTATAGAATACGCGCCTTATTAAGCCTGGGTTAAAATGCGTCAATAGAAACACTCGGTAATTACACACAGTCTATATACACCAAAAAGAGAATAGTATGTAGTTTTGCAATTCGTGTTTATTATTTTTTTTATTATCCGCGTCGTACGAGCGAGGTAGTATTGTTTTCATCTGATTGTGTCTGTGTGAAGCCTTTTTTATTGTTCAGATTTGACTAGATTGTTGAAAAAAATGATCATAAACACGTGTATAGCCATATGCATTTGGTAGAGGTGTGTTAGGTGTGTGTGTGTGTGTTCGCGCGATAACTTGAAAACTGTTGCATATATCTGCTTTTGCTTGGTAGTTTCGTGGACTAGAAATAATCTCGGACGACGTCGCATTTTAAGATTACAGGTCAAGGTCAAGGTCAAGGTCACTTTGGAGGCTTCAGGGTCAATCGACAAGGTTATAAGCTATTCTGTCGCGGGTAGTGACATTCCACCTGCGATAAATTCATTTTTATCGCGCGTCAGCACACTGACTCGCGATATTGATATAGCTATTCTGTCCGTCTGTCTGTCCGTCTGTCTGTCCGTAACGCTCCGGTATCAGATGAAAACGGCTTAACATATTGTCACAGTTTTTTTCACCATTCGGTATAGCCCAATCATTCTTGTTTTACCGGCGTCAAACATTTTCAAAAAATTCCGACGGGGTCACCCTCTGCGGGGCCGCTAAATACAAGTGGGGTATAAAAATTTAGCGATTTTCTACACTGTCTGGCAGACAATACAACATAGCGCCATATAGTTACTATAAAAGGCGAATAGGAAACCGCACCCAAGCTTCTGAATGGCACCAGTTTCAATGACCTTGAGTGACCTCTAACCCAGCTTTCAAGGTCACGATATTATTCAACGTCAAATAACTCGAAAATAGTACAAGATAGAGCTATAGTTACAATGGCGGACTAATAGAAAGTCATACATGATCTATCGAACGGCGCCATTTTCAATGACCTTGAACAACCCCAAACCCAGATTTCAAGGTCAGATTATTCGATGACGTTGAATATCTCCGAAATGGCTAAAGATACGGCCATAGTTACTATGGAAGGCAGATAGGAAACCGTATCCAACCTTTTAAATGGTACCATTTTCAATGACCTTGAGTGACCTCTGACCCACATTTTAAGGTCACGCTAATATTCGACGTCAAATAACTCGACTAATAGTGAGTCGTGTATGATCTACCCACTGGTTCCGTTTCCATGAGTGACCCTTAACCTAGATTTCAATGTCACGGATATGCTCTTGACGTACTGTGTGCGCAGCTTACGCGCGATCTGTTTGCGATAGCTAAGTTCGTGTCTTGTTACATATAACAGCTATATATCGGTTCATGGCTAATTAACTTAAAAACGACACGGAACAAAACGAGCGTCGAAAGTACTGGCGGATGGTTGTGTAAAACCAAGTTTTATCGTGTAACCGTCACAACTTGTGTGTTCTGGTGATTTGTGTTGTTTTTTTTGGCACGAAATGTCAAACACAACACGCGGGTTACGTCACGCTCCTCGCCACCAACACCGCACCACCATCAGCAACAGTCGAAGATAGCGGGATGACGAATGCCACGAGGTGAGAGCATCCGGTTGGCTCTGGTGGGTGCACCACACACGTGGTCGCAGTTCGTCAAAGCTTAGCAGGAGATGCGTCCGGTCCGTTCGTCTTCGTCCACGCGCCGCTGCCGCTGCACCCGGGCGCCGAAACGAGCAGCGACAGGTGCGCGGGCCGCCCACAACCGGAGACCGGCCGGCCGTCCGTCCGTCCGGCTATCAGCATCATCTTCCTCATCATCGGCGAGCTCGCTCACCACCTCATCGTCGCACTCGTACTCTGGCGCCTACCGCCGCCGCTTCACCGGCGCCATGCTCGCCGGTGTTGCACCGACCGCCCGGTTCCCACGACCCCGACGCGAGCACCTGCTCTCAGTGTAAAATGTCGGCGCGTGCCGCTGGATCGCGCCGTCCGTAGCCCCGGCAGGTGTGGCGCTGTCGATAATTAAGAGATGGTTGTAGATGGGAGATGAGGAGAGCCGAGCGGGCGCCGATCACAAAAGCAATAACAGCCGCCGCCGCAGCAGCAGCCGGAAGAAAGCGAGACGATGGAAGAGCGGCCGGTTGGATGATCCCGACGGCGCTGAGAGACGCGTGTCCGCCCGCGTCACTGGAGCGGCGCACGCCTCAACCGCGAAAGCGGAGATTAACGACGCCGAATCGTCGAGCGTTCGTCGCTGAAACAAAGCGCGTAACGAACGCTGCTGTTGCGGCTATTTTCAGTTGGTGCTGACGCTGTTCGCCCTGACCGAGACGTATTTGTTACGGGCACGTAACGTCGGCGAACATCCGTCAGTAGACCTCGTGGCCGGCCTCACTTTCTTCAACACTCAACCGACAACAACGACACGTAGTAACGTTCGCGTTCCTTTGCTGTGCCATTTCACGGCTCGCTCAGTCGCTGTATAGGTCTAAGTATAGCAACTTCAACCAACATCATCCGTGATCAGTCGTTCTTCGATCATTAGGTCCTATGCCACGTTTCAAGAAACGCAGTTGCTGCAGAGAAATTTTGCGAGACGCGACAAAATCAAAGGCATGGCCATCAGTGGGGGCTGTAGTGCCGGCTCCGCCCTAGCTCTGCCCCTAAGTCTACAGTGTATCCGATAAAAAATGTAACCCTATACGCGTTTTGTGATAAATAGCTAAATATCAACTGATTTGAGAACAAAATTTGGGGGAGATAGTGCTTAATAATTTGGCAATAACCATACAAAACTTTATCACACAATTTTGACAATTGACGGAAGTAGGCCTATTAATTATCGAATTTTTGGTACCGAAAATCACAATTTCCAATCACAGTTTCCAATGCTGGATCCGAAAAACGGAAACTTGACGAATGTGACCATCTCGACCAAATAGTTTCAGAGATTCAAATAAGAGTTTACCACAAAAATGTCATATTTATTGTGAACAAATGTGCTAATTAATGTAAAACAGGGCCGCAGTGTACACGCGCCATATTCCATTTTTATCGCGCGTCAGTGTGCTGACGCGCGATATTGATATAGCAATTCTCTTTGTCTGTCTGTCCGTCTGTCCGTCCGTCCGTCCGTGACGTTCCGGTATCAGATGAAAACGGCTTAACATATCGTCACAGTTTTCTCACCATACGGTAGCTCAATCATTCTAGTTTTACCAGCATCAAACATTTTCACAAAATTCCGATGGGCCACCCCTTGCGGGGTCGCTAAATACAGGTGGGGTATAAAAATTTCGCGATTTTCTACCTATAAGTCGCTATATCTCGCAAACTATACAAGATATCGCCATAGTTACTATGGAAGGCGAATAGGAACTCGTATGCGATCTATCAAATGGTGCCATTTCCAATGACCTTGAACGAACCCTAACCCTGTTTTGAAGGTCACACCACTCTTTGACGCTAAATATTTCACAAACGGCTACAGATACGGCCATAATTATACTATAGAGGGCGAATAGGAAACCGCACCGAAGCTTTCGAATGGCACCAATTTCAATGACCTTGAGTGACCTCTAACCCCGATTTCAAGGTCACGATATTATTCAACGTCAAATAACTCGCAAACGGTACAAGATAGAGCTATTTTTAGTTACAATGGCCGACTAATAGAAAGTCATACATGCTCTATCGAACCGCGCCATTTTTAATGACCTTGAACAACCCCAAACCCACATTTCAAGGTCAGGCCATTCTTTGACGCAGAATATCTCAGAAATGGCTAAAGACATGGCCATAGTTAGTTACTATGGAAGGCGAATAGGAAACCGCACCGAAGCTTTCGAATGGCACCAATTTCAATGACCTCATTGAGTGACCTCTAATCCCGATTTTAAGGTCACAATATTATTCAACGTCAAATAACTCTCAAACGGTACAAGATAGAACTATAGTTACAATGGCGGACTAATAGAAAGTCATACATGGTCTATCGAACTTCGTCATTCTCAATGACCTTGACGGACCGCATGCCCAGATTTCAAGGTCAGGCCATTCTTTGAAGCTGAATATCTCCAAAATGGCTGTAGATACGGCCATAGATACTACAGAAAGCGAATAGGAAACCGTATCCAAGCTTTCAAATGGTACCACTTTCAATGACCTTCAGTGACCTCTAACCCACATTTCAACGTCACAATAGTATTCATCGTCAAATAACTCGACTACTACTAAGTCGTGTATGATCTATCCAATGGTTCCGTTTCCAGTGACCTTAAGTGACCCTTAACCTAGATTTCAAGGTCACGGTGTAATATTTATGCCTATAGATGCCCTCAGCGTATTGTGTGCGCAGCTGACGCGCGATCTGTTGGCGATAGCTAATTTTTTGTTAATATCGTATTTAAGGCGACCTTCCACTATGGAACAGCCAAACAACCGAATAAACGAATTTTGGCGTCAGTAGGCATCGCATCCAACAGACGTATCAAGTGAAATCGGTCATAATCTTTGTTTACCGTGACATAAAGTGTTGGCTGGAAGCATTACGTCGTAATGCAAAATTATGCAATGCCGGAAATTGCGGTTTTCAGTACCAAAAATTCGACAATTAATAACTCCGTCATTTTTCGAAATTTTCTAATAAAATTTTGTCTGCTTATTGCCAAATTATTGAGCTTATTTCCTGCAAATTTTATTTAAATCGGTTGAGATTTAGCTACTTTATCATGAAACGTGTAAGGTGGCAGTTTTTCTCGGACACACTGTTGATGGCATAGCGTGGACATCAAAGTCGACCTGAGGATTGGACTTGTTCAGTGCGTCAACAAATCCATTAGCCTTGGTTGGCTTGCGTCGACGAGCACTAGAGAGAGAGATGAACGACGACGTGACGCCCCACGGACCAAAACTGGACGGATCGCGCGACCCGTCGACTGACGACGGCCACTAATCCATGCTGACAGCGAAACGACGTGTACCGTTTAGTGGCTGCCGACAGGCGGCGCCGACTTTGAGGCGGCCGCCCGGCGAAGGGCCGGACCGTGGGCAGGGCTGTGAATAGTTTCCCTCGCCTCAGCCGACGACGGCAAGTGCGCTAGGCCAGTGGACTCCCGCTGTCCGCAGTTTACCTTTCGGTCTATAAAACGACAAGTGTAGCAGCCGCTGCGGATACAATCGATGAATCGCTCTGAAGGTGGTCCTCGGATTCGTGCCAAAAAATAAAACGTTTCTTTTTGTCGATAAAAATCGCTGAAGAGAATGCCGCGATCATTTTTAGTGAAGAAGACTACGAAATGCAAAGACGAAAGAACGCTGTCATGTGGTGCAGGCGTTAAAGTCGTCAGCTCGGAGGATGCGGTCGTCGGAGACACGTGTCAGCAGCAGTGCAACATGACACCGACGACAACATCCCACCAGTATTTGACTGTGGGTGCAGATCGCCATAATAACGCTGACAGTATAGCACATGAGATATTAAAGATGCGACCTGTAGACACGACAGTCGCTGGCGATCAGCAACATCAGCTTCAAATGCCGCAGGCGATCCACTTGTTTTCTGGTGAGTATACAGTACACGTTCCCTCATGGGCTGCGCTATCTGTAAGTTGGAATAGTTTATTAAGCGCCTCTTAAATAGAAAGTGGTTATGGTAATGTCAACTCGACATTTGAACTGAAAACAGTAGTCGAGAAGTTGCGTTTTGGTTGTCAGTAGTTGACGACGTCATTTGTTTTGTTATTTGTGTTGTTGCGTTTCTTTGTTATTTTTAATTGTAATTTTCTTTTCTTTTTGCTGTCACTTGATGAATAAAGATGACTATATTATACGATTTTCAGTTACATTTTATTATTCATGCTGGCATAGCTAGAATTCTCATGTTTATTTGACCTATTTGCATATTAGAAGTTGTAGTACTGTAATTACTAATTTCATAACTAGAAACTGTGTTTGTGCGATGCATAATAAAACAGTAGTAGGTTTCTTGCAGTGAGTTTGGCTGCTAAGAAATTTTACGTTTTAAGTTTTGTTAGACTGCTAATTTATACAATAGCTCGCTTTCTGTGTTTTTAACTTTTTTCATTTATTCTATTTTTGAGCAAATTAAATGATGATGATGATGAAATTGATGATGATAGGTAAAATATAAACCGTTGAATTAATTTAGGGCAAATTCCGTTAGCGGTTAAGTCAGTGTGCGTGTTAAGAGCACATATTTTGTCTTACGGTACGCTCATTTTGGCGCACCTGCTATTCGTAATTTATATCTTGTAAAATAGTTTGTGTTAGAAATGTGATACTATTGATATGACCTTTAAATGTACAGTAAACGCTGTAGACATTGTAAGAGGTAGATAATAGTGAATGAAAGCGAGTTTGTAGCGCGATACAGGTGTCGGATTTTGCTCCGAAGTGAGCATCCATTGCTGCAGCTGCGGTCGGCGATGTTTAGCCTAGCGTGTAGCGTGCCGAGATACCACGTGATCGACGTTGCGCGCCGCTGCATGCCAAATTGCGACGCGATGCCGACTCGATGGCGCTTTGATCTGTCAGAGCGGTGCCAGTACCCGTGATCCATGGTGACCGGGTGTCGTCCTCCAGCGCACCCACCCGCCCATCCACCGTCCCGCGCCGACTCAGACCACGGCCGTGCTCAGACCCGAGACGGTGCCAGGTGCCGGGCTGAGACGATTGGCTGATCACACGTCTGGCGACGTGCACTGGTTCCAGCGTTTGATCGCTACCGCGTGAGATTTTCGGATTATCTCGACATCCTTATAGACATAGAAGTATAGCCTACTAAGTTGCTGGCAGGTAGAGTTTGTTTTTCGGATACATACGTCATGCAGTGAACTGTACACTCGCACTCGCAGCCTCCTACCACGCGTCACGGATTCATGATCGAGATGATCAAAGAAACAGAAACTGCACGCGATGCGCCATGATTACAGGTTCATAGGCCTATTCGGTATTCGATATAAACAAGCACGAATCTGGGCTAGTTTTACCTTTAGGCATCTCGATCGTTGCCGTAGTAATCGTCCAATTGCATTTATAGCTTTCCCCACCTCGTGGGTCGGTTAGGGTCAGGACACCGCCTCGTGGATCGGATAAGTGTTACGGCGCCATAGAAGTTGTCGCGATTATTATTATTATTATTATTATTAAGGTTGGGAGTACGGGTTTTAGTTCACGTGTTCGCTTTAAGAATCTATGAACATCTTTATTCACCAGATAACTGGTAGCAAACAGTAAACGATAAAAACAGCAAACAAACTAAACTACCTTAACTATAGAAAATTAAAAAATTCCACACGGAAAA
>Ga0209149_1000969_pt1 | contig 13490 bp, 8 predicted proteins | sample WorMetTyACAVOLI2_FD_187423 | JGI IMG/M metagenome (GOLD analysis project Ga0209149, IMG submission 187423) | Marine gutless worms symbiont microbial communities from Max Planck institute for Marine Microbiology, Germany - Olavius algarvensis... ... | reverse complement strand
CGTATGGGACGTTCCTGTGGGATAACCCAGTGTCATGTGCTCATTTACCGTCGCGCTCAATGTACCAGGCATCACTACTGTGGATGCGCGAGAACCAGCAGACTGACCTAGATAATCCTGAAGCTTGGGAATCTGAAAACTAAACTGATTGTTGCCTACCGGTATGACTGAAAACTGCAGTCGAGACTCGAGCGCAGGCAACAGCATTCGATTGCAGGAGACTGCAGTCGACCATTAGCAGAACCCAGGGCGACCGCAGTCGACTGTAGTACGACTGAAAACCGCAGTCAACCGCCGGTAGCACTGCAAGACGCACGACGTTGGCCTACCACACGCATGGTCCTAAAGAAAGATAAGTTTTTTTATTATATTTGATATGGCGTTTGTTGGTGTTTTCATACAGAGTATACAGTAATCTGGTAATCGCTGTTCTTCTGTCGACTGTGTAATGAGGTCGCTGTGGGTTCTCATGGGTGTCGACTGCGGTCGCCTATCGTCGACTGCAGTCGCCGTGGAGTTCTGTGGTCGACTGCAGTGTTCCTAAGGGTCGACTGTGGTCAACTGTGATTTTAATCACAGTCTGCCTTGTCAGCTGAGAGGCATCGCTGTTGCCTCCACCTTCAATCGTCACTTAAAGTCTGAACTATTCTTTCAAGCCTACGGCGTTTCGACGATTGCTTCAGACATACCCTTGCCAACTATAATATGCATGGCATTACACGTAACACGGTAGCTCTGCCAAGTATTATAAGCCATAGAGTTTCATGGAATTCACATGTCGGCACTATTACCAAACGAGCTACTCAAACATTGAACTTTGTTAGAAGGAACTTCTTTGGTTGTCCATGGCATAACCGAGAACACTGTTATACGTCGCTGGTACGATCCCAAGTTGAGTATGCTTTCCTACTTTGGGACTACTACTACTACAAATGTCATGGATTAGAGTGCTGCCATGACATAGTTGCGGGGGAACTTTAACACAAAAAGTTAGATTTAAAACTGTTGCACAGCTCAATGCAGACGACTGCTGACCATCGGAGTAGACAGCGCACGTCAGCCATATGACTGACGAAAAAGGTGCGACTTGGTCTCCCTCCAGAATGTCAGAAGTGAGGAGCAGGCCCGAGTCTCTAGTGGCAGACTGTTCCATGCACGCGCTGCAGCCTGTAGCTGTTCCAACCAAGGGACAACAGCACCCAGAGCAATATCAAGAAGATGATCATGATCATGCTGGGACTACAAGCGAACCTCAAGCGTTATATCAATGATGCAGCAACTAAACTGGGATTCTGTGCAGTTATGATGAGCCAGAAGTAAAGTACTGATGATATACCACATCCCGTCCGGAATGGCCTATTTGCCATACCATCCACAGCCTGTAGCTGTTCCAACCAGAAGACATGAGTCACACAACATGCAGATGAGGTGCAGCACCAGCACGTATGACCAGACTTTCTTTTGTAGTGCCGTCAGTTTTATGGAATTCCCTACCCACCAGATTTTACCAGCTACCGTACGACGCCTTCAAGAATCAGTTATCCTCTGTCAGTTTGGTGTAGACATGCATCTTGTTTTATCATTGCATTGGCACAGTTTTTACCTTAATTTTTGTATCTGTTTGTTTCCACACAACTTCCTGAGCACTGACCGGCACTTCACTTCATGGCGCGATATTTCTCGGGACCCAAGTTGGTGCCATTCCCGGATGAAGAAGAGGAAGAAGAAGAATAAAATGCAAAATGGCAGAAATAGTGTTAAGTTGTTAACTGTTCTTTTACAGAAAATGTCTTTGTTGTGATGTTATGTATTGTTCATTTATTCAGTTAACATAGCTTTAGGGTTAGTTAGGGTTAAGAGTTAGTTTTATGTTGGCACATGGCCAGCCATATAGGGTTAAGAGTTAGTTTTATTTTGGCACATGGCCAGCCATGTGCAGTTTTTGGCTATGCATGCACACAGCACTGGTAAACTGAGTCAGACTGTAACCTGAGCCCGTGCCTGATCTCACACCCAGCCCCTGATTATCTGCCCCTACTCAGTTGTGCCACCTGGTGAGTAGTTGCGAATTACGCAAGTTACGGATCGGTGATTTTTAAATGTTCCTATTTTCACCAATGAACATTTGATTGACATCACTGTCACATACTAAACATTTCCTGAAATTTCCTGCTACAAGGAATCAACAAAAATTAACAGTGTCAATTTGAAAGGAAGTACTGTTTACATACAATAAAAGATATATAATGTAAACAACAAACAAACTGGAAATGACCCCATAGGCCCTTAACTCAGGTCAGTCCTGATGAGCTGACACAAGATCAGTCAAATACACATCATCACCCAATGTCTCGACAATTATCGTCACTATCATCAGTACTATAATATAATGTAATATGGTGTAAATTTTATGCACTTATTAATGCGACCGATTAAGCGCACGTTATATTATTACAAACACTGTTTATTTTTTTGTAATATCTATCATGTCATGTTTTCCTTACAGCAATGATGTGTGCACTGTTTGTGAGCTTGTTTGTGAAAATCTGTTCAGTAAAAGAGGATTTCGAGTGCGTTCCTTTGGTACTGGTACACACGTGAAGCTGCCCGGTGCTGCAGCCGACAGACCGAATGTTTACGACTTCAGTACGACGTATGATGAAATATACAAGGATCTGTGCAAAAAAGACAGACAGACGTATACTTTCATATTGTTAACTTATGTGCTGCGGTAAAATCTGCATACATATGTTCAATACATGCATAGTATGCAGACTGTCTCGTTGCTTATGCTGGTGACACTGACAATGCAATACTTGTTTGACAAACCATCGATTGCATCTTTTGATGTCAGAGATGAGTGGCTTTGTTGATGGTTTGCTGCACTGTCTTGTCGTCCAGTGTTCCTTCCTTTCCTTTAATCTTGTTCGTATTTTGATTCTGTATTTACTCCCATTGATGCTTGAGTGTGATGTTACCCAGTACTGATGAGTTGGGAACCTGCGGCATATATCAGTCTGTGAATCACGTTCCCACTTTAAGTACCTTCTGCATCAAGTTAAGCTGCATTGCTCTGCGTTGGTTAGAATAGCATCTCGCCTCAGTCAGTAACTGCTGCATCAAAGAAAATAACTGCAGCATCACACCATCGACCTCCTAGTGTATAGTTATATCCAGTCATGCGTCAGGCCCACATTTTAAAGTTAAAATAGAAAATTATGCATCGCTGGAATTTGGAAAACAAACAAAAGCCGATAGAGGGTGTGTGTTATGGATGCTTCAACTAAGAAAAGCTATATTAGCTGGACATTTTGTTACATTACACTTTTCTAGATTACGGAAACAGGAATGACAGCTGATTCAGTTGTATACTATACTGTACTGTACACATTTGTAGTGCTGTTGTACTTTGTAAACGATGTCCCACATTGTCGAATCCTGTCCCCTTCTTTTTCTTCTCGTATGCGTTTCATGAACCACAACTGACAAAACTGAATGGCGGCTTATCTCAGCTACACTCTGCGGATGAAAATGCTGTTTCGTGGCTGACCAATTATGGTTGACGACACGCGTACGAGAAGAAGAAGACTGTAAACTAATCATTGTGTACAGTGTATGGTACACTGTAGCTATAGTTCTGTAGAGTTCATGTTTGTTCATTGCTGTACTGTTTTCGGCATTTGGATGGTACAGTCCACTTGGCTGAGAGCTGGAAATACCAAGTAAATAGTAGTTTCCGTTTCACAGTAGACTATTAGTCACAATCTCAGATTGCTAACTGTGTGTACATATTGTGAATTGCAGTACTGTATGTATGTACGCGTTTATGTATTTGTGTAAGTGTAGCAAGTCCTGCTGTAAAGCTACATGACGTACAGTAGTAATATGCTGATTAAGTTGACGACCTTTACTGCTGAGTAGCTACACAGAGAATGGCTTGCTCGGGATGCTGGACCGGAACCGTCGGATTAAGCCGAAGCCCGAACGTTTCCAAGAATGTAGCGAGCATTTTGATGTGATAATTACTTGTGAAGAACGGGTTTATGACCAGGTTATTGAAGGTAGCTACATGATGCTTTACTGCTTGTGTGAGAATGAGACACAGGGTGGCCTAGAAAGTGAGGTTACTGTTGTGATTGCTTACAAAATGCAAGAAATCAATTTGCATTTCTTTGAAGTAAAAATCAGTAAAATTTCCTCATTATTTATTTATTTGCCAATGTATTTTTTGGTCAGTGCCAAAATACAAATTAATTGGGGCTTCGGGGCTTTTTAAGACTTGAGCAGTCAAAATTCAAATAAATGTGGTCTTACTTGTTGGGCCACCTTGTGTGTTTGTGGTGAAATACATGTGTTTCTACAGACTTTTTTTACAGCAGATTTTGTCACTCAGTCTATGAATGTGTGCTATTTGTTATTGTAATATTACAGCATAAATTGTTATCTCTGTGATATATTAGATGGTGTTATTGAATGTTACATTTATACTGGCTAGAGGCTTATTGAAATTTAAAATATTAAAACTTATATTTGCTTTAAAAGTTACTGAAAAATTATGTACTATAGTCTCAGATTTTAGTAAAGCTGCAACATACGCCTCCACCAGGCCAGACTGGCAGGCGGAGGTCTGGTGTTTTCAGCCTGTCCATTTATTCATTGACCCACCTGTTAGTTTGTCCGTTGTCAAACTTGCCAACGTGATATTTTGGAAACGAATATAGCTATTTTTTATGCCAGTTGGCACAAGTGATCACGGAGCAAGGGCATGAAACGATCAACTTTGAGGGTACGGGGTAAAATATGAAGGTGACAAGGCCAAAGAGAGATTTGTAGGCCTGGCAGCGTCATCGTTCTCAATACCCATGTGTCGAGTAGGTTTTCTAGTAACACATGGTTTGTACATTGTGGGGCTCTGTGGTGGTGATGTCCCTCTGTCTGTTCATTTGTCTGTCTCCTGAAGCGTGTGGTGTTGTTGGCATATGTGCTCATGGGTGCTGGCCGTACGGACCATGGGTGAGCCAGACGTTTTCTCTATTTATACTGGCGGCGGGGGCTTTCTCATGGCGTCCATAAATGTGCAACACTTGTTGAATATCAAATACACTTTGCACAGTTAACACTTGTAGATTGAATGGTATGATGTGCTGCATCGTGTGGGTTTATGAAAATGCACCTCTAGTCTCTGGTGGTTATTGTCCGAGGTTTGATATCTTGCTGTACAGTCAACTCTACATACGTCTTAAGCTGCTTTCACATCAACCAACAATGCAATTTCACGTGCGTGATGGTCATACGATATCACATCGAGATGTATTGTGAAATCATGTGCAGTGTTATCAGGCATTTTGTTTATGGTTGGTAGTACTTGAAGGACGACGGAACGGCGTGGGTGAGCCGTCCCATGTTATCAACATTGACATTCAAGACAACCATGAGGAGGCGACGATCGGAGCTTTCATGATCTGTGATCTTTGTGCCATGGTCAGTTCTCCTACCATGTGATATTTATTTCTTGACCTGCTTTTGACACCTGTCTCTCAACAGTGTCTGGAGTGAGATAACGTCCCATAACCCACTCCGACTGCAGTTTATTGCACTGCTCATAGGCCCATGTTGGCCCTAGCACAAAGTAAGGCTAAAGGCTACTTGACTTGATTTGACTTGAAGTAGCCTACGTTACACCATAGTCTCTCGTGGTATACACTCGTTGCAATCATACATACCATTTCAGACTATGGTATAACCTACATATCTCTCATACAGACAGACTGAAGGCTTCTGTATAGCTAGATGTGTCTGGATGTATTTTATAGGCAAAACTTGAACTTATTTTTCCAAAAAGTTTGCTTTTTAAATTACCCGTGATATTAATCATTGCAGATAGCACTGTACGAACAGGGTTCCTCATAACCTAGAAGGTCAATTTGTCCTTTTGGTGGTCATGTGTCATCTGAGTGAGCAGCTGTTGTTCTAATATTGTTTCAGGCCAGAAGTGTGTGATGAGTTGTTTGTGTTATTTGGTTTTTGTTAAATTATTTTGCCATTTTATATTTGGAAATGCCACTCTAAACTTTGCTTGTTAAAATTTTTATTTGCTGTCATCTTAAATTATCCAGTTGGTTGTAAAAACAGCCTGGTCTCATAGTTACAGGTAGCTAAATTTTGAGTGTCTGACATATCCCCCCGGGACATTTCCCCGCCGGACAATTTCCCTTCCCACCTAGGATATTTCCTGACCGCGGCTGTTAAAGCGAATACTGTTGACCCTAACCGGCCCACTACATGTGGTCCTGACCCTAACCGGCCCATGAGGTGGAGAATTTTTTTTAGAAAACTTGACACTAACCCATCTTCCTGACCCTAACCGCTATCGATTTTGTAGACGTTAATGGTAGATCGCTTTATATTGTATATTGGCAGATGGTGGTGGAAGGGGGGGATGTCCTACACCATGTAAAAAAGGGAGGGGGAATTGTATGGGAGGGGGAAATGTCTGGATTCCTAAATTTCATACTGTATCAAGGGATAAGGATACTTGTTTGCTGGATTAATTTGGACTCATGCTGTGAATGATGGAAGTGAAACAGTGAGTTTAGCAACAAAAGTGAAACTAAAATGAGTCTGTGGCAGAAATTGAAAGAAAACATAAACAACACGACTAACAGGCATTTATCTGGGACAACCTGGTAAGCCGGCACCATAACTTTGAGAATCATTAACCCAATATACCAGCCTCATTGTCCTCAAACTCCTCACAAGCACTCCCAGCCTTCCCTTCCACTCTATATCTAGGCTCTAATACTAAAGAGAACCTGGCAGAAACGGATGAAAGAAACATGAAGAACCCAAGTACAAGAACCCACAGAAAACCTAAAGTTGAAACTAAAACAACCCTGCTTTGATGATGTAACGTTGAAACTAAAACAACACTGCTTTGATGATGTGATGATTTGCAGCTGAGCGCATCAGACGATGTTGACAACGACATCGATGAGCTGCTGCAGGAGTTCGAGACACGTTGTCACAGAACCATCTTACACACCGTCGTTTTCAACTAGGAATTTGTTGCCATTGTAACGTAGACTTTTTCTGTGTGTATATTTTTCGCTTGAGTGCCTATATATTTCAAGTCATCTGGATATGCAGAGGGTAAGGTTACATGAAAGACGAAGCCAGGTTGCGATTTAATTAACATGCAGCTGTGTCCTTGATATCAATGTTGTTTGATGCTGTGATTATGTGATAATTATTATTCTTTTGTTGATATTTATTATTTCTCAAGAGTATTATTGCTTGTTAAATAATTCTGTTCAAAAAGGTCACAAAATGCTGATGGTGGCTACATCAGGCAATCGTGTGTGGGTTGTAGGAGAGCTAAGAACCTTGTTTACCATCAAACAAACTTGAAATCGGTCGACTCGATTACTGTGTTATGTTGTATCAGAGCCGATAAAAGATAGTTATCTTTCTTTCACAAACGCTTCAGTAAATATATTTTGATAGAATATGTTATTTGACGTTGCCTTCATTGTATTCTAATCACTGTTGTCATTGCATAATCTCTGTGCACAGAGTGTAGTGTATTATACACGGATGCAGCATGTTTGTGACTCATAGTAGAAATATGCGTAAGATGTATGGACAGGACATACATACAGCAGTAACTGCATCTGGGTGAAGTGTAACAGTCAATTAGCTTTAAGGTGTACAGTGAACAAGTGTATCGGAGACGATACGAAAGCCGTCATCGCCGAAGCCCAAACTGCATTAGGAAAACAAAAAGATGTTTTGTGAATCACGGATGTCTGTCCCATTGCTGAAATTTTGTGGAAAACTGCTTCCCCCGTGTAAAATTTAACTGAAATCAGGCAATTGGCTGCGGAGTTATGGCCAAAAAATGATTTTTTAAAATGGCAGCAGTCCACCATCTTGAAATTTAAAAACGTTCATATTTGATCATGTAGTAACTGTCATGGAGTACCAAATGTGCTGTTGTATACTAAATTCAATCAAAATCGGATGATTTTTCTTTTAGATACGGCAGTTTCATGCTTTTTAACATGGCAGATGTCTGCTATCTTGAATTTTTGGGATGTAGTAACGGGTTCCTTGAAAAGGCCATGTAGGACTTCCTGTAGGTCGCCAACAGAAACATTACCTCTAAATTTCTAAGTTTTTGAGATAATCGTGTTTCTATGTATGTATTTTAGTGACAGAAAAACGGACGAGCAGGTGGTCAGCACCAATGGGTAAAGCCGCTAGCTTGAATCGCAAGCGGTGGCTTAATGAGATGAGGGCACTGGCAAAGCCGCAGGGGAGGCGAGCAGGTGCCCCACGTCAGAATCTGTAAATTTTTGTGAGTCAGATTTCTGTTTAACTCGAGGCTTGAAGTGCAAGTTTGGCGTGGAAGTTGCAAAGTTATCCGAAGTCATTCGGCAGCCAAGCTCCGCGCAGACCCACTAGGGGAGCTTACATCATTCCCAAGATGTCCTAGCTGGAATTTAAGGGAGGCGTACAGGCAAGGCAGTAAGCGCAGAGGAAAGAGAGGGAGATTGGTAAGTGCGTGGATCTGCCACTGAGTGAGGGATATCCATAATATGTCCACTGTGTCCTGACTGCTGTAACTCGACGAGGCCTGATCACATTTACGATACGGCCTACAATTTTGTTGAAATGCCTAATATTGAGTACGAGCCTCGCAAAACACTCGCACTATGATAAATCAAGAAAAATTTGTCGGTTCTTTGTCGTAGCCTTCTTGAAGCTCGTATTGTAGCAGCAGCCTATCATATGACGAGGCCTATACCGTGTGGGGACTGGGGAGTACCGGTAATTTGCAGTGATTTTTTTTCAATTTTAGCAAAGCGATGAAACTGGAGACTAACGTCCCATAACCCGCTCCACTGAAGCGTGACCAGTTTATCGCGCTAAAGGTAGGTCCATGTTGGTCCTAGCACGACAGTCATGAAATAAGTAGGTTATACAATAGTCTCTCGTGGTATACACTCTTTATCCAGTCTGTAGAGCTTGTGACTACGTGTATGCTGACTATGTTAGGCGCTCTAGAAGTAGTTCGTGCCGCTTACTGCGCCCTATAAATTGTCAAACTTACATTAGATTACTCGTTAAACTCGTGTATACCACTCCAGACTATGGTATAACCTACTCTTATTTCAATCCAGACACTGTGTTGAGAGATAGGCAGGTCATGAAATAATGCACCAGAAACAGGCTGTTCTTCTCATATGCTCGTTGTAAAAATGACAGCCTGAATGTCGGCCCTGTAATAAATTGCTGTCTTATATTGACCATCGTCCTTCCCATGTACAAGTAATCAAGAAACTACAGCAGTTCAAAGAAACAAGTATGGAAGTAGATTAAAGCTGGATCAGTGCCCACTGAGGTGTGTCATCTGCTGTTGTTAATAAGGCCAAGATAATGCATGTGTTGGCCTTGATAACTGAATAATGTATTTAATTTATGTGAATGCCAATAAAGCAACTGAAGTTTGCAGGTATGTAATGCAGCAGATCTAGTAAGTTCATGGCATGTACTAGTGACACAATTCCATCACGTTATCACATTTACAAAGACGATCAATCAGTGAAGAATTACAAAACAAAGCTTTCACACTGTAACAACATGACTTAGAATAGTCACTGCTTACAAGCAAACACCAATGCCGTTAGTATCAACTGCTGAAAATCAGTCGGCTCAGCACTCAACACAAATAGGATATATCCCTGTAACAATTGTTAAATTTTGTTAGAAATATCTATTTAGAGATCACAGATGCTTAATTTGACAAATTTTCGATAAAATGCAATTAGCAAAATTCAGCAAACTATTAACCAGAACATAATACAGCACATTTGCAAGTAAAAAGATAAAGCAGGGCCATACTCCAGAAGGAGCGTAGGCGGGGTGCTCATCTCCCTTTCATAGGCCGTTGAGCCCTTAGGTGGATAAACCACTATTGTCTGTGATGCATGGCCAGTCCGACGCCAGACCTACGGTTACCTTCCCAGCCTAAGCTGGTACTCATGGCACCTACCCACAGAGGGATGGCCAGGCTGAGTTGACCTGGGTGGCTGGTTACATACCGAGATAGTTTACCCGCCCGAAGACGGTCACCCATCCAGGTACTAACCGGGCCCAGCGTAGAGTAACTACATTGATCGAGACCAATGCGTTACCACTAAGCCAAACCGCCAACCACATTTGCAAGTACATAACTATAAATACATATACATCGTAGCAAACGCTATGACAAATTTCATAAAATACATGAGCACCTATATAGAATTCTCTTTACACAATGTCACACAACCATTGTCACAAAGATGTACAAAGAGTCCAAATGACGACAACATATAACATGTTACAAAACGTGTTACAATTGTAAAAGCTGTATTTACGCATGACATACATGGAATGTTAAAAGTTGAGGCCAGTACATCTGTATAGAGGCACTTACATACATACAACACGCTTGGTGCTCGTGGCTTAATGTTGGTAGACACGAGACAGCAGTGGTTGCTTACTTACATCAAGTCAACGTTTCTGTTCTGGCAATCAGAGCTAACAAGATCGGAATGCCTAACGAATATCACACAAAATGTAAAATAGCAATGACATCTCGTGCATAATGTACTATCAATCAATGCTGCATGTGCTCTTATGTATTGTGATATCACTGCATTAGAAGCACATGCATGGGATCAGTAAATGGCACAGTCCTGATCTGCAGGACACATAATAGCTCTCTGGCAATTATCCACGGCCAGCTGCCAACTCTGCCTATCCAAACTGTGAGCTGCGGCAACTGGCAAGGCAAGTGGTGTCTTGGGACCAAATATGCATTTGCTAAATTGCACTGTATCACTGAACAGCCCTACAGTGCTGCGACAGAGATTAATGCTACTATTACAGATGAACTAGACCCGTATGTATTATGTAGCAATATTCAAAATCTGAAGCACTGCTGAGAACTTTGGTGATCGAGTCTCGTAACAAGTTTTAATGCTTGAATAGTCAGCATCGGAATAATATTATCACTCAGCACATAAGCCACTGTAGATTGAATGTCACAAAAATAAAGAAACAACCTCAGAACATCATGTCATAATAAACTAGAAAAACTTACCCGACCCAAAGGAGTCGAGAACAATGCCTCTGGCAGGCATCCATCTGCCAAACTCGGCGTCATGTGACCCTGACTTGCGATCTTGACTCCCAAAGCTGATCGTTTCGTGCCCTTGCCCCACGCACCACTTGTGCCACTGATCACAATCGGTTCCTTTGTTATCAAAATATCGTGTGACTCACAAGTTTGGTAACGGACGGACAACCTTAGAAGTTAGAACGTTGCGTCCACGCCTACCAGTCTGGCCAGTGGAGCTATAAAAAAACAAAGCCTGTACTGTTCGTCCAGGTTTATGAACAGTTATCACAGCCATGAAACCATTCTAATGCCGTAGTTAACAAGCAGAGACATGCATACTTAGTCATGTCTGTGGCCAATCAGTGTGTAACATTACAGCACCTATACTACAATGCATCTTGAAAAAACGAGCTAACTTTGGCAAGCTGTAGTTTAGTGAAGCACGGACTGATTCTGATAAGTTTAGGTAAACACCATCAGCACACTTTCAAAAATTATATGCACATTCAACTTTCCTTGTCTCTTCACTTTTGCTTACTTTATTTGCTTTTAAATAACTGCAACGGAAATGATGCGAAACAATGCAGTTTCCTCGGTAGACTGTTAGTGGCTGTGAAAAGAGCCGGTGCCTCTTTTATTTTAGCAGATGTTCAAAGTGATGTCCTTTCACCTTCATGCATACACATGTTTTTTCCATTGTCCAACAACTTCGCTGAGGACATTTTGTGATATGCTTCCTCACGTGTCAATGAGGTGCTGCTTCAAGTCGTCGGTGTCGCATCATTTCCGTTGCAGCTGTTTAAAAGCAAATAAAGCAAGTAAAAGGGACGAGGAAAGTTGAGCATGCATATAATTTTTGAAAGTGTGCTGATGCTGTTTACCCAAAATTTTCTAAATCAGTCCATGCTTGACGAAACTACAGCTTGCGAAAGCAGAGACACTGTACAACAGATAGTACACGGTATACGTAGATAAGAACTGTTACACGACAACCACGTGAAGTGCTATCATCTACTCTTGATTTATCACCATCTAACAATAACATCACAAGATGACAAATTCAAAAACTTTGGTCAACCAACCATACGAGTAGCACTACAAACACACACACGCCAGTAGCACTTGACAAAACATCAATCATAAATTGCAAAAAAATGTTTTTCGCAAATACCTAAAGCCACACAAAATTACAACCTACACTATCCGAAATACAAATTGGAAAACAACTACAGAATATAGTGCATTTTCTTCGGCAATGACAAAATAAAGACAAAAATTCTGCATCAGTTATAAAAAACGACTAAGCAACATATACATACAACTAAGCAAGAAATGTCAAGTATTGTTGAAAATGTGAATGATTGCCAGATACAACAGCAAAACTTGTATTGTTTTTAACATGTACGCCTGTCTGTCAACACACCAAACAGTGGTTTCGGAGACATGTCTTGTATAGTGGACCATCACATGATTTTGGCAGAGTCTGTGCTGCTGAGACAGCAAAATCTTGATAGCATTATAGCATTACAACCATTCTAGATGCAGGTATGAAATTCGGCAGGTGAGTAGTTGGGACCAAACTGAGGTCGAGTTCGAAGACGGGTGTGGTACGGGTACTTGACGAGTACTGAGGGATCAAGATGTACTGCCACTGTGGCTGGTGTGATCCCATCGCAGATGGCATCTAGTTGTTATTTATCATCAATTAATACCACTCACAAAGATGGCAAAAAAGTTTGAGAATCTGTCAACTCTTTTCGATGTATAAAACAAGAACGTAACAGACGGACAGACAGACACCACACGACGGCATAGGCTGCACTATGCATAGCATCGCATTGCAAAAACACTATAATATCACTAGATTATATCCTAGAAAAACACCAAACTGCAAAAAGTAGTGTTTAAAATATATGTCTGCTCATTTCAGCCAGAAATATATAAAGTAAGCAGTCTACAACTTTGTAAAGTGGCTCGGCAACTATTGTGTTGGTGGCACTATAATCTCAACATCTGTAGTAGTAGAAAATATGAAAGCTCTGGTAATGTGAACACAATTCTGTTACATTATAAATGATCAATTTAAGAAAATTATTGGTGGAAACACGGGCTGTGCAAATTCTTGGTTAATGATTAAAAAGTTTAAAAGAAGCAGGTCCAATGCTCATTCACACACAAGAGCACAATGATAGAACAGCATCAGTTCATGTAAAATAAAAGTTTTGACTCTGTATGGTATAGTAGGGTTTAACGTCCCACTCGACACAATATAGGTCATTTCGGAGACGATTTTACGGGTCAGTGAAATATGACCCAACCAACAGTG
>Ga0209149_1000968_pt1 | contig 13491 bp, 11 predicted proteins | sample WorMetTyACAVOLI2_FD_187423 | JGI IMG/M metagenome (GOLD analysis project Ga0209149, IMG submission 187423) | Marine gutless worms symbiont microbial communities from Max Planck institute for Marine Microbiology, Germany - Olavius algarvensis... ... | reverse complement strand
AAAAGAAACTGCTAAAACCATCAAAAATGGTGTTCAGTGATGAGGATAAAGTGCTCATAAAAATTGTATATTCATTGACATGTATAGACAGTTGTTTTATTTCTTAATATCTAAGGCATCGACTCTTGTCTTGTGGACATGATGTACAGCGACATGATTAAGTCTCTCTTGTGTCATAGGCCTAGTTAGTCTCAGATAATTCTTTAGATGACGCAGGGTGCTAAAACTTCGTTCTGCATTTGCACTGAAAGCTGGCAACGGTAATGCGCCGCCTACAGTAGACCGACGGCGCATTACATAGTCCATGAATGTCTGTTTATCGGAGCTCAGTATGAAGCAGCGAATAAAAATGTCTTAAGATGGCGCCTGAATGGCAATACTACAAGAAACTTGAACAAACGTTCAACTGCATTCAGCAAGTTTCGTACGTCATGTGATTTTCAAGCGAACTCGGCTAACGTGTCGGAAACAGTAACTGCAGTAGTATGTCCTTGTTCTTCTTCTTCCAAGTTGTTTTCAGGAATATTTTTAATAAACAAAAATGGTCAGCATTCTTATGAATTTTTAATGATTTTCCACTTTGGTATAACTATAAAAATCGGCCACGGACTTTAAAAATTTGGCTAGGCTCGCTATGGAGCATCACTGATGGCGACAGTAGGCGACAGGCGATTACATAATTCTACAAACGCAAACGCAAAAACTAACATTTTAAGCATGACAGCAGGCTGCAAGGAATATATATGTTCCTCACAATTCATAGGAAGTAGTCTGGTAGTGTTACAACTCTCCCGCAGACCCTCTAGTCGGCTGGGAAGGGGATGAAATTTGGTCAGTTGAATCTCAGGAAAATCGTTAAAATCGCTGCCACCAAATTTCAGATTTTAAGGCTAAATTGCACCAAAATCGATTGTGGCTGGGGCTCTGCCCCAGACCCCGCTGGGGGAGCTTACAGCGCTCCCCAGACAGTCAGACCCCCTAGCTGGATTTAAGAAGCTTTACTTCTAAGGGAAGGGGGATATAGGAAGGAAGGGGAAGGGGGGAGAGAGGGAAGGTAGGGAAAGGGGAAGAAAGGGAGGGGAGGGTACGGGAGAGAAGGGGGAAGGAAGGGAGGGGAGGGGACCCCGGTGTGTATCTTTAAATTTTACTTAGAATAACCTATGAAATTCGTCGTTGGCGTTATACAAAATTTGCAAAAATTTGGGCCCTCCCAGAGGGGGACCCCTAAAAAAATTTTCTACTCTCTCTATCGCTCGCCATGGCGGCCCTCCCATTAACTTGTTTGTAATTCCAACACTGGGCCTACATTCTTTATCATTATCTATCATAGGCCTCCCTCATTACTGTCGAGTATGGCGTACAATTCTATCTGCTCTCCGGACGCTTATCTACGAAGAGACGGTGCCTTTGAAAAGGATACTATGGAAGAGAAGACAAGTGATCCAATCATGGCCCAAGTTTCAGATGGCGCACACAGTGCGAAGATGGCGTGGCTACTCACTACTGACGCTTTGGTCTTGGCCGCCATCCTACCAACCTGAGTCATAGGCTATGGCTGTGAAACTGGGTTTGACCATCGCCAGCTGAAAATGATGAGCTCCCAACGCAACGACAGCTGAGCACTGGTACTGTGTCCAAATTTGAACCATCTGAAAGATATGTACATGCTTTCAGAGTGCTTTACCGTATGTGTAAAAACGTTAAAAATTAAAATAATATCTTAAGAAAACGTAAAAACGAGAGGAGAATATTTTAAAACCGTTAAAAACGTTGCTAAAATGTTTACAACATTACGCTTATACGATATGTTACATCACGTCGCTTTATCCGGGGTACAAAGCAGAATATGTAACGACTTTGAATACATTGAACAAAAAAGTATTGGTAAGATCTTTTGAAATTGTTTCTTGATGAAAATTTTTAAAACGTTTTAAGCCGCCGCTCGCGACAGCGAGAGCGGATTCATGCAACGGGCCTGTCCATCTGTTCGTCTGTCTGTTTGATTGTCTCCAAAATACAAAAACGCGATTTTCTCAAAAACTAAGCAATTTAGAGCTATGGTGTCTATTGACGACCTAAAGGAAGCCGTACAGGGCTTTTCAACGAACCCGTTATTGGACCCCTAAAGTCCAAGATGGCTGAGATCCGCCATCTTAAAAAGCGATATAACGTCATTTTTTCTGCTGAGAGTGGTCCGATTTGGATAAAATTTCGCAGACTGGTGCAGAATGACATGTCGACTGCGGTGATGTGGTCAAAGTCGAAACCAAATGTAGAATTCCAATACGGCGGATGTTTGGGCGAATTCCATGGCATGTCATCCCAGAGCCACGTATCACATTGCAGGGTGCTGCCACTTAGTGAATTCACTGTCATGATTCCAGAGCCACATGGGACATTGCAGGGTGCAGTCAGCTGACGAAATCAATGTCATATACATGCCACATTGCAAGGTGTAATAATTCCATTAGCCATATTGAAAATCGTTTTTCGCCATATTTTTATATTTTTTATGCTTTTTAATGCAGTTCGGGCTTTGACGAGCGGCGGCTTTCGTATCGTCTCCGATACACTTGTTATATAAATTGTGGGTTCCTCAAAACTGCGATCCTGGGTGCAAATCACGCACGCAACGGCGCTCGCTGACTGTGGGAAATCTGTGTAACGCAATCACACGGCCAGGTGTGCGGCACTGTGACGTCACATGGCCAGGTGCGCGGCACTGTGACTGCTACACAACAGTCGGCTGCTGCTGATGTCTGTTCGTCGAGCCTCGTTGTCGACGTCCAGTGCCGGCGACGACACAGACGAGACGAGCTGTAGTCTCCGATGACTTGATGACGTCACGAGTGACGACGCCGATGACGTGTAGCAGAGCGGTGGTGTTGGTGGAGTCGCGTGTGACTCTGTGTCATCTTCGCAACTTATCTCGTCACTCAAGTCATCACCTGCATTAGCATCAGCCGCAGCGGCGGGGCTCGTAATAGTAGGCCTAATAGAACTAGTTGCAGCGGCGCGATCGTTATGCGAAGTAATTGTCTTCCGACCGTCACTATCGCCGCCGTAATCTTCATTGTACTGTCGGTGCTGGTCGTCGGCCTGCTGCGGATGCTGCTCTTGACGTAGTGGCTGCTTGACAACGTCGTTGGCGGCTAACTGTGATGATGAGGTACTTCGCCGTCCGCACAGCGTCAGCTTGTGACGACGGGTCTGGACCCGCAGGAAGACCAGTCCACAGATGACGACGACTAGCGACGGCCACGTCATGCTGTGTATGACGTCACGTCATGCTGTGTATGACGTCATTTATCGTGTACATCTTCTCGACGATGACGCGCGACGGGTCCATGGTGTCGTAGAAACACTCGAACGTCTCGGAGAAGCCGCGCGCTCGCCACCTGTCGGCGAACTGCTCCACCGCTCGTCTGTTGTCTTCGCGCTTCTTGTGACAGGCGCTGAACGAGCACTACACACCAGACCGGCGCGTTTCACGCTCGATCACAACACCGCAGGGTAGACAAGAAACAACAGACAAGACAGACAGACAACAGAATTGTGTATGACAACATCACAACTTAACGCAGTGTTGAAAACAAACCACCGAAAATTGTCATCATCATCATTACTACAGCGAATATTTGTTCTGGTTAAGCCTTTCCCTTTCCTTTTCTGATTTTACCCACCATAAAGAGCGTAGTGGAGTATGGAAGGGTGTATTGGTTGCTGTTTTTTTCTCTGTCCAGCTACAGTTATCTCGGCGATGGTGGCACCGATCGGCGTGAAATTTTACCTGATGGTATACTTATCGGTCCCGGACAGGTTTTCTCCCTTTTGGGGGCCGTGCCGTCAGAGAACCCCCAAATTCGAAATTTTGGGTCTAAATTTTGGCCATCTGACCGCGAATATATCAATACAGATAAAAGTAAAACAAGTAGCCCTGCTGTCGCAGAGAGGCCGCGCGATGCTTTATGCCTCTCAGTAGTTAGCTTCAATAGTACCGGGGTACAATACGTCAAGCGCAATCTTCTGTCATTAGTTACTTCCGCTTCAGATTTACCGCTGCGTACAAATAAATTGTGTTCTCATCTCTTCGGCGTATTCACTGATGCGTGGCGATCTGTGCCATAAACAGACATGCACCGTAACTGCTATACACTACTGCACGGAAGACGTCAATTGTTGATCGCGCACTGCAGCAGTCATCGATCGATAGCCAGCTATTCGTTCAGAATCGCGATTTGTGCCTACCCCACTTGCATTCGACACCCCTTTAGGAGGGTCCCCGTCGGTACATTGCCACAACGTTTAGTAAGGAAAAAAACTAGAATGGTTTGGCTACCAGATGGTGAAAAATTGTGAAGATATGATTACTCGGTTTGACAGAATGTACGAACGTCGACAGACAGACGGACGGACAGACACCGCATGACGGCATAGGCCGCATTTATGCATAGCATCACGCGGCAATAATTCATTTTTGTTTTAATAATAATGAGGCAAGTTATGTGTTATGATCTAGCACTCTATGTACGGCAGATGAGGAAACAGATTTAGGGGTAATAATAGACAAAACCCTAAAACCAATGAAACAGTCTGCAAAAGCGACAGATGCTGCTAATGCAGTGTTAGAAATGATTAAACGAACTTTTTGTGCAAATACTTTTAACTGTCCATCCCCGTATGGCGGGTATGTCTTGCTGATGCACTTGTTATATTTCGTAGCCAAACGTCTTAAAGTGTGTCTTCACTTTATGTCACGAGGTGCACGCCATGTCGGTAATACGAAGTTAAACTTCACAGGCATTTCCGTTCTTTAACCCTTTAGAGTGCAAAGGTACGTAGTTATAGCGCCACATCGAATAATATGAAGTTGGTACACTGGCCGTTGTTGGCTTGGCTGTTACATTTGGTACAGCGATGAGGGTACTGAACGGGACCGAAGCCCCCAGGCCACTCCTCGCTGTATCAAATGTAACAGCCCACCCATCAACGGCCAGTGTATCAATCACCGTATTGCTGTATAATGATCCGTTGCTCTGCAGTTTTAATGTACACATTAAAGGGTGTAGAGGCGCAACGTTATGGACACAATGCCCCCTTACAGCATCCTACCCTTCTGGTGCATACGTCGCCTTGGCTGCGGTGCTACGTTCTCCGGCTTACCCCGATTTTTTACTTGGGCCTGCCATAAAAAGGGGCTAGGTACTGGACAGACTGACGTAGAGCAATGAGTAACAGAGCCACTTGGGATGGCAGCGTGATGAATTGCACAAGCAGTGTAGAACTACGATAAAAGGCAAAACAAGACGCATGACGGATTGTCTGTCAAATGCTGATGCCGACATTGCATGGCTGTTGTGTTTATACAAGTCCCTAGGTAGGCTACCGTACTCCAATGCTCAGTCAACTGCCGCTACTGCTCGGCGCATGCCTGTCTGACTGTCTCTATGTGTGTGTCTGTCTATTAGTCGTTCACCCGTCGCCCGCTTTACTTGCTAGCAGCCAAATAACATCACACGTACTGACTTAATATGCGACTATCTCAGTCCGCTCCTGTCGACAGTCGTTAATGTTACATGAAGCTGCCACTTCCGAGACTGACAAGCGCTGTGAAGCATTGCATAGCTCCAGTGATTCAATCAACTGATTCTGCCTTCCGTCTTTTTTTACAAATAAACGCCGTGAGACAGTAAGCAGCGCACACAAATGACCGACACAGACATAGATGAAGAGAGAAATACAGTCTGAACCACGCCACAACAATTGTGTAGGCTACACCGTCATAAAATCAACAAACACAAATGCGTTTCGTCAATACTGCAGTAGGCTCTCTCTTGAGTGCTCTGTCTTTTCAGGCAGGTCCAGGCCTCCAATGACACCAGTCTTCTCTGTCATAAGCTCTTTTCCTTGTGTGATCATATTCCACGTCGTTGCTCTTCATCCAGTCTATCATCGTATCACTCTGTCTCCCACGAGTTCTTGTTCCTTCCATTCTGCCCTCTAAGACTGTACACAGAAGGGATTCACTTCTCAACACACGACCTAACCAATTTTTCTGTCTTTGTCGGATGATGTTTCAAGCTTGTGTTTTCATCCGCCATGTCTAAAACCTCTTGATTGGATCGGTATTCAGTCCAACTGATTTTCATTCACCTTCTCCGAATCCACATTTCAAATCATTCCAGTCGTCGAATAGCCACCTTCAACGTCCACGTTTCTGTGACATACAATACCGTACTTCAAATCAGAGTCTTCACTATACTACGGACAATGTAATGCACCTATGTCCGTGGCCACACTATAATAGGCGCATAAATTCTATGATGATGATGATGATGATGATGATGACGATGATGATGATGATTCCTTTCCTTAACTCCAACTTCATCTTTCTTCTCAGTAATCCTCCGTACAGGCTATATAGTATGCCTTCAACTGTTTTAAGGATCGATGCAGTTATACACTCGGAGACTGTTTGTCAGAGCGTGAGTGTTAAGAACAAATACACGAAAGTCACAAAACTACCTGAGTTTTTGGCACGGTGAGTCACAGCTTTTGAAGACGTTTTTAGTATTTTTATTTGTCACAGAACACGTCTAATGTTTTATTATGCAACATTATGTTAAGTAACTAGATAAACTACTCGACACAAAAGGGTCGAGTATGATGCCTCCGCCAGGCCTCCAAATCTATATTCGGCCTCGTGTGACCTTGACCTTTGACCTTCTGACCCCGAAGTTGACCGTTTCATGCCCTTGTCCCGTGGACCATGCACTTGTTTTGGCATCAAAATCGGTTCACTTATTTCGAAAATATCGTGTTCACAAGTTTGTTAGCAGACAAATAAAGGAACGGATGGGCGGACAGACGAACGAACGAACGGACGGACAGATCGAGAAGATAATGCTTCTGCCTCCCAGTCTGGCCTGGTGGAGGCATACAAACTCTCTGTATCTGCTGCTTTACAATTATTTACAATTTGCAATTACTAGGACTGTAACAACGATTTAAGTTATTTTCGTTTGTTACGAAATGAACAAAAATTATGAGGAAAAAAATGACGCGATACTTGCGAATGAAAGTGCAAAATGCCGCAAATGTTTCGTCGTATGTTTCATACAAACTATTTCGCAACAAATAGCTATTTCTCATTTTTATTCCGAAATTAACACTTAATGACGATTGTCTGTGTAGCGACTGAACTAGTCTACCCTGGCAGGAATAGGATTAGGATGCCGATGGAACCAGTGCAACGTGAGAAAGTAGAGATCGAGTGTTCATATATCCGTCTGAGTTTAGGGTCGCCAGGGCCAGATTACAGGCAAGGTAGGCACATGCCTAGGGCCCTGGGGCGGGGCTCAATGGGGCTCCTAGGGGCCAAGGGGGCTTCATGGGTCCATTACAAAATTGTCGTGACTTATTAGCGCAGCTTTCAGTCAAACACACTAGGTCATTTTGACGTAGTCTTTCGCTGAGACCGAAGATCAGCCAAAACGTGAAGTCATTTCTTCGTTTGGACTCAGCCGTCGCCGAGTCTGAAGTTTGGTCTCAGCGTCCAAACTGGTCCAAACTTCGGACTGAGCAATGGCTGAGTCCGAAATTAATCTGAACTCGACGGTTGATTTTGAACGCAAGAGATAGGTTAGGTTATATTAGAGATAAAGTTTCGCTAAGCGAAAATCACTTCACTTTTTCCTTAAACAAACTCGGCAATGTCAGCGGATGACTAATGAACATTACAGTTAATGAGCGAAACAGGTGAACATCTGATCAGCTTTGGACTAAGACTGAAGTTGGGCCGTCACTGCAGATTAAGCTCTGAGGACTGAGGTCTTTGGTCTCAGCGAAAAACTAAGCCGTAAACTGAATCGACCCTGTGTATAATAGCCTATTTATTCGCTCCTTCACCGAACGTACTTTCTTCAGTGACAATATTCAACCCCAAGTGTATTCTGCATACAACTTTGTTCATTATGCATAACTGAAATCACGATAACTCGGCGAGGGAGGGACCAGAAAACTGAGGTGTCTATTGCACATCGGTCCCAAAATGCAATCCGGCCCTGGTGTAAACAGCATCCTTCATGTGAGCACATCAAAACCGCAGAGCAACGGACCATTATACAGCAATATGGTAATGGTATACACTGGCCGTTGATGGGTGGACTGTTACATTTGGTACTGCGAGGAGTGACCTGAGCAGGCTACGGCCCCGCCCTGTCTCCTCCTTGCTGTACCAATTGTAACAGCCCACCCATCGACGACCAGTGTACCAACTTCATAATTTCGATGTGACACTACAATTGCCTCTACACTCTAAAGGGCCTCCGTTCTTCTGTAATACGAGCCTGTGGCTGATTTGTTCGTGCAGTATAGTATAGCCGCTTTATAATAATAATAACAACAAGAAGCTCAGCTATCGCAGAGAGGTCGTGCGATGCCTCGTGTTGTTGAGTATTTTAGTTAGTCGCTGAAGGCTGCTCTAAGTTGAAGGATTAATATGGTGACTTACGCAAACCTAGGCTCCGTCCGTCTACAAAGTTTGAAGTTCGTCGGCCTTCGCGTTCGGAAGATATGGCGTATTTAGTGCATGTCAGCTGTCTATCTACTACGACAGTTTCCCAGTTATTCGAACCACAATAATGCAAAAAGTCGTTATTTTTACGTACCCCGGGCTTCATTTTTTGTTTGCCCTGGAGACGCTCCTGTGGCAATCACGCAAAACGTTGCATGAATAAAAAGACAATTCAGTGCTTGCCAAACCCCTCGCAGCATGTACCCATCTATATTTAACAGTTTCCCAGTTATTTGAACCGCAAGTGCAAAAAATCGCCGTATTCACGTACCGCATGCCACATTTTTGTTTCCCCTGGAGACGCCTCTGCGATTATCACGCAATATGTTGCATGCATGGAAAGACAATTCAATGCTTGCCAAACCTCTCGCAGCTTGTACCTATCTATCTTCAATAGTTTCCGAGTTATACGTCAATGCGTAATTCAAAAAATCGCTATTTTAACACATTTTTGTTTCCCCTGGGGACGCCCCTGGGGCAATCACGCTAAATGTTGTATGGATGGAAAGGGAATTCGATGCTTACAAATTGTCTCGCTGAATGTGCCCATCTAACTATAACCGTTTGTGAGAGCGATATATTGGTCGAAAATCGTCATTTTTTCATACTTCCTTGCATTCGACGCCCTCGTTAGGGGGGTTTCCGTCGGAACATCGCCACCCCGTTTGGTGTGGAAAAACTAGAATGGTGTCGCTACCAGATGGTGAAAAAATTTCGAAGATACCTTTATTCGTTTTGGCGCAGCTCACGAACGTGTCAGACGGACGGACGGACAGACACCGGGTGACGGCAATAGCCGCGCTATGCGTAGCATTGCACGGCAATAATAATAATAACAATAGGTCAAAGTAATTTGACAAAAAGCGCCTCAAGGGGGCCCATTCCCCGGTTAGGGGTCACCCCAGGAAGTCGAAATTTGTACCATTGAATTCCTGGGGTAGGGTTTCCTATTAGTGTTTCATAGTAACTATAGGCCCAGGATGCACCGTTTGGCCACAGTGCACGCGTGTGACAACCAACCAACCAACGACCAACGACCAACGACATCACGACACAGCCTATCCCAATAAGCGCCTCTTTTACTAAAGTAAAGTGAGGCGCTTAATAATAGTAACGGATTTGTATAGCGCCTTTAAGTCCGAAGATACAGATTACAGAGGCCGACATCTAATTGCAGCTCGTATCGTCTTGCAATAGCAATAGACAACTGCGCTGCCGGCGACGTTTCATTGTATTAGCTCCGAATAATTTATGCCGCAGTTGTAGGCCTACAGCGCTTTAGCTAACAGGACAATTAATAGCAAGTGCCTAGCTCTCGATCGATGAGTTACTACTCATCGATCGAGAGCTAGGCAGTAGGCACTTGCTATCAATTGTCCTGTTAGCTAAAGCGCTGTAGGCCTACAACTGCGGCATAAATTATTCGGAGCTAATACAATGAAACGTCGCCGGCAGCGCAGTTGTCTATTGCTATTGCAAGACGAGACGACAGGAGGGTCAGTAGGTCACACGGTCACACGGTCAGTTTGTTGCACACTGTGATGTGGGGAAAGACGCTGACGTCTAAACAGTGTTACTACGAGGAGCAGAAACGTGCATCAGCACACTATGCCGACCACATGCAAATTAAAAGGGGTAAAAAGTCAACGTAAATACGCCTCTGCAAGGCTCTAGACTGGCCGGAGATATAGTGTTTTCTACTGGTCTGTTACTAAACTTGTGATAACGATATTTTAATAACGAATAAACCGATTTTGATGCACATTGGCACAAGTGGTCCACAGGGAAAGCGCGTGAAACGATCAACTTTGGGGGGTCAGGAGGTCAACAGTCGAGGACACACGAGGCTGAAGTTACATCTGGAGGCCTAGGGGAGCCATTATTCTCGACCATCTTGGGTCGACCATCTTGGGTCGAGTAGCAGTTACAGCTTTTACGTAATGTGCTTGCATTGATATCGTTTCCGCCACGCTCGCTCCGCTATGCTGGAGCGCGACTGAGCCATAGCGACGTGTCCCAGCACCTCAACGCCAGCCTATCTCAGCCGACACTTACAGCCCCACAACTGTGTGCGAAATTTACGGTCGTCGGACACTCCTCTGCTGTGTCAACCTTTCACTAAAACTGACCTCGCCAGACGTGGTTTCCGTTACTCAGCTCCTGCCGTCTTGAACTCACTTCCTAGAACAGTACTCGAAACCTCGTCAATAACAGTCTTCAAATCTAGGCTTAAGACTCACCTTTTTAATCTGGCCTATATCAAACAGTAACGACGTGACCTTTGCTATACCACCGCCTCTGAAGTTACGACCGATGGCGAGATAGAAATAGACTTATGTATATTATCATGTATATTATTTTTTATCTGTCTATCTGTCTGACGTTTAACTACCAAACTTGGCATAGTGATCTCCGAGAGTCACCTGGTGGTCATGAGCGAGACCAAACTTGGGTGAATTTTCAAGTTAGGCGGTGCAGCCAAACTGGATAGAGCGCGCAGCGCAATCGATAAAATAAGTGGATTTATATAGCGCCATTTTTGAACACCTCACCGTCAATGCGCTCAGATATGGATCACGCAGTGTAACCTGCAAATTACACCATACCTGCCTCTACCTCGTAAGCGTTCACTAGATGGCGCCATCACTGATTGTGTTGGCCGACATCTAATTGCAGCTTACTACTCATCTATCGACCCCGAAAGGATGAAAGACCGAGTTGGCCTAGTTGGATGACCTATAGCGGACGGTTTATCCACATAAGTGGTCACTCACCATCAGCTGTAGGTCGAAGACAGAACAGGAAAGTTCGCCGATCAAAGACCAACGTTCTACCACTGCGCCACGAAACCAACGACGCTGCACGGGCGTAGGCCTACCGGGGACACGTTACAGCCAGCCGAATTCGAGCTGATTTTTGCCCAGCTAGTCTGCACATTAAATTTTGGACATAATTTTGGTAGCATTTGGCGAAAGAAATCTATCAATTTCTAGCACTTCATACTGCTTTTGAAACAACAATTATAATATCGAAATTATTTTCAATCCCTAAGCCACACTGTTGCATTATACGCCTGCTACATGATATAAGCCAGTTTAATGAGTAATTTTGAAATCATGCACACCAACCACGCACATTGCCACAATAACACCATTATTCAAAATCCAAATTTAAAAAATCCAAATTCAAATTTTAATAATTCTCTTATCAAATTTGTCACTCAAAGTTAAAACGACCAAATTGTCGTTGGAGAGTTGCCGTCCTGTTAACAAATTCAGTAGCGACCGACATAGGCCTATCAGATGAGACGTCGAAAATTTCGAATCGCCGCGCCTGCCACGTTTGCCGTCGTACCATAAATAACACTCACTGTTCAATGACAAATTTCAATCGTTTCGGCATTGCTATTGGGATTTATATTGAATTTAGTTAATTCATGTACTTGTAGTAGATTTTTTTATATGGCAATCAACAAAAATTTAAAATTGAAGCTGTAAACGACTATCCGCCGATTCGATTCGGACGGAAATTTCCGATTCGCAGGTCTCTACTTCAAGGGCACGACGTTGACTGTTTGAGAAATGGCACAAGATAAACACGCGCTAAAGAACACATTTTGTTGCAGGTGGCTGCAGAACACGCCAATTAGCTGCCACTTCCCAAACAGTAAATTCATTCATTTACCTCCGACAAAGGAGGATGTATATGTTTTTGCCAGTGTTCGTTTGTCAGTCAGTCAGTCAGTCTGTCTGTCTGTCTGTCTGTGAGCAAGATTAGTCAACAAAAACTTAGCTATCGCAAACAGATCGCGCGTCAGCTGCGCACACAATACGTCGATGGCATCTATAGGTCTAATTACCATGACCTTGAAATCTAGGTCAAGGGTCACTCAAGGTCATCGAAAACAGAACCATTGGATAGATCACACAAGACTTACTATTAGTCGAGTTATTTGACGCTGAATATTATTGTGACCTTGAAATGTGCGTTAGAGGTCACTTAAGGTCACTGAAAATGGTACCATTTGAAAGCTTGGGTACGATACGATATGATACGATAGTGTGTATTTAACGTGCAGTAAAAAGCTGACGGGTAGCCAGCTTAGTCCACCACACGGAACAAACAAAAAATTAAAATGTAAAACTAAAAATAAAACGATGAGCATGATAGGTCTGGTCCAGTCCCGTTGTCATGAAGGCAGTCCGGTAGGTAAAAGTCTAAGGTGGGAAGGATTTGTTGAAAAGGTAGGTTTTGAGCCTGGAGTGAAAGAGTGAAGGAGTGATGGATGATGAGAGTGGTGATGATAATAGAGATAAGCTGACAAGTGAATGAAGAGGTGAGTCGAGACATGACTGGCGAGGCTGACGGAAAGAATAAGGGGGAGTTGATTCCAGAGACTGGGTGATGCATATCTGAATGGTTTCCTATTCGCCTTCCATAGTAACTATAGCCGTATCTTTAGCCATTTCGCAGATATTCAGCATCAAAGAATGGCCTGACCTTGAAATATCTGTTTGGGGTCGTTCAAGGTCACTGAAAATGGCGCCGTACGATAGACCATATGCGACTTTCTATTGGTCGGCCATTGTAACTATAGCTCTATCTTGTACCCTCTCTCTATTTTAGGCGAAAAAAAACTTTCACTCCAGTATTGCTTAAAATTAAGTAGTAACTACAACAACCCTGCATATGCTACCGTTTTCAATTCTAAATTTCACTCTGTATTTGAAAGAAAACCCACTCAATTACCTCCTCTGATCTGCAAGCGGTTGGTTTCAAAAAGAGTGATGTTATTACATCTGCTATACCATCCACACCGCCTTGGCTTTTAACTCGTCCTGCTGTTAATTTCACTCTACACTGCTCGGACAAAAGCAACACTCCTCCGGAAATATTCAAACATCGTTTCTATGAAC
>Ga0209149_1000967_pt1 | contig 13499 bp, 10 predicted proteins | sample WorMetTyACAVOLI2_FD_187423 | JGI IMG/M metagenome (GOLD analysis project Ga0209149, IMG submission 187423) | Marine gutless worms symbiont microbial communities from Max Planck institute for Marine Microbiology, Germany - Olavius algarvensis... ... | reverse complement strand
TGACGTGTCTGCATTCTGTCAGATGTCTGTTGTATGCTTGCCATCAGCTCAGACGAGAGTGAACGTTTGTGTAGTTGTGAATAAGAACGCCTTTGCCAGAGACCACTAAATGTGTGATTGGTGTTTAGATATTAATATGAAATTGAAACGGTAAGTAAAAGACGATGCAAGGCTGACACTAGCTGTGTTGGTGCAGATCTGCAGCAGGCATTTGAACAAGTTGACCACGACGGAGACGGTGTGATAAACGTGGCCGAGCTGGAGCAGATTGCTCGGTCACTCAACCTGAAGTTGTCACACTCTCAGGCTGAGGGAGTTGTATCACGATTTGGCACCAAGGGTCAGTCTTGACGTCTCTGTAGTTATTAATAGCAAGTTAAAACAATAAATAAAAGTTGATGCAATGGGATCTCGGTGATTTTGTTTCAGCATTAATTGAGCCTTTGGGCTATGGAAAGAATCAGAGAAGAAAGTGATACAAGTCACAGTGGCTGCCATCTGGACTACCATGCTGTTCTATAAATTACACATTTCATTTTGCAGTAAATTATTGCCGTGCCATAAATAAGAAAATGGTGCCATGTGTTATTATTTTGGGAAATATGAAGAATAAAAAAACTAATTTTGTGGATATTCGATGGTCACTGCACAGTGAAAATTTCACAATGTGATGTTACCTGTGAATGCTGAATATAGTTATATTGCTACAAAAAGGAATAATGTGCTATTTTTAACTCACTGTGCAATGCACGTCGTATATGGTGACAGTAGCTGTTTGCTTGTTTACCACTTGGAGATGATGGTGTGGGAAGAAATTGCTCCAGGTGTGGATTTGCAAGTGTCGGTGGCTGGATGTTTCGTTTAACACCAGCATTTCAGAAACTTGTTGCAAGCTGGTATAACTGTACTTGAACATTAAGTTGACAAGTAGCTCTGCTGTCACAAAGAGGCCGTGCGATGCTTCATGTCTGTCAGTAGTTAGCTTCAACAGTACAAAACGTAGAGTAGTTTTTTATTGTTAGTTACGTAGGCTACAGATTTATCACTGCATGCAGTTAAATGTGCTGTTCTGTTGTCTTTGGCATAACGTTGAGGCTTCTTATCATAAACATTTTGTCGTCGTCTCCAACAATCAACACCAGCAATGTGTCACAACTTGTGGGATGGTGGCCGTGGTCCACCGGCGGCCGTGTTGACAACACCTGGCCTGTTGCAGTGTTAACAGCAGGCAGTGAAGCCAGATATAGGCTCAGAATCGCAATTTCTGCCTCACCCACCTGCATTCAACGCTCCAGTTAAGGGAGTTCCCGCTAGAATATCCCCATGCTGTTTGGTATGGAAAAACTAGAATGGTGTGGCTACCCGACGGTGAAAAAAAATTTGAAGATATGTTTATTCGTTTTGATATGATCCACAAACGTGACGGACAGACAGACAGACACACAGACAGACAGACACCGCATGACGGCTAAGGCCGCGCTTGCATAGCATTGCACGGCAAAAATGAAACATTAATGTTTAATTTTAAATGCCCTAATTTATGTTTGTGAAAGAAGTAAATTTCACTGAAGAAACTGTTTCACTGGATAATTGTATTCTGGCTACTTCAAGTGACATCATGCTGTTGACATCATAAATTACTATAAAAATTCATACACATAAAAACAATTAAATTTTTGAAGAAAGCATATTTCAGGTTCAGTGCTGAGATCTGTGTTTATTATAAGGGTGTATTAAGAGTATCATTGTGGCACGTCATCATTTTCCTATGACTTGCATACAAAATGTGTTTATCACAATTAATTTTCTTAATAATCAGTTTGTCATTATTAATAAAATTAATCCTGTCTGTGGCCGTAATATATATGTTACCATTATTAATAGCATAATGGTTATTGACAGTGGTAATGTGATGCAATTATAGCAAGCAGAACAATGAACTTGAACCAGTTTATGGTGGCACTGCTGCGGGCTGATGAAAGCTGTGTGACCGAGCGACATCAGCGGCTGAAACAATCGAGTGGTGTCGGCGCTGCTGGTGTCAGTGACAGTTGTGACGACACTGCCGACAGCGAGGAGCTGCACACAGCATTCCACGTCTTCGACGCCAACAGCGATGGCTTCATTGACGCGTCAGAACTGCGCTCAGCGATGCATGAACTGACCGGAGACACACTGACTGATGCAGATGTTGATGCCATGATTCACTCGGCTGACCGCGACGGCGATGGACGAATTAATTATGAAGGTATATACATTATTACAATTTTTGTTAATATATTCAGCTGCACCAAGTTAGCTGTGAATAGTAGCTTTAGTACTGTTGAGGTAGTGATGTACTGCAATGCCACGTCAACTACAGATGTATGAGACATCTTGTCACTGTGCTCAGTTGGCTATGTCAGTTCACAGTCAGTAGAGGAATACCACTGATTCCTTTCTTTATGAGCATTTGCTTCCTCTTACCTCCACTGGACCACATCTGAGATGTGATGTTGGTCTTGAGAAAGGAAATGGTAACAGAAATGTCTCTGTTTTATGCTATTGTGTACCATTATAATGGTGCACAATGGTACGAGCAGTTCTTACAGATGGGTTGACTGGATTGGGCTTTGATCTTGCTTGGTTTAGATCTCTGACTTCCAACTGTCTCTGTATCTTCGGTCTTTATGGTGCTGTGTATAAATATATATTGGTTACAGTTCGTCCTTTACCATTTAGTGAGCTGAGCCTGTTTGGATTGGCCCTTGACCTAGTTGACTAACCGTTGTCCTTCCGTGCTATGACATTGTTCGTTGGGTCATCTGACCCAACCAACAATGTCATAGTATTGACGGTTGCAATACCGTGTTGGCTGGGTCGCCAAGAACCATCACTGACAGGTTACAACGTTTGCTGAATGCTGCAGCCTGTGTCGTCAGTAATACTGGGAAGTTCGACCGAGGCTTGACACATCTGCTCCACTGCGAGCTGCACTGGCTCGATGTTCCGCAGTGAATCCTCCATAAGCTCGGAGTGACAGTTCACCGGTGTCTCCAAGGCAAGGCTCCCCAGTACCTCGTGAACTGCTGCCACCCCACATCGGACGTTGCCAGTTGTCAGCGACTTCGATCTTCCAGCCTCCACCATCTTGTCGTACCACGACATCGTCGTAGCACGCTCGGCCGTCGGGCGTTCTCCATCGCCGGTCCGATGGCCTGGAATGCGCTGCCTGACGACCTCCGAGACCCGTCGCTCAGTGCCGACAATTTCCGGAAGAAGCTAAAGATGCGTCTGTTTCGGAATGCACTTGGACACTTAGCGCATTAGAGGCGTTGCGTAATGCGCTATATAAATTTAAGACTTACTTACTTACCTGTAAAACTCGTTTGTGCCTTGTGTCATAGAATTTCGGATGCAGCATTTACCGTAAAATCTTGTGTATAATATGCACAATTTTGACCTAAAAATGCATGTCTGAGAAAGGGGTGCATATTATTATATATGTAATAAATTTTTCCAAAAACTACCACGTCTTAGCATACACTGATGTGCTAGAGCACTTGATACATCAAAGACAATCTTTCCATCTCATCTTCCTCAGTCATGCGTTACGTCTCATTTGACCGTCTATAAATCGGAACGCTGGACCCATAGCAAGTGTTTTGGAGAGAGTCGTCTACAACATATATTCTACAATGAGTCAATGACGTTAGTTCTATACAGCTTCTGACAAGCTGATGATCATCAAATGTGCTGAGGCGGTGAGAACAGAGCAGCTGAGCGTCAGTGTGACGGCGATTAAGTTACGATGTCGCCCTCACGAGCCGTGATGCTGAAGGTAAAGGTAAAGGTCTGGACACTTGCTATGGCGCCACTTACATGAGTCAGACTCATGACCAGCAGCGCTTTACAATCTCGGAAGTGGCAGCTGATTGGGATGAGCCAATGGTGCCGCAGCGAGTTATGTGGCCATCCATTGCCCGCGCTAACGGACAATTGGACCCACGGTGCAGCTAGCAGATACACCATCGCCCCAATCAGCCACACTAGGCCTTCACCCCGTAGCCGTAGCTGCTACTCATTTCCCATCCCTCTGAGGGTAGGAGGCTGAGTTGGCCTGAGCACACAGTAGGTTAGCAACTTGCTCAAGGTTGCTTGCAGTGGACCAGGTGAGTCGAACCCGCAACCTCTCGGTTACGAGTCTGATACTCTACCAACTGGACCACTGCACTCTACCGCCCACATGCTTACAATTTTAGGTATCCACAGCGCCCACCTGGCGTACATCAAAGCTATACTCCTTGCACGCAGAGACCACCCAGAATGTCTTGTTACCCAGCTGGCGGCTGCTACGTTGGCCCACCCATGGCACGAGTAATATGTTACATAATATCCAGACTGACGCCGCATTAACCAGCTTACCTGGACAACCCACACACACACTAACACTGTGGGATGAGGGGAGGAGAAGCGATGCAAGCCCATCAGTGAAAGGATTTTTGCATTGAAAGCATTTGGCACTGTTCGCAAAAAGTAGCTGGTGCGATACACGTGAACTTCTATTTTCCGCATCCACAGCAGTGAAAAGTTGCTCTGCATATTATGCACGAGTGCGTATTGTACGCGAGATTTTACGGTAGTAACTGATGTGTTTTTTGTACTTGAAGATAAGCATTTGTGACAACAGTAAATAGACATGCTTCTGCAACGACACATTCATGATTTGATTATGAACGAACGTGTAACAAATGTATTGAATGTTCATTTTGAGTTTTTGCACTTTTAACATGTTTTCTTTGTTTTTGTTGCAGAGTTCGTTGCAATGATGCATTCCAAGTAGAACTCAGCATCATTCTTTTTGTCTTCACTTTTGTCTTTTCTTACATTTGTACGCTGTTTTTTCTATGTAATATTACGTACCATAAATGTATGTATGTTGTTACAATATGATTATTTGTTATTCGTTATCATATCTGTTCGCTTTGTGCACCTACTGCCATATAGTAAGAGTTCCACTATATATGTGAGTAACAAATCTGGCATAGAACTAGTTGATAAGTTTTGCTTGCTCGGAGGCTGTTGTAACCGGGATACAGGCTAGTTGGAATAAGTTTAGACAGCTGGTCCGCTTTTTGACCGCTGAGAACAGATCTCTTTAATGGGATGGTATACAGGAGCTGTATGTTACACGACAGTGAAGCACGCCCTGTGAAGAAAGACAATGAAATGGCACTACACAGTAAAGATCAGATGGTGCTTTCTGTGAAATTGAAGGATAGCTGTCTAAAAATTGAGAAATTGAGACAAAAAGATAGTAACTTCTTGTTTGAAGGAAATGTGAGACTGACTGGGTGAGAAAATACATGGATGTGAAGTGGCATGAAACATAGAGACAAACCAAAGGTAACATTTAAGCCAGCAGTTGATAAAGAGATGATAAGCCTGTACTTGCAGGATTTATTTCATATGGAAGAAGCAGTCATGGAGACGGTTCTTAAGTAGTAATCAGACTGATAGAAGATGCAGTGATGGAGAGGGTTCTTAGGTGGTAATGAGACTGCTAGTGGTGACAGTGAGTCAGTGGTTTCTTGTCCGGGTCCTGGAATATGAGCCGTAAAATGAGTTTGTTTTTCTTGTTCTGTATCTGCTCTTGTTGGTTAAACATATCAGTGTTGATGTTGGAATGCAGAACCACTCTTTTGTTGTACTAATTTTTCACGCTATATAATGTTAAATTATGTCGTGTAATGACTTAACGTTCACCGAGTTCACATGTACTGCAAACGTCCGCGTTGCTTGTTGCAGTATTAACCATTTAGTCGCATAGTTAATTTATTCATAGTTAATAAATCAAAGTCCTTTATCTTAGAACGTTATGCAGACTGATTTAGTGATATACATGCACAAATTTTTGATTGATTTTATATTAATTATTGAAAATTTTAGTCTGTAATTTTAATTGGATTAATTTTTTTATGAGTTCCTGTGTCTCTGGGTCTGTTGTGCTGTCATCTTTGATGTTGCAGTCCGACCAACGTCAGCGTGTTCACCATTGCAGATTGCAGATATAATTCTGTGAAGCAGTCAGTTGTTAAACTAACAGTTTTGCATGATTTAATGTAAAATACATATAATACATCACTGTTAGTCAGTTTATGATTACTGGTAAATCGATTAGATGATTAAAATTTTGTGAAATATAGAAAACCTCATTTCCTGGCAGAATATGTGGGTAACGTGAATTTTAAAAATTAACACAAAAAATTAATAACCTGGTTATAAAATTTATAACTGAATTGCTTAATTAGTTGTTAAAAACGTGCAACCCAACTGGAAAGTGTTGCCGTTTGATGGAACATGGGACCAAATTTTGGCAGTGTAAATGAGAGCTGCAATTATTGTTGCCATTTATATGTTCATCGTCGATGTCGTTGTACTTCAGGTTGTCAGAATTACCGAAAGTGACAATTGATCGTCAGAAAGTGTTTGCAACTGTTTGGTTATTTATTCATCTGCTGACTTGAGTGTGTACGTGGCTGTCATTGAAATGGCATTGCTCAACCTTGATTATTCAGTGTTGAGTTAGTCTGATCAGTTCTTGGAACAGTCAACCAGGTATCACAGTCAATGCGCATTGAAGTCCGTACGGACTGTGTCGATGTAAAATGAAAACACTGAGTCTACCAGACATACAAATTCAAGTGCTATTTTGGGACGTTGCTATTTTGGGACTTGTGTCATGTTCATGTCGACTGAAGACTTGACCTACAGACTTGAGACATGTTGAGAGTTCACATTAGAGACTTGCTTGTGCCTGATGAATGCGTGCATGTCAGACACAACACTTATGTCACCGGTGAAACACACGTCACAGCTGCTTGTCCGTAACATCGTACTTATGAAAAGTTTGCATTTGTAATTTGATCCGCATTTCTTAGCCATCAAGTGAGTGAGTACCTATCTGAACACTGGTCGGGTTTGTGGATTTGTGCGGGAAATGTAACTGTGTAACATGTGCTGATAATGATAGCGCTGTTGTTGCTCTTCATTTTGCGTCGGATGCATCTAATTCATCGTCTAATTGTCAACGTGATATGTAACTGTTGACTGTGTGAATGTTGTGGCAGAGCACTTGACCCATCTATTTGTACTGCTGTGTAACTGCTGCGTAATATGTTATGTGCACGTTACTATGTTTAGATTTTTCGTTATCGTTTACTGCAGTTAACTCTTGTGTGTGCATTAGCAGCGTTTCATCATTGAACAGTTGAATGAGGCTGCACAGTCACAGTTACTATTTGAGTTATGCCCGGTTGTAAGAACTCGGGTTAACTCGCGAATTAATCAATCCGAGAGTAGGAGTTATCCCGAGATTATTTTTGGATTAACTTTTTTTGTGTTTTAGCAACATTTTCTACTCTGGTATTAACTAATTCTAGTTTAACCTGCACCTCACTTGTATGCCAATCTCTTATTGGTTGATGGCGTCCATGTGACTTGTGTTTACGTTAGGTGTGTCATTTACCATGGATACCATACTGTTTAAATTAAATTAGATGCCATAGTTCATCCGCATTTAATCCGAGTTTAACCCCGGATCGACGAGGGTGTAACTGTCGTTAACTTAATTGCAGTTTAACCCGAGATTAGATGTTGATAAAACGCTTACGACAGTTAATCCAGCAATGACTTGAGAATGGCGAGTTAACCCGAGTTCATAAAACCGGGCATCAGTTGTATAGCTCAGTACGTACAGAGACCTGTGTCTGTCACTGGGAAGATGGTAGCAGACCAAAGTTGTCCTATTGCTGTAGAAAAACGCCTGCATTCCAGCTGGGCATGTCTGAACCCTTGCTTTGGTTTTGAAAGGTGTTTTTCCAGCTGTCTCTATGAATTACGTCTCGACAGCAAATTTAATTGAACACATTTAACTAAATGCACTGTATACAAACAAATTGGAGAAATATATTATAAACATTCTCAGCTCTCTTACAAATGAATGCCTCCAAACAACGTATCCTTTTAAGTGAAATAAAGATCTTTAACAGACATAAATTTCTGCATGGCACGATATGGCATTTTTGTGCTGACATTGCCATTAAACTCCAACCAACCATCAGCAGCAAGTTTTTGTGCTAGTATTATCTCTGGTTTTTGTCTGCCGTATATTTTTTGAGTCGTGTTTATTTGGTATTGACTGGTCTGTTTCATTTGTTAGACATTTTTCCTGTTTTTCGATGTTATCATGTTTTACTCTGGTTGTTTGGCAGATATTCATGTGTTTTCATACTTTGTCGCATTGTGATTCCTTGTATGTTGTACAGATATGTAAAAGTTTGCACTTTATTCACAGTATTGACTTTGCAGCATTTACTAAGACTTTCAGCTTCATTTTTTATGTGAAGTGTCATGTCAAATTAGTCATGGAGAGTCGTTTTGTGATTATCATGTGGTTACAGTTATTGTTTTATACCTTTTGGTAAGTACGTACTTGTAAGTTTAATTTCCAGTCATCCAACCTTTGTGTTGCAGTGGAGAGCTTGTAACAGTATTGGACATCACGAACATGATGTCATTTTTGTACTTATATTAATTTTTTCCATTTGTATTCAGCACGCACGTTGTCTAGTCAGAAGTGAGGTAGTTTGTTCAGTTATTGTTCCTAGAGCAGGCCTGTCTGTTGCATTACTGGCTTATGTTGGCCTCGAGTGACACCAAAATCATTACTCAGCTGCATATGGTCTGATGTACTTCAAGTTCAAACCACAATATTGGAATATTGTGGTTTGAACTTGAAGTTCCAGGCTGGGTGTGCTTGATGTGCCTCGCACTGCAAATTTTCTTGTTAGATTTTTGTACATTTACCAAGAAAAATGGCACCTTTTCAGTTTATTGTGCACTGGTCGTAGCGTGGTAGTCGGAGATAGTAAGTAAGTAAAGTAAACGCGGCCATTTGTATAGCGCATCATCGCGAACATGCCTCTAATGCGCTACCGCTTCCCGTAAGTTGGTGCTGATCTCTGCTAGCCAGCCACCAGCCAAGCACTGCGAGACCATGGCTGGTGTATCACGCAATATGCCTGTTTACTTCCCCAGCTTTTGCCAGCTACTCATTCCAGCCTGCACAGACTGAGTAGGCCTGTGTGCCTGGTTCCGTGACGAGGTGGTTTACCCGTCCAAAGACCGTCACCCACCTAGGCACTAACCGGGCCTAGCGTAGAGTAACTACATTCGTCCGCCAGAACGTGTGACCGCTACACTAAACCAGCAAACCCACAGTATGTTGGTGAAATCTGCTTCGTGTTGTCTGATACCACGTTGTTTATTAGTAGGAGCGCCAGAATACTCGTTCAGGATCAGAAAGATTATATTGGTTACTGAGTTTGTGATATACAGAGCCACCATGGGGACCACGGTGACTTTTGACACGTTTTCAACATGTTGTTAGCTGCATAGAGTAACTACATTCATCAGCCTGAACGTTTTACCGCTACACAACCGGCAACCCACAGTATGTTGGTGAAATCTGGTCAGGAATTAGGTGCGTTCAAGTACACCAAGTAGATGCGGGTGTTCTGTACTTTTTATATAAAAATTTAGTTATATTAGATTTACATTTTACGTTTTTGATTGAGTCAGAATTGTACATGCTGCGCCTTAGCATATAGTCATAGCTGTCTGAGAATCTTTATTCTTTGTTGCAAGTTTCTGTGCCAAAATGTATAATCTCTGCATGATGTCTGCTGTTTGGCCAAAGTTATCTGCCTGTTCTAGTTTTGCCACATACCACGACAGTTATCCGGCTGTTGTAGGTAAAAAATAAAAAAAATAAAAGCTCTACTGTGAGACAAGTCAGCCTTGCTTGTCAGGAACATTTGTCAGGAGCAAAAGCTGCACGACGCTATGCAATCACGACATATGATATGGCAGTTCTGAGTTCTGTCCGTCTGTCACACTAATTCAGTTTCAAAATAGTTAGTAGTGGTAGTCACACAACATTCTAGTTTTTATTCACGCCAGATGCTGTTGCGAAATTCTGATGTGTCGTCCGTTAAGTGTAGGTGGCAGTGGAGTAAGAAAAGTTCACGATTTTTGACCATTATCTGCTTATACAGTACATTTATCTCGGAAACTGTAGGCATGCAATTACCAGTACTGTGGATCTCTAATAGGAGTCCTCACTAACGATACAAGATGAAAGCATAGTTACTATGGAACACAAATAGGAAAGCATTTTTGAGCTACCAAACCTTGAGTAGAGGTCATTTCAGCTACTGCAAGTCATAAATTCAGTACCTTGGAAAATGTGGCATGCATTAGCTAGAATGCATTCACTGATACATGGCAACATGGGCCGAGAACTATTGAGGAGTGTAACTACTTACGTTTACTTACTCTATTGTTGTTTGAACTGCTGTAACTGAATTAAACTTGAAGGACTGTTCAAGGTCACACGCAGTCGCGTACATTAAACCTCGTATATCTCGCAAACGGTGGATTATAGAGACACGGTTATTACAAAGCACTAAGAAGCAGTCGTATGCTCTACATGGATTACCACAGTTGTTGACCACTGTGAGTGACCTTTTAAGATCATTTCCAGCGTTTTTTTTACGTTCAGTATTTATAATATTGTAGAATTATGGTATTAATGAAACTATGAGCTAAATAGAAGTTCATAGAGTCCTTTGACTTTTGATGTCTAGCCTAACGTTGAACGTCATTCAAGGTCACCACGAGAAAAAGGAAACAGTTTAAAGTAAGGCATTGTGTACATTTGTACACACGTTCAAGCGTGGACATCTGTGTACACAAAATATGTACATTGATAGGTCTATGTACATGGATGTACGCCTATGAAAAAGTAAAACACTCATTCTGCCTCTGTTGTAAATGAATCTTGAGTCCTGGACTCTTTTTGCCACTGACATATACGCTGCATAACGATATTTCCGAATAATACAGAGCGTCGCGCGGTTTTTCTGCTTATTGTCCAATGTTATTTTGCATTAGTTTATCAAAATTATGCGACATTTATAATATTTTTTTGTAATTCTTCATTAATTTTCTTCATGTCCAGATATGCATTGATTGCTTCATAGTGTTTGCCTTTTTGAGTTTTCTTTCATGCCGCATCACGAGTTACCAGTTATCCTGTGTTCAGTTCGGTGTTGCATTTTTGCAGTGTTGTCAGTGTTGTATATAGAGCTCGTGCAGTTTCGACAGATGTTCTATAATTGCTTGGTGCCAAATATTGTCTTGACAGCAGATCTGTGTGCTGATTGTGATGAAGTGGCAATTAAAACATCATGCATGTAGTGGACATAATTTATTAGATTTGACATTTTTCGTCATTTACTTTACTGCACTTTAGGTAGTTTTCACAGAAAGTGTTGTCCACCCACTGTTGCAGTATGGAATATAGGCTGCATTTTGAAATACAGACGGCATAGGCCTATACTTCTATTGCTCCACAATCTGTGAACGCTATTATGTTTTACTGTCCTGATGTCCCGTACCATCATCGGCATTTTTATTTCGCTCCACACGAACACTGAACGGATTTCGATGAAATTTGTGGGAGGTAATCACTGCCACTAACAGATGAACTGATTGCATTTTGGGTGAAATTGTACCACTGACAAGGAAGCAGGAATGCAGGATACGACAGAAAATTTGAATCGACGTCAAACCGGCGCTGCCACGTAATCCACGCTATAGCATCGCGCGGTAAAAAGATACCAAAGAGCTGCGAGGCATTAGTTACTTCGGCTTCAGATTTACCAGTGTGCATGATTAAATTCAAATTATGATATGTTTCTTCTCTTCGGCAAACCAGCAGAGCCTGGCTCTCATAAACAAGATTCAATTCACTGATGCGTGGCGTTTCGTTGTCTGTCTGCAGTGATAAACAACCGCCGCCGCCAGCAGTCATCGATGCCAAGCCAGATATTTCTCGAAAATCACTATTTTTGTCCTGTTAGTTAGGTCACCTTGGGATACTGCCAAGGTTTGGTATGGAACAACTAGAATTAGAAATTCTGTTGTGTTTGTTTCGGCGTAACGTTGAGGCACGTCATGAGAAGATTCACTGATGCATGGCGCTTCGTCATCCGTCTCCCGCGATCAAGAAACGCTACCGCTTAGTGCTATAACTCATTTTACCGTCAAGTTGTTGACATTCGACAGTCTAGCAGATATTGGTCAAATAAAACGCGCTTTTTGATTTTTTTCCCAGTCGGGGTATACCCGTCGGAATATTGCTATAAGTCCCCCATGGAAAAAGTACACTATGAGGCAAATGTTGCATCCTTAGTAACCGGAAGTTAATTCGCATGACGTCAGTCAAACGCCGGGAAGAAATTTCGGTCATTCTCAGCCACTATAGAAGATATTTGAACCAAATTTCGTATAGGCTTATAGTTCAAGATACAGACAGCCATCATGACAGAATGTGCTATATTCACTCATCAGCATCCAAGGTAGCGGCGGCCGCCATATTGAATTTAGATAAATGTCAATATCTCCGGGGAATTCAAATCTACGGGCAACGACTGGAAGACGGCTTTCAGTCATACATGTCGTCCGTCGTCGAGAGCATTAACGACGACTACAACCTCGAATTTCATATTTTAGCCTTAAATTAAATGCCAAAAAGATTGTCTTCGCTGTACCTGCACTGTAATAGCATATCGCTTTCTAGATTATTGTTGTGACTGTTATGACCATGGCATGCATACACATATCCTCGTTTACGGATCATATTTGAATCGATACACCGGCACATCGCCTCTAAAATGTATTTACAGGAAATTACGATGACGTAAACGTGACGTTACAGAAATCATTAATTTTGCACATCTCTGCAGTGTTCTGCCATATGGCAGGTTTACATCTTCATTGACTCCATCTTGACCTGTCCTGGGTGGACATCTTTAGTTCTTCATTACTAATATTGCCTTCCTCTGTCTTCAGTAACCAACCCAAAAGCATTGTTCTTGGTCTCCCGTAAGCCTTCTCCCCTGTATTTTGCACATGATAACTGAAAACGAAATAAATCTAATGTAGGCCTACAGGTACAGCCTATTTGCTCACGTGACAAGTGTTTTTTTTAATTTGTAAGTTAATTACTATTACCATACTATTAAAATTCGGCAAAAAATGGCTTGTGTATTGCTAAGATGCGTTCAACTTCGTGGGTATATATTGCCCCCTTTGCTTGTCCCCTGACCAGGGACAAGTGAACTTAAATTCACTAAATTGGGCTGTGTGTTTGCTAAGTTGAATTCAACTTCAGGGGCTTTGAACCCTTACCCCTGACCACGGCCTCTGCCCTGGGCCGAGCTGGGGGCAAACCCGTGTTTTCCGTTCTCGCCTTTTCAGTCGTCCCCCTGGGGTTTGCCCCCAGCTCGGCCCAGGGGGGACGACTGAAAAGGCGAGAACGGAAAACGCGGCACCGTCGAAAATGCAGGGGTGGAAAACGCGAGAACGGAAAACGCGGCACCAAAGTGCAGCCC
>Ga0209149_1000966_pt1 | contig 13499 bp, 9 predicted proteins | sample WorMetTyACAVOLI2_FD_187423 | JGI IMG/M metagenome (GOLD analysis project Ga0209149, IMG submission 187423) | Marine gutless worms symbiont microbial communities from Max Planck institute for Marine Microbiology, Germany - Olavius algarvensis... ... | reverse complement strand
GGAGAGAGGGGGGATTGCTCCATGAACCTTAGGGGGTATAGACGCCCCTGCTTACAGCAATATTGAACAGATACTAAACTGGACGCTATATAGACACGATATTAGGCCTAATGCGGATTCTGATCGTTGGATAGTTTATCTTCGACGCCGCTGAGTCTTTCGTCGATGTCCGACTGCATCGTTTCGAAATCGTTCTTCAGTCTGTCGAGGCGAATGTGGACATTCTCGAAGATGGACTCGAGAGCGTCTACCTTCTGCTCCACGCTGATCTGCTCCATGTCCTGCCGCTTGGCAACCTCCTCGTCGAGCAGATTGTCCTTACGCAGCAGCTGTTGTCCCTTCTCGATGAGCGTCCGTCTCGCCTCCGGGTACTCCTGCAGCGCCTCCCACAGATCCTCCTTGGACAACACGAACAGGTCCGAGTAGCCGACACTGCGGATGTTCGCCGTGCGTCTATTGCCGTTCTTGTTGCCTATACGCAGAACACGAATAGCAGTGAATTGCCGACCGTGCATGAGACTGCGCAATCTTTATATCGTCACCGGGGTTCCCACTCAACTTCACGAATGAAATTTAATGACTATACGTCGGAGAATACAATATAGGCCTAACTGTCTCGGACGCCAGAACTGCAGTTTTAGGTAAAATTTTAGACGTCTCCATCGCGATTATAATTTGTAGGCCTATACACGAAAAGCACTTTCGATTTAAAAATGACAAAATATTTTTTTAAAAATCCAATCCGAATAATTCAAAATAACTCATCACGCTTAATTAATTCTAGCCCGAAACAATATCACAACAACAGTTTCACAATCTGATAATACATGCTACTTCCCCTGACCACCAACAAAATTCCCTGACTTTAACCGGACTTTCCCTGACCTCAATTCCCTGGCTTTTCCTGACTCTCCCAACCCTGACTTTCCAGGTCGAACCCTGGACTCATGCAGGCTGCAGTATATATAGTCACGTGCGCGTGTGACCACCGACGATTCTATGGTTCTACCAATACCGCGGCGGTAATTGTAATTGAAACATCGAAAAATATCGCCAATGCATTTTATTTTGCCATTACAGTATTCCAATGTTTCTTCAGGTCACTTTATGCTGCGCAGTCGTCATATCTGTAGAATATCATCATCTATTTTTGAAACTGGAAATGTCACACTCACATGTTTGCAATCAACAGTGCGTCATTTTTACCGCGCGATGCTATGCATAGCGCGGACTATGCTGTCGCAAGATGTCCGTCCGTCTGCCCGTCTGTCTGTCACACGCCATGCCGGTATTACGTCGAAACGACTAAAGATATTATTTCACGTTCGGGTAGCCATACCATTCTATTTTTTCCGTACCAAACCTTACGACAATATTCTGACGGGGATCCCCCTAACGGGACCGTGGAATGCAGGGGTATGAAAAATCGCGATTTTCGACCAATATCTCGCTTTATCTCGGAAACGATACAAGTTAGGGGAATGGAATGCGAATAGGAAACCATACCCAAGCTTTCGAATGGTACCATTTTCAATTACCTTGAACGACCCCTAACCCATATTTCAAGATCACGCCATTATTTGCCGCTGAATATCTCAGAAACGGTACGAGATAGCCTACAGACATAGTTACAATGGAATATTAATAGGGATTTACACACGGTATAGCTGGGTTGGTTGCATGGCACAGTGGTAGAACGTCAGTCTTTGATCGGCGAACTTTCGCTGTCCTGCGCTCGACCTGCAGCTGACGGGTAACCACTTAATTATGTGGGTAAACCGTCCGCTGTAAGTCAGCCAACCAGGCCGACTCAACCTTTCATCCTTTCGGGGTAGATAAATGAGTAGTAGGCTGCAATTAGGTGTCCGCAACCTCAGTCTGGGGAGGCGCCGCCATCTGATGAACGCTTACGAGGTAGAGGCAGGTACGGTATAATTTGCAGGTAAAACTGTGTGATCCGTACCTGAGCGCCTTGAGTGTGAGGTACTACAATGAAGGCGCTATATAAATCCACTTCCTTCCTTTTTTGACACGCGACGCGTATGCATAGCGCGAACTATGCCGTCGCAAGATGTCTGTCTGTCCGTCCGTCTGTCTGTCTGTCTGTCCGTCTGTCTGTCTCTCTGTCACACACCGGTATTGTGTGTAAACGGTCATACATATCCTCAAATTTTTTTCACCATCGGGTAGCCCCACCATTCTAGTTTTCCCACACCAAACGGGATGGCAATATTCCGACGAAAACCCCCTTAACGGGGGCATCGAATGCAAGGGGGGGGTATGAAAAAATCAAGATTTTCGACCAATATTTCGCTTTATCTCGCAAATGATGCAAGATAGAGCCATAGTTGCTATGGAAGGCGACGAGGAAACCGCATCCAAGCTTTCGAATGGTACCAGTTCGAATGATCTTGAGTGAGCTCTAACCCAGATTTCAAGGTCACGATATTATTCAACGTAAAATAACTCAAAAACGGTACAAGATAGAGCTTATTTTACAATGGCGGACTAACAGAAAGACGTATTTGATCTATTGAACGGCGCCGTTTTCAGTGACCTTGAACAACCCCTAACCCAGTTTTCAAGGTCACGCTATTCTTTGACGCTAAATATCTCATCAACGGTTAAAGATACGGCCATAGTTACTATGGAAGGCGAATAGGAAACCGCACTCAAGCTTTCGAATTGTACCAGTTTAAATGACCTTCAGTTACCTTTTCAAGATCACGATTATTCAACGTCGAATAACTTGAAAATGGTACAACATACAGCTATACTTACAATGAACGATTACTAGAAAGTCGTATATGATCTATCAAACGGCGCCATTTTCAGTGACCTTGAACGACCCTACCCCAAGTTTCAAGGTCGCGCCATTCTTTGACTCTGAATGTCTCATAAGCAGTACGACATACATACATAGTTTCAGTAAAATACTAATAGAGACTTACACACGCCTTACTCAACAGTGTCATTTCGAATGACCTTGAGTGTTCTTCAGTGACTCAACAAAATATTCAATGACACAAACCGTCGCACGGTCTCTCTGCGACAGCTGATCTTCTTGTACTTAAGGATATCATTTCGAATGATCTTGATCTTGAGTGACCATGAGTGACTTAGCAAAATACTCGATGACGCGAAGCGTCGTGCACCAATTCTGCGACAGCTGCTGAGGTTGTTGTTTCAATTTGGCTCAGCAATGCTGTAGCATTTCGTAGCTGATTATAACGACTAGTCCCCAACAAAATGGATTTGCAGTGCACAGTCGCATACGTCGGGCGACAGATGACACTTACCAGCAATATTCAGAACACTGATCTCTCCGAAGACGACGCCGTCAGCGAGCGTGGCGAACACTTTGGACCCGTCGTCAGAGACAACCGTCAGCCGGCCACGCTTAATGATGTACAACTCCTTGCCGATGTCTCCCTTGCGACAGACGTAGTCGCCCGGACTGAACACGGCTAACTTCAGCTTCAGGACCAGCTCTACCAGCAGCCCTGCCTCGCACTCCTGGAAGATGGCGACCCGCCGCATCGCTTCCATGTGTACGCTGATCGCAATTTCAGCCTGCACATCGCGCATGCGCGTAACTTCACAACTTCCATCTGCAGACAGTAGACACGGACATGTCAGCATTGTATATGTATGTTTTGCGAAAATATCATTCAGGGCTGTAATTTACACAGCATAAATTTGTGAATTTTTTAACGTATCAAATCATTAAACAAAACAACGTGTTCCGTGATTAGCAAGTATCAAATCATTAAATAAAACAAACTGATAAATACTGCGCAAATAATTACGAGTTTGTATGGGACATGCGATGAGAATCAGTTAAATCTTCAGACTCCAAAGTTGGTACACGCAGCCCGCCCAGGCCCCTTCTCGCTGTACCAAATGTAACAGCCCACCCATCAACGGCCAGTGTACATACCAAGTTACCAACTTCGTATTATTCGATGTGGCATTATAATTGCCTTTGGAATCTATAGGGTTAAAACGCGGATCATGGAGTGTCCGTAATCGCCTCGTGCTATTTTTTGTCAAAATTTTACCGCTAGGGGCGTATGGGGGGGGGCGCAGCGCTCCCTAGTGTACATGGGACCTGGTGCTATTTTTCTCCTATCCGAAAGCGGCTGTATTTATGTACCCTGAGTTTGGCGGGCAGAGCACCGAGAACGGACTCGCCGTCAAGTGACTGTTTGTTGTTCCACTGATAGTCGAACCATTTGACGACTCGAGTCTCCAGTTCCTTGTTCACTTTGCGGAACTCCATATAGCGCTTGATGCCGTCCAGTTTCTGCTGGAACTCGGCGCGCTGAGCGTTCATGTTTGATATCATGCTGCCAACCTTACACACAGACACGCCGCTAGACATTCGACCTACGTTACACAGCTATATACACTGCATGTGTTCAGAAAAAAACAGGCACTTTTGTTTTCTTACATAACTCTTAGAAAAAATAACCAATTTGAATGAAAATTTCAGACAAAATAGCTAATAAAATGCTGATTCTAAAAGCTAATGAAATGCTGATTTTAACAGCATAAAATAATTTGTATTCTTCTTAAATGTTCTTTGCTAACAGTGATGTAAACCGGACGTCAGTAACAGTGTCATTACAACAATGACATTTACCACTGGCAATAAACATATGATTAAGTGGATGTGATTGAAAAAAAATACCTGGAAAAACGCTTGCTCAAGATGTTTTTAACAGAAGATAAAGTCTTGATGGAATATAAAGACACTGATCAAAGTATCAGTGTGAGATTTTTAACTTTGTTGATCTTTGCAGTGGGGTCGGCATTGTGTGGTCGACCACAATCCGAACATGAGTCAGTGATCTACTGCTGTCAATTTCTCCGTTAAATGTTTACTTTTAACCCATTAAAACTCTATCCTCTGTCAGGAAACATCTTCAGAAAGTGGTTTGCTTCATACTTTTTTTATTTATTCACGAGCAGTAATAATAATGTGATCTCCAATGGTAAATCTTATTGCTATAACGACACTTTTACTGACGTCTGGTTTATATCGTCGCTAGCAAAGAATATTTAAGAAGAATACAAATTATTTTTACGCTGTTAAAATCAGCATTTCATTAGCTATTTTGTCTGAAACTTTCATTCAAATTGATTACTTTTTCTAAGAGTTATGCAAGAAAACAAATGTGGCTGTTTTTTATGAACACAGTGTATATGTTACAGTAAATTTTCGTAATTAGCGATTACGTGAAATTCCTAATAATTTCGCGTAATTACGGATATTTATTGACAGTTATTACACGAAATAACTAATCCTAACCCTAACCCTTACTCAACCCTAACCCTAAATCTAACCCTTACTATACATTTCACGAAATCACTGATTACACAAATTTACTGTAACATATATACTGATGTTCACAGTCGCTAAGCATCAGAACTAAAATTATTGGATTATAATGTCAATGTCAATAATAGATTTATATAGCGCAGAGTCATGCAGCATCTCTACTGCGCTGTGTGTGCTGAGCGGTAACGACGAAATAGGTTCGTTTTCAGCGATTGTCTGACGCTGTTGCTGGTGAGCACCGGGTCACGGAGACTGTCCGGTATAGCGAGTAGATCGTCGGACTTGACAGAAAAGGGCCGACGACCGAAAGTGCTGAGCCGATAACGTGGTGCGATAATATTATAGGATTTCTCTCAGCTTTCCAGTAGCTGAATTTTCCATTGAAGGCCAGAAGTCACTCAAAGTTGTTTGACAGATTATGACATGGTGTCTATAGCATCTGTGTATTTTGTAGAGTTTCCGTACGTAATATTACAGTGTGGAGCAAAAAAGTTGCACCCTTTTATTTTGGAAATAATTTTGTCAAACCGCAATATATTTTGATAATTTTTGGCATACAGATACTGAAGTAAATGTGCAACAGAACTGCAACATAATTGCTCATCTCTCCTGATGGGTGTTTCTACCCTACCTTGTGAAATATAATATGTCATTGTGTTAATAAAATGTCATTCTGTTAACAACCACAGCTCATCAACGATGTTTGACGTCCCCTGCTGTTTCTGATACACGCATTCCTTAATGACTCTCAATAATCTGTAGTCTACAGAACTTAGGTCTGGTCTGTTGGGAGGCCACGTCTGGTGTGAAGTCCGGACGAGTCTTGTGTTGCAGCAGCTCAGTGCTCTTGCGCACGCGTGGTTAACCCCTGGCTGCATGAAAACCACACCAGTTCACCAGAGCCTGGAGATACCAACTGAAACCGACACGCAAAAACATGTGAGGGACATGAGCTGAAGCAGCATCTGATTAAAACGTGGTCAGCAACCAGGACTGGGCAGAGCTTCATTGATCGAGCGATTGATGAGTCGCAAGATTGTTATACATGTAATGCGTGCCTCAAAGCCAAAAGCAAACACTGAACATTTGCAATAATATGTCTTAGAAACTGTCATGACTTTTAAAGCGTTATGAACAAACTGACTTATGTTTCGTTTCACAAGGTAGGGTGAAAACAGCCATCAGGAGAGGTGGGCAATTTTGTTGCAGTTTTATTGCAAATTTTCTTCAGTATCTGTATGCCACAAACTGTCGAAATAATGATGTGGTTTGACAAAGATATTGCAAAAATAAAAAGGGTGCAAGTTTTGCCCCACAGTGTATAGACACAAATTCACGTGTAATTTCGCAGTCAACAACCTGAATTTAACGTCTGTGACCGCTGAAGGTGAACATGACAGCCAATGTTAGGGCTAAAAATTTACCGATATTCTACGTTTAGCTGTTTCATCACAGTGCACGTTGCACGAGCGTCGCCGACAGAGATAAATGCCGTAGCGTGTGTACCGCGCTTGGAACTCGGCAACACCGACTGACGTCGATTCGAATATTCTGTCACATCATTCTTCCATGTCCCTGTTCCAATTTCGCCCAAAATGTAATCGTTTAATTTGTTGATGGCAATATTACCTGATGATTGTAGTATTACCTTCCGTAAATTTCATCGAAATCAGTTCAGTATTCTTGCGAAGCGAAAAAAATATATTTGTCGCAGGGCAGAAGCCGCGGCGGAGAATGCAAAAAACCAAAAACATAATGCTTCCGGTGAAGTATAGGCTGCGGAGGCATGAAAACAGGACATGGAATAGACATCATGTCGTTCCTGCAATTTCATTACAATCTCAGCCGTCGCAGAGAGGCCGCGCGATGTTTCATGTCGTTAAAAATGTTGCCGTAAGTCACTCGGGTCGTTCACGGTCATTCGAAATTACACCGATGAGTAGGGCGTGTGTGTAAGGTCTTATTTTCCTATGTGTCTTGTAGGCCTACCGTTACTGACATAGTCAGCATCAAATATTGGTGTGACCTTCAAATATTGGTTACAGGTCACTCAAGTTCATTGAAAGTGTGATGGTACCATTCGAAAGCTTGGGTATGGTTTCCTAGTCGCATTTCATAACAATTATGGCCATATCTTTAGCCGTTTCGACACAATACACGAACGTGACAGACAGCGCACGATGGCATATGGGCCGCGCTAGCATATTCCGAGAGAAATCGCTCTACGTGACGACGCATTGATAAACGAACCTTTCCGACGATGGTTGCGAAGATAAAGACGCCAAGCATGAAGTCGACGATGATAAACGCGTACTCTGCGTCAGTGATGGGCAGCGGCAGGTCGGCGATGGTCGTCATCGCCAGCGTAGACCAGAAGAAGGCATAGAGGTACATGCGACTGAACGTGGCGTTGATCGGGTACAGCACCGAGTCAATACTGTAGTAGACGAACTCGTCAGACCCGAACCCGATCCACGCACTCAGCAGGATGAAGAAACAGGCGTTCCAGTGGATGATGATGAGGATGTAAACGATGAGGTTGATGATGCGGATTGTGTTCGGGAAGCTGCTCTGTGCTTCTACCCGATCAAAGAACTGCACGGGTACAAAATTAACGTAGACTTTTACCCATTGTACTGTTTTTGATTGCTGATGCTCATCAGTTTATTTTTATGCCTCTGGCTGTCTAGACTGGCCGGAGGCATACTGTTTTTACCGGGCCGTTCGTCCTGCCTTCCGTCCGTCCGTTCGTCTGTTACCAAACTTGTGAACAAGATAATTTGAAAACGAATGAACCGATTTTGGTGCAAATCGGCACAAGTGATTAACGGGGCAAGGAAACGAAACGATCAAGTTTGGGGGACAGGACGTCAAAGATCAAGGGCACACGACGTTGAAGTTTGATTTGTAGGCTTGGCGCAGGCATCAATTTCGACCTCTTCGGTCGAGTACGTTTTCTAGTTTTTAGTTTATTTAGAAGGTGGTATTGTTTTCAGTAGTGTCTATGTCTGTGTGTGCGTGTGTTTGTCAACGGATCAACCGTTTGAGATATCATCATGAAATTTTTATGGCAGCAAGACATGGCAAAAGCTCGGACGAGTTCGAAAATTGCTGCATTCCGATGCAATGTGGCGCGCGGTTGTGATTTAACGTCTCTAACGTTCTAGTTTAGCCATCTACTGTACACATGGCAAGGTAAATATTATGCAGTATGGGTGACCTGTGCAAGACGGCCAATGCGCAGTAGACGGTTAAGACGAAAGATGACCGCCCATTCTGTTCCTAGGCCGAGATAGGCGAGATCGGTCGGCAGGAGACTGACCACGTCCAGCTTGAACTGTGTCGTCCGCACATAGTTACGGCGCAGTTTGTCCGTCTCCGTGACCTTCTGACCTTGCTCCAGAAACACTGCAGTCAATCCACAATAGCTTCGTGTCATCCATAACATCCAACTTCGCTCCTTGTCCGTCTCTATTCTCTAACTTTTATGCGTCCGTCCATGGTCAGAGTGGCCGGCAAAGGCATTATGTTCTCCGGCTGTCTGTCCATCCGTCCGTCCGTTCGCAGCGTCCGTTATCAAATTTATGAACACGATATTTTTTTTAAAGCGAATGAACCGATTTCGATGCAAATTGGCACCAGTGGTCTGTGGAACAAGGACATGAAACGATCGACTTTCTGGTTCAGGAGATCAGAGGTCAAGGTCACACGAGGCCGAAGACAGGTTTGGAGGCCTGGCAGTCATTTTTGACCCCGTTGGGCCGAGTAGCTTTTCTAGTAGCTAAATCATTTAATCGGCTATGATACAATTATTGTTACGTTTGTATCTCAAATGTACTTTCTGTGGTGAATATGTACATATTAGAAAGTTATAGGCGACTGTATATATACTAACGTAAAACTTTGAGAATTAACTGCAAATACAATGTCAATGGCTGCCTACCGTGCCAATTTAAAAATGGTGACTCTGGCGGTAAAGATCAGTTGATGATTTGTCAAACTTTACAAAGTTTTAATCTTTAAAATTCTTTTCAGCCAACAACTTGACTATACGCTCATATCGAACATAATGCAGAAATGTACGTTTAGTTTGCGTGACCTGTTGCATGCACAGTTTAATTAAAATATCTCAAATGTCGATAGGGAAATAGGCAATTATTCATGTTTGTATGGAAGTGACGTGCCTACTGCGACTTAGTCATTCACAGCATATAGTACACTGCACAATACCAATCTTTAATAGTTAAAGGTCGCAGTATTACGAATAAAAGGAAACACCAATAATACCACTGACTAAATAAATGACTGAGATTATTTGCACTGGGATTACCAACCCAATAAGAACGATAAACAATGATTACAAGCAGTAGCAAACACGCCGCCCTGGAAGCCGAAGCTTTTGTATAGTGCCTGAATAGGCAAACGCCGGAACCATTGGGAACGAGTGGGCATGCACGTGCCCCTCCACATTGGAAAATGGCTGGGCACGGAGGGGCACAGAAGGAGCCATATTAAAAGTGAACGGAAACGAATGTCAATCAATAAATCAAGTGTCACATTTTATGTTTAAATCTAATTAATCACGGATGAAAACGTCTGAAATAAAGTATGAAACAAGTGCGTCAGCAAGACTTATATCCAGCAAACGCGGAGGCGGGTCAGTTACAACTATGTGCAACACCAACACCTCCGCCCCATTTTCCAGAGTAACATTTCCATCGCTCATTGCATGCCTTTATCTACTGGACTCGAGGATTGAGAATGATGTCACCGCCAGGCTTCAAAATACAACTTCAGCCTCATATGACCTTGACCTTTGACCTCCTAACCCCGACGTCGACCGTTCATGATTTTGGCCCGGGATTTATGCCAATTTGCATTTAAATCGAATCTTTCGTTGTTGTCTCAAATCATGGCGTTCACAAGTTGGTAACAGACGAACGACCGAACGAACGGACAGACGGACGGACAAAGGAACAGGTCGACAACCTTAAGGCAGCCATAAAGCGAGCCAGACTAGACTGGCGTACGGTACGGACAGAAACAGTATATGTTCCCTGACGGTATTATACGTTTGTGTGTTTTTATGATGCTGAGCACGTCCTGTCAGCGATAGCTAAGTTTCTTGTTCACCTCCTTGAGGAAGGGGAGGGGCGGGGTGAAATGAGAGGGAAAAGTATAGAGAGAAGGAGGAGAATATGAAAGAGAAAGAAATGTAAAGTTGGGTGTCATCTGCATCTGCTGAGCGACGAGATGTCATTGAGCGATGGTGGAAATCGGATTTGTAAATTGAGAAAAGCAGGGGGCCGAGGACCGATCCCTGAAGCACGCTAACTGAGCAGGAAGTGACCGCTGAAGCATGCGAGCCACTACAGAGTCGCTACGGCCAGTATGGTATGACTGGACCCATCGTCGATTTGTGTAATTTAGCGTCTGTGTAGGTGGATGATCAGTGGATATTTACCACATGAGACTATCGTCTTTTGTGTCAGTCACATAGGAGCACCCGTGTGGCAGGGGTTAGCCTCCCAGGATAGCCAGCTATCTTCCTGCTAAGTTTTATCATATACATTGCTAATCCTAATGTTGTCAAGAAAACCAACAAAATATATAATGTTATATCGCACGTCTCGTAGTCAGACTTGAAGTGAAACTCTCGTTTATCGGCCGTGCCCACCCTATTTTTCGTTGTGCCCTCTCACCCAGAGGGACACGACAGAAAAGTGGAGGGGCACATCAAAAAATTTTCGGCCGGCTCTTCGTGCTGGCATATTATGCCCCTCTACTTTCAAATTCTTTCCGGCGCCACTGATTACATGAACAAAATAAATTGAACAAAATAAATTAAAGTGGAATAATACTAAACTACAATATTGAAGAAATGTAGAGAAAATGATCATAAGAAAAAAACAATCTAACGGTGTATTTAATAATACTCTTTTTAATAATGTAGATTTCAGTCTCTGTTTGAAAGAAAATTCACTCGATGCCTGCTTTATTTCATCGGCATTTCGTTCCAAAATTTGGCGCCATAAATTTTAATTGAAGATTGTCAATTAAAAGTCGTGATTAATATGAAAATACGATGGTATCCTAGTATTATCGCTATGGATTTTCGAATTCAGTACAGAGTAATTACGAAAGGAGGGAGCAAACGTGCTTAAAATTTTATACACGAAAGTAGCAGTTAGACATACCATAGATGTTCAGGATATTTGTGGATCTGAAGAAGTGGGACGTGTGATCTTTCCAAATGGTGCCAGACACGGCACAGAAAACCTCGCCCCGCGAACACCAATGAGGCATAAAAACGTCCGCACATACAGTACGATCTTTAAAAATATTTTTGGCCCAGTTATTTGGATTTTGGCCCAATTTTGGCCAGCATTTAACGACCATTACACGTATCTTCTCAGAATGTCATAACGACAGCTGCTGTAACCGTTGTCCCGTATTGCTAATAAATAAAGAGGTCAGAAACGAACATAATAACAAACAAACATACGCCACCAAAACAATACCTGGTCCGTCATCTCGACGGGGCGAGGTATTAACCCTTTAATCATGCCCATATTAAAACAGCAGAGCAACGGACCATTATACTGCAATACGGTGATTGGTACACTGGCCGTTGATGGGTGGGCTGTTACATTTGGTACAGCGAGGAGGGGACTGGGCGGGGCCCCAGCCCGCCCAGGCCCCTCATCGCTGTTCCAAATGTAACAGCCCACCCACCAACGGCCAGTGTACCAACTTCATATTGTTCGATGTGGCACTATAACTGCTTCTGGACTCTAAAGGGTTAATAGACAGAGAGAGAGTAGCACAATATAGAACGACAGGCCTACCGTATTTTTGCTAATGTTGGCACCGACATTATTCACAGGTCCACACAAATCGTTTGATGCGCCAAAATGACACGACACGACTCGACATGACAAGCATGTATTTCTACGCTACAGCAAATAGTTCGGCATTACATTAATGAATGATGCACATCGTCACACGTCGTAAATAGTTTAGTTTATTTTGTGTATATTATTGTACGATAAATAAGTTCATATTTCTGCTCTTCTGATAATCTAAACAGCAACCGCAGTGTCGAATGCTGATGCACAACTACTTGCGCCACCTCGAAGCCACAATCAAGCATTCGTTAAATTAGATCAAAAGTTTGACAGTCATGAACATTGTGAAATTCGTATTATACACGGTGTTCCAAAAACATGTGACCACGTTTATGATGATAAGTTGAACTAGAACTGTCTGTTTACAAAGATTTTTGGCACACTTAGTATTAAGAGTATAGGCTATCGACAGGTATTTTTAGTTTCCCACCTCACCTACTTAGTGCAGTTACTTTACCTTGGAAAACTGTCGATACCTAAATATCATGCATTTAGCTTTAAATTGCTGATTTTCCCAGTGCTACAATACTAGGATATTAACTGCAAAACTATCACCATATTATTTGACTTACTTATTATTCAACTTACGGTTTAGAAGAGAACAATGACAAAATTTATTGCAGACGGTAAGATTGTTTATCAGCGAGTGTGATGAGAGATGCGATGCCATGGCTTCAGACAACAGCTGAACACGACATCGTTGATCGTTTGAAGCATTTGAGCTGGAGATCACGGTGAATTATCCTGTGCACACTTGAATGGAGAATGGCAGTTTCATGCGAAATCTCACGAGCTGATCGGTGCCTTTTTGGCTTGTCCTCCTGACTGAGCACAAGGTCCACCACTGCTACGCGCTGAACGCAGTCTGCCGCTGCGTAGTAGCCGGACGTATCCGTCTTTCGGATTCTCTTCAGCAGATTGTCGATGACTTCCAAGTTTCCGACCCTTGTCGGGCAATTCACTCAACAGCCATCTTGCACCATACTGCTTTGACAGATAGAGATTTTTAATCAGAATCGCAAGTTTCTGTGAAATACTTTCATGATTTTGTTTAATTTTTACTGATATTTAGGTCTTGACAGTTTCCCAAAGTAAAGTAGGTGCAAAAATAGGTGAAGCGGGAAAATAAAAATACCCGTCGAAGGTCCTATACTCTTGGTAATAAATGTACCAAAAATTGTTGTAAACGGACTATTTTAGTTGAACTTGTCGTCGAAGACGTGGTCACATGATTTTTTGGAACACAG
>Ga0209149_1000965_pt1 | contig 13499 bp, 14 predicted proteins | sample WorMetTyACAVOLI2_FD_187423 | JGI IMG/M metagenome (GOLD analysis project Ga0209149, IMG submission 187423) | Marine gutless worms symbiont microbial communities from Max Planck institute for Marine Microbiology, Germany - Olavius algarvensis... ... | reverse complement strand
TAAATGTGCTAGCGCATATATTTCACGCTTATAATTAATAAACATTTTAATTTTTGCTGTTTTAGAGCTTTGGCTTATACAACTTTAGATAGACTGTGCGCAGTTTTTCTATATAATTTGTATTTAGGCACAGCTAGGCCTTTAATGTGTTACGTGATGTTTTATGAATTAGCATTATCAATATTTTACTATCGTCTTGTGAATAATGTTGAAATTTTGTTTGTCTTGATGTTTATTAGGAAGTTTTTGTTTTTGCTTGTTATTGATATGTACATTGTTTTCCATCAACCAAAGGCAGTACATATAAAATGTATATGATCTGTGTAACTACATGGTGCCATGTTAGTAGAAATGAGCGATGGTGATGTGCCATTTGCCAATAGAACTGCGTACTCAGGTATGAGTGTCTGGTGTGTGTAAATTACGAGTTGATGCTGTTTGTACTTTGTCTTGTGCACGTGGTTTTGGCACTATCAGGAAGTCACAAGGCAGTCTCTGTTAGCTTTGTGGCCCATTAATAGTGCAAGAGTAATGACGAGTTTATGTTTCCATTGATTGTGATCCACTTATACTGATGATCATGATCTTTCCAGTAAACTCACATTTATATTAGCATTTTATGCTTCTGAGTCCTAAAACTTGTAGGTTTACATTGAAATTTCCAACATTTATTTAATCACAGTTTTTCTCGGCATTTGTCTGTCAAAGGATGACATAGAAGAAGTAATTTTGATGGGTGGAGGAACTCGCATTCCCAAAGTACAGCAGGCTATAAAGACTGCTGTTAAAAGGTAAGAGACATGTAGTTAGCATAATGTCGTTAACATCATCGTTTTATCATCCATGAAAACTTATCCCGTTTCATGTCATTAATTCCAAATAAATATCAGAAGTAATTCACATCATTTTCAGCAGCATTATGTTATTTTCTTGCATAGGTTCTAGAAGTGTTAGCCAATTTAAATGAAAATTTCTTGACAGTATAGCTGAGGAATGCTGAATTTATGCATTTAAATATAATTCGTCTTTTCATTAATATTCTTGGTTAACAGCGATGTAAAAAGGACGTTAGTAAAAGTGTCATTACAGCAGCAGGATTTACCGTTCAAAATCAGTATTTGAGTGTATGTTCGTAAATGAATAGAAAGTATGAAACATACCACTTGCTTAAGATTTTTCCTAACAGGAAAGAGTTTTAGCAGATTAAACACTTAACAGAGAATTCGTGTCCAGGTTGTGGTCAACTGCACATTGCCAACCCAATTGCAAATATCATCTAAGTTAAAGATCTTACTGATTTTATTGATCAGTGTATGTGGCCTATTAAGTCTTACATCTTCTGTGAAAAAAGCATCTGAGGCAATGGTTTTGCTACACTTTTCACCCACATCACCCCATTGCTCCGGGACCTTCACTGGCTGCACGTCCCGGAGTGCGTCAAGTTCAGGTTATGTGTGTTGGCCTACCGTGTCTGCACGGCATGGCACCGTCGTACCTCACCGACGACATCCAGCTGACTTCTACTGTTGGTACCCGCCGTCAACTCTGGTCTGCTGACTCTCCGACTCTAGTGGTCAGGTCCACCAGACGCTCAATGCTCGGCGACCGCGCATTTCCCGTGGCAGCTGCACGCGCCTGGAACAGCCTCCCGCCAGCGGTTAGGGACGCGCCGTCACTTCTTTCCTTCCGGAGCCGCTTGAAGACATGGCTGTTTGAACTGACACTGGCGTGACAATGACTTCATTCTCTGGCTGCACTTCATTTCGTTTGCGATTTTAGTAACTCTGTATAAAGTGCCCCTGCAATGTTACTCATGACAGTGTCACTCTAATCTTCACATTTTTAATAATAATAATAATAATAATAGTTAATGAGATGTTCATCTTCAGTGATAAATATTGTTGCTGTGACTGCACTTTTACTAACGTCGTATTTACATTGCTGCTAACAAAGAATATTTAACAAAAGACAAGTTATTTTTATGTGTTTAAATTCAGCATTTCTTCAGCTATATTTTCTGAAATTTTCATTTAAATTGGCTAACATTTCTAGAAGCTATGTAAGAAAATAAAAGCGTTACTTTTATTTCTGTTTACTGAAATTACTGAATTGTATTTGTTTAGGGAGGAGCTGGGCAAAGGAATCAATACTGATGAAGCTGCTGCATTGGGTGCTGTGTATCAAGCAGCTCATCTCGGCAAAGGCTTTAAAGTTAAGAAGTTTGGTGTCAAAGATGCCACAGTTTATCCAATTAAGGTGAGAATTTTGGCTCTTGATTTCTGTAGCCAGTGCTGTTATGCCATTGTCGTCTTCGTGCTGATTTTTTAAACAATATTGAATGTCAAAAGAGGAGACACTCTACTCTTGCCCATTACCTTGCCTTTTTGGAACAATAACAGTTGAAAGGGTGGCGAAAGTACTCTGGACTTGTGTTATGCAAGTTCTGAGGAAATTCCGGAGTTACAGCGTCCACGTCGCGCCACTGGAAACCGCAAGAATCTTCAATGTGGAGATGATTTCATATTGCGGACAAATGTAACATGGGACAAGGGGTCACCTTGCCTGGGTGCGGTGGGGGCCTCGGTCTGGGGGGGTCGGTCTTGCTGGTTGTCGGTTCCTCTGTGCTGGTAAGTATATTGCTCTGCTCACTGAGCATGAGTGGAGCAGCCCTCAGCACCCGGTTCATGGGGTGTTACGTTTCCGGGGATCCTGTTCATGTCTTGACGAGCGCAAGGGGTTGGCTACTTGTGTTCCTGTCCAGAATGTGCTGTCACAAGGCATCTTGAGCAGTAGTACGACTTGTGGCATTTCAGGGTGTTCGGAGGAAGCCCTGCATGTTACCACCATTTGGTGGTAATTTTTGACCCTGTTTAAGCAGGGTAAATTTTTCTCATTTTTTTACCCTTCGACTTTGTCGTCGGGATCTTAGAATACCGTCTGTCTTCTAACTGGTTATAATATTCTTAATTGATAATTAATTCCAATGTAAAAGAGTTGTTATTTATTATTCCTTTATGTAAGAAGGATAAAGCTTTTTGCTAACTGTCTTTGGCTTATTTTAAGGAGGATATAGCCCTTCGCCTTTGTCGTTGGGTTAATCAGGGGCAGCACATTGGGCCGGATTGGTGGCGTCAGTGCCAGACAGTTTAACAACTGTCTGCCCCATAGAGAAGAGAAGAGAGAAGAGAACAGATGAAAGATAGTGCAATTATACACTTAGCAGCTTCAGCGCAAAGGAGAGGGTAGGCATATGTGTAAACGACAGTGACAAACAACAGTGGCTGTGAATGATGATGTTAAACAGTGATGAATACAGCAACAGCATACACATATATTCCAATGGACCAGCATTCATATTGGGTGTTATTAGAAGAAAATTTGACACATAACACACATTTTACAGTGGTTTTTGACCCTTTGTGTCTCCAACAGACTGCAAACATTATGTTGTTAACCCGTCCAGTCGTCTGTTTGTTTGTTCATTCAGTTAACAAACTTGTAAACACAATATTTTAAAAACGAATGAAAAAATTTTGATGCCATTTAGCACAGGTGGTCTACAGGCAGGGCATGAAACGATCAACTTTGGGGATCAGTAGGTCAAGGTCACACGAGGCTAAAGATTGATTTAGAAGCCAGTGAAGGCATCATTCTCAGCCTCTGTGAGTCGACTATCCTTTCTTGCTGAAGTGATCGCATGTTGTATTTATGACAGTATGAACCACATCTTTCTGAAGTCACATCTTATAGTCTTGCACATACTGTTTATGTGTGTATGTTGCTTTACTTATAAGAAAGTTGGTGTCTGTTAGGTTGAGTTTGAACGTGCAAGAACAAAGGAAGGCGATTTGTCGTCAGTATTGTCTGATTCTACTTCGAAGGTCGTCAAGCGAGTTTTGTTTGGCCGCATGCAGCCTTATCCACAGAAGAAGGTGATAACGTTCAACAAGCATGTCAGAGACTTTACATTTGATGTCAGCTACGGAGATCTAGGCTTCATGTCTACAAGCGAGCTAAGGTGAACTTCTCTACATACATATGTACAGCTTCTCATGCGTCGTTTGTGTTTTCTGGTTTCTGTGTAAGCATCATATTCCCTTTAGTCCTTTCCTTTGATGTCGTTTGCTGGGTGACAGAAAGGTCATTTGGCCTGATAAATAATCCTGCTGCATCGGTTCCCAAAAGTTCCATTTGGGGAGCCCTGTTGGAACCAAACCTAACCTGGAGTAACTCCGTAAAAGTAGACTCGATGTGCAAAAGTTACTATGATGAGTTTTAACTACAATATTTTAATATTGTAGCTAAAACTTTACAAGCAGTTTAATTTCATTGTACAAATGTGTTCACAACAAATGTCCCCTTTTGTTTTTTCTTGCATAATTCATAGAAAAATTGGTAAATTTTAAAGAAAATTTTGCACAATATATCTTAGGAAATGTTGATTCAAAGCATCAAAAATAATTTGTTTCTTTGTTAAACATTCTTTGCTTACAGCAATGTAAACTGGACTTTAGAAACAGTGACAACAATGAGATTTACCAGTGAAGATGACATTTCATTAAATGGTTCTGAGTGAAAAGTATGGAATAAAGCACTTCCGTAAGATGTTTCCTGACAGAAGATGAAAATTTGAGATCTTTAACTTTGTTGACATTTACAGTGACAAGGGTCAATGTTGCAACTGGTGTCATTTTCTCTGATCAGTGTTCTTTGCCAACTAAAATTTCATCCTCTGTCAGGAAACATCTGAATCCAGCCTTTTGCTTCACACTTTTAACGCACAACCATATAACGAAATGTTTTTCTTCGAAGGTAAACCCATTGTTGAAACAGCACTGTTACTGACGTCCACTTTACATTGCTGTTAACAAAGAATATTTAACTAATAGCAAAATTATTTTGATGTATAGAATCTGCATCTCCTCAATATATTGGCTGAATTTTTTTGTTAAATTTTTTAGAAGTTATGCACGAAAACAAAGTGCAGTGTTTTAGGGAACATGGTATATACAGCAGGTCATTTTACTTTTTGGACTTCGCTCAGCAGAATCGCTGAGCGAAACCGCTGTAAATTGCAGGCCTCAAAGAGTAATTATCGTGGGTATTTACATGTCCTCAAAATATTTGTTATTATTATCATCATAGACAATGGAATATTAAATTTTCTAGACTGCATACTGAGTGGGATTTTCCATTGGGAAAATGTCTTCAATTTTCACGGGTGTAAAAATGGAGGACACTTCGAAAGACTGGACGCTATTAACACGTTTATTAACACGTTTATTTTCTGCGAAATATTGCCTGCTTGTGCGAAAGAATATTTAACTGCTGCAACATATTACTGTCAAGTTGAAGTTAAAGTTCGCGATTGAATAGCGGTGGTTGACGCCATTTTCCTGCCTGTTTCCTGTAGTGACGTAATCAGTAAGCAGTACGGTGGCAGGCGAGTAGGTTTGGAAATGTCTAATTGCGACAGTTTCGCGAAAATGCCATAGTTAGACATCTGCAAATAACAGTAGTTAGACGTCTGCAAGCCTGTTATATTTATTTATCTATTCGTCTGCATCACGCCTTTCTGTATGATGGGAAGTATTATATGGGTTTTGTTTGAAATTTACCTGGCTTTCCAGCAGTGAAAGAATTTTGAAAATCCGTTAAGAATTGACAAAGTTATTGCCATGAGTTTGGTGTACTACTTTTTTTGTGACACAGTGTATATATAAGTGTGCATGTGTTATAGTGAATTTGGTAGCACTCATCTTCAGACCGTCTCATTAGCGGGTGTCGCAGATGCTCACAGTAAACACAGTGATGCCGAGGCAAAGGGAATTAAAGCATACTTTTGTGTTGATGACAGTGGTCTACTCTATTTGGACAAGGTATAAGACTCAGCAGCATATTTGCTTCTACTTATTGTGCAATGCATCACAATTTATGTGCATACTGTTGTCCGTTTTATTAGCTGCACTGCTGTGGCTGGCTGCAAGCAGCGGAGCTTGTAGTGTAGGTGATTGGTGTCTGGATATCCAATCTGTCTGTCTGTGTGGACGTCATCAAACTTTTCAAATCGCTACTCCTACAGTATTTCTCTGATTCTCGCGAAACTTAGCACACATGATCTAGATGCCAATACGCAAAAAAATTTGATTTTAAAATTTGTGGCGAATGTTTTCAGCAGCAGAGCTATCTAGGCCAATAGGTAGACCTCTCTAGTGTTGTATACTTACTTCTATTGATGACCATAACAAAACTGTGGATCGTCTTTCTCTGTCAGTCTGTTGTCAGGTAAAAATACTTGAGAAACGGCTTAGTAACAGGAATAATAGATGATTTTTTAAATTTCTTGTTGCTATTTCAAATTTGTTATGTGCAGCTCCATTTTTTGTGGCTCTGAAAGCAGGTGCTACTGTGTTCAGTTATCATGATGCATCATGTATGCATATTTGACAGATGTGATGTGAGCAGGTTGAAGCACAGTTTGAGAAAACCACAACAGAAGAAGTTGAAACAGTTGAAGAGTCAACACTCTCGAGTAAGTATCTTTTACCGATACTTGCTCTTTACTGTTATTTGTATGTCGTTGTATGCTTTAAGTCTCTGAGGTTTCCTCCGTATTTCTCAACATTGACAATATGTGCACAGTAAAGATGTAGAAAGTGCCAGGCTGTCAAATTGTCCTTGTTGAACAGTGTGCGAGATGCATGCATGCCGGTGTTATCGATATACAACCTGAGACTTATGTACAATATCAAAACTTGATATCCATAGGCATGCTGGTGGTACCGTCCACCAGACATTCAATGCTCTGCGACCGTGCCTTCCCAGTGGCTTCGGCACGTGCGTGGAACAGTCTGCCATTGTCTGTCAGGAATGCATCGTCGCTGACTGTTACATCACGAGCTGAAGACTGTACTTTTCTGGTCCGTCGTTTGACAATGATTAGGCAATTGTGATTGTTGATTGTACAGTACTGCACAATATAACAGTATAGCTGTTGTCTGCACGCGACTACTGACTGCTGGTGTTCTGTCCTTTTTGTTTTTTTGTTTTTGTTTAATTTTGTACAGTGCCCCTGCAATGTCTTTGACATGATAGTGTTACCTTAATCAGTACATTATTACCTTCTTACTTACTCAAGTTAATGGACGCCGTACAGAGGCAGATTGGTCTGTGCTGTGTGTACCAACCAGTTAGTTTGCCCAGTGCCTATGACACTGTACTCTGCAATGATGCAATTTGGTGCAACGTAAGATACACAGATATCCATTGTACCGTAATCATGTAGGAATTTCATGTCAATGGTGATGTTTCTTCAGTGTACTGCTGCTTCAGCTGAGAAATATCAACTAATGGTGTTTCTTTCTGTGTCTGTGTTGACAGAGATTGGCAACACGATAAGCAACCTGTTTGGAGGTGGAAAGAAAGAAGAAGCTGGTGAAGCGAGTTCAGAAGGGAGTCCTGAGGAGACAGTCCCAGAGGTTCTTTGTGTTTCAGTTACACATGCTGTTATGTGTAGACTGTAGATAAGTGATTAAGTGGATAAACAGCTCTAAACTTTAGAACAGTTCTCCTGGTTGTGGTTATTTCTGATCATGTAACCTAAGTGTGGTTGTGTTTTAACGCAGCTATTTGTTGCTTTGCGTGATCCTTCTGATATTTTGTGTTTAGTTTGGTTTTGCTTTTGTGTTTTGTTTCTTCTCAGAGTTACTTTTACAAGGGACGTTCAATAAGTTACAGGACAGTAAATATTTTTCATGTAAGAAGTTACAATAAAACACCAACATTAGTACTAAGTTGTAACATATAACATGTACTTTACTTACGTTGTGTTCCCTGGTGACGTCACTTATGATGTCATTGTGTACATGTAAAATAAACAATGGACGTTGATGTTCAGCAGGTGCAGCGCATAATTATAAAATTTCTAGTCATGAAAGGTGTTTTAAGTGCAGAAATTCATCATCGTCTGTTGGCAGTATTCAAGAGTGAGACTTTTTCGTATTCAAGAGTGTTTGAGTGTTGTGCTCATTTTCGTAGCGGACGTTAATCAGTCGGCGGTAATTACGGTGCTGGCGCGCCACGTTCTGCAGTAACGGCAGTCAACATAGCTTTGTGTTTTGGGACTCTCAGAGTGTATTCTTGTCGACTTTGTGCCTTCTGGATTTACAGTGAATGCAGACTACTACAGTAAACTACTCTGAGACTGGTTACGTGGCCTGCCATCCGTCAAAAGCATCCAAATGTGTTACGGAAAGGCGTCATACTGCAGCATGATAATGCTTCACCACAAAAGCCTCGTCAGACAGTAGACTAGAGAAAGTTGCCGTGATGGGATGGGAATTGCTGCCACATCCTCCGTACAGTCTAGACTTAGCTCCATTTGGACCACCGAAAGAGTCTCTGGGAGGACTTGAATTTGAGGACGATCAGCAGCATGTCTAGTTCTTCCACACCACTGACAAAGATTTCTATAAAAGTAAAGTAAGTAAGTATCGTACATTTATAGAGTGCATTACGTGAGACACCCCCAATGCCACAGGCTTCATGCGACTTGTGGAACGCTGGGAACTTTATGTTAATTTGCAGGGAGATTATGTTGAAAAATGATCAAACTGTTTTACTGTTATTATTTACTGTTATCGTTGTAAAAGAATTAGTCCTGGAACTTATTGAATGTCCCTCGTAGATGTGTTAGGAATTTTGTATGCAGTACTTTCTTGAATTGCATGTGATGGTGTGAGTTTATGTTCAGTTCTAAAGTTGGATGATGGGCCTAAGAGCCATGTCGGCCTGGCCTGGCCGTGCAAAAGCCAATAAAATATAGTGAAAACTTAAAAATCTTATAGTTTAATGCTCAATTATGTTGCTGTTTTACTGGCAGTTTTGATTTATTTTTTTCGGATTAAATACACAGCCAAAATTTTCTTCAGCTGGTAGCTAATCTTGCACATTTTATTTGAGAAATTGACGGCTTTTGTGCATCGTGTTACATTAATGCAATTAACTGAAGTTAGTGGAGAGATAACTGATGGGTTGCAGACAGCGGGAGAGTCAGTTGACAGTGAGAAGCAGGAGCCTGAGAAGCAAGATGTACCTGAACAGTTGCAGAGTGAATCAGCAGAGACTAATAAGTCTCAGGTGTGTAATGCAACAGAAACTGTTTCATTGTCGTTCTGCAGTGCAGAAAGGAATTATTTACATCGAGTTGTCAAATCTTGATGTTTTTTCATAGTCTATGATGCTGAAGTTTCCTCCGACACTGGCTGGCATTTCTTGCTGTGTTGCTTACTGCATGGCATTTGCTGTTTTTACGTTAATGTTGGTTTGTTAACTATTTGTTCATATTGTTCGTTGTCTGTTTCTGTTTGTAATGCGGCGCCCTTGAGTCGGTATACGTGTTACGGCGCCATAGAAGTTGTCGCGATTATTATTATTATTATTATTAATGCATGAATGTAGCAGTTAATATTTCTGAGGATGCTGTTGTTGGTTATGTTGCTGATGTGGTTTCAATGATTTTGCATGATTGTGATGTGAACCATTGATTACTCAATGTTTATTGAGTTTGTGAAGCACTAGTGTAGTTTTGTAAATTGCGGCTGTAAACTCGTTACATCTTTGCAGGAGTCAGAAGAGCCAAAGACTGAAGAGCCAGTAGTAGACACATCTCAGAAGTCAGAAGGTGCTGCATCTCAGTCAAAGGTTGGTGATGGTGAAGTCCTTCATGGAGCTTTGCAGATTTAATTTTCAGATCAGTGTGTTTTTGTGAAATCACATGTTCGAATATAATGACAAGACATATGTTGCTAATAAAGGTTTCTTGCGTGATGTTTCTTATTTTATCAATGCAAGCTGTGTGTTTAAATGCTGGGTTTTATTAGTGCACTTGGCTGTGTGTGGTTTACAGACTAGCTAATCATACAAAGAAACAAGAAAATCTGCAGTACATAGCAGAGCAAGGGAATCCCCCAGAATATTTTCATATCCTTGACCTTTTACTTTTACCTTTTATCTTTCAACATTCAAAATGTGATGGAGCAGTAAAGGAACCACTGTGGAACATTTTGGTCTTTCTTTCTTTCTTTCTTATTTGGGGTGACACACGCTCCCTTTGCATGCCAGCGCTGAGGCCTGTTTCACAGGCTGGCCCAATGCGCAACCCCAGGGAAGGGACTAGTGTAGTGTTGCACGACACTGTTGGGGCTTATCTGAGCCCATGAGTCCAATTTAGCGGTGTGTGTGAACAGAGCCATTGATGACCGGCCAGGCATACAGCAGGAGGCCATCTGTTATCAGTGGTTCAAGCAGCGACTAATACTGAGCGTCTCTAAACCCAGTATTAGCCAACGGTTACAGATTAAAGAGGACACCGTCGAACCCTCTGCCTGCCCGAGCATTTAATCTCAAAGCATATTATTATTACAATGAAATCGTACACGTAGTACTACAGAACAGTAAGAAAAGAATAAGAAAAAATTAAAAACAACCAGTAGAGCCTAAGCAATCATTAAGTAGCTAAGTACTGTATAATACAGCTAATTTCACTCCTAGATAACAAATTCGAGCATCTATGACCTACAGTATCTCTCATAAATATTGATTCACGCATAAACTTTGCTACATAAAAATGATTGCTATCTGTTACTGATAGACAGTGATGTCTGATTACGTAGTTAGGATTAATACTGCCATTCTAAAAAGCCGACTTACTAAACCCAAAACGAGATACACATAGAAGAAAATTACTACCTAACGTCGACTTATACTGTGCAAACATAATCACATATCTTGTAACAAACTTTACTAGACTAGAGCTGTGAAAAAAACACTTATAAATAAACATCAAAGACCGCTGTGCTGCTATAACCTGACACAATGATCCGGCTAGCCTGGGCCTCGAACCCAGACTCGCCGATCACCACAGCCACTGACAGCGCCACCGAGGCAGGCACATTTTGGTCTTAACTTGAAGTAAATTGGACCAATTGCTGTAGAGTTGCAGCCAAGATAGACACAGCATGATGCTGAGCAAAAAAGTATCTGTCCGCAGGTACTAAATTGGGGGGGGGGGGTTAATAAGTTAACATGATTTCACATTTTATAAAAATAATTATGCATCTTTAGTGTTTTTTGTTGTATGCGTGTGATTGTATCGTGTTTCAATGTAAATGGTTTCTACTGGGTGTTTTGCAGGAGAGCAAGTCAGAAGATGCTGACAAGGCAAAAGCTGGTGACAGTCCAGATACCGACAAAAAGTCAACGGAATCTGAAGAAAAGAAGCCAGAAGTAAAGATAAAGACGACAACAGTGCGAGCTAATATCACATTCCAGACAACAGTCAGGGATTTGCAAGACCCTTCTGCGGAAAAACTGAAGAAGTCTAAGAAGTTGTAGGTTATGTTGCTTGCATTTTGCAGCTGACGCGCGATCTGTTTTTTCGATAGCTAAGTTCTTGTTATAATAAACTTTTGTCACTTGCAGAAAGAAAATTATGCCTAGTAAAAGTGGAATGAGATATCTGGCGTGGATTGAATTAGGTTACCACTAGGCACCAGTGACTTTTTGAACTTGTATTCAAGCCTTTGTAAATGACATGAAAATAGTAAAACCGTGGATGACAGATGAAGGTAGCTATTAGTGACGATCTCAGTGAGTGCAGATGGTAGTCGGCTTTGATGCAGTCGTTCCAGTGCGTGTTGTTCGCGATATGGGCATTTACCTAGATTCCGATCTGATGATGCGGACACACATCGCAAAGACTGTTTCGAGCTGTTTTGCAGTGTTGAGACAGCATCTGGCGGTCTGTGTCAGATCCGGTCTTGCAGACACTTGTCGTGGCATTGTGCTGACGAAGCTTGACTACGGCAGCACCACATTGGCAGGACTGCCTGCCGTTCAGCTTGACAGGCTGCAGTCGGTGCTGAGTGCAGCTGCGTGACTAATTTATCAACGTCGGAAGTTCGACAACGTGTCACCATTGCTCAAGGAATTGCATTGGCTGCGAGTGCCCGAGCGTATCACCTTCCAGTTGGCAGTTCTTGCTTACCGATGTCAATGCAACATGGCACCGCATTACCTCACCATCCACCTCCACCAGGCGAGCAACGTTGGTTACCGGCAGCGTCTATGCTCGTCCTCGTCAGCCATGCTCGATGTTCCTCGCACCGAACAAGTGACAATCGGCGGCCGTGCATTCAGTTCAACTGCAGCTCATGTGTGGAACAGTTTGCCAACAGGAATGCAGTCTTCTAAGTCTCTTGACATTTTTCGACGCCACCTGAAAACTGAACTGTTCGAGCATTCTAACAACTGACACCGCGCCTGTCAAACGACTTTACTGCTGCGTGACTCACACTTTTCCTGCAGCTTTTTGCTGTGGCCACAACCTTGAAGTCTATTGACTATAATGTTGCTATGACATACGTTTTTAATAATAATAATGATAATGGTAAATAATGTAGCTGAGCAGTGTGAAAGTGCTTATTATTACCTTCGACGAAGGAAGAGGTAAATGCATTTGCCCGCGTTTGTCTGTCTGTCTCTCTGTCTGTCTGTTAGTGTTACGATTTTGGGTGAGATATAGGTGGATTTTATGTTATTAGGCTCCTAGCATTAATGAACAACAATATTTACTGGATTTTTCTTAAAACAGCAAATATATATACAAACAAATAATATACAATTTTGTAGGGCTTGACACTTCAAACTCAAAATTATGCCCTATGCACTAACATAGTGTCCAACTCGAAGAAAACTCTAGTTCACACAATACGAAGCGATTATACCACAGACGACGACCTGTCCATCACTGAACGCTGTGATAAGTCAATACAACACAGTTCCTTGGTATGGCAGACTGGAGCGATCGTAGATACGGCGACACACTCAACACGCAGCAGTTTGGTCGTCAGCCAAACCAATCGCCTCACTCGACAATACGAACGAACATCTGCTCCATCTCCATATAGTAAAACTTGATGTCCACAAACTACACCACAAGGTGACCAAAAAAATATCCTCCGGCTCGTCACCTCACCTCTCTTCGTCTCAACTCTCTTCGCCTCACTTCGCCGGACTAATAACAATAAACACAACGATACCGTAAATTTACATGCTCAAAACTGTTGTACACAAAAACTCCAAGAATCAAACTCATCCAAAAATCTCCCAAAATGTGTACAAATCAAAGCATCATCTAGTAGCAAATGATGTGTACGTATCACACACAGAATTCACTATAATTATTGCTGATCAACTCATGGTGGGACAATAACCCAACCCATAAACACTATATGAGCGAAATCTTATGCCCATAACGACTCAGCAGTTATATCACACTTACACTGACAATAAATAACGGAATTCAACTTACATCCTTCTGATTCCAATATAATCAATCACGATGATTCTATTCTAGAGTAATATACTCTCAAGCAGCTTCACTGTGTAAATCCATACACTCGACATCAATCACGATTTTACATCGACACCCGACCTTA
>Ga0209149_1000964_pt1 | contig 13503 bp, 9 predicted proteins | sample WorMetTyACAVOLI2_FD_187423 | JGI IMG/M metagenome (GOLD analysis project Ga0209149, IMG submission 187423) | Marine gutless worms symbiont microbial communities from Max Planck institute for Marine Microbiology, Germany - Olavius algarvensis... ... | reverse complement strand
ATATTTTGAACATTTAGGCCTAATCCAAATGTTTGTTTACGTTTTTGCGATCAGAAAAAAATCAAGTGATTTCTTCTAAGACTTTAGTCTGATCTAAGACTTTAGTCTGATCTCCTAGAGATCAGTAGCAAAGGTCCATATTTTTACATTACGCAGTTGCCGATTAGACTGAATTGTTCAGATTAAGTTTGGTCTTATACTGGATATTTGGTCTGATCTTGTAGATCAGACCGAATTCTGGTCTGATCTTGAAGATAAGACCAAATGCTTGTCATCACTTGCAAAATTTATGCAAATTAGGACTAAGACTGAAGTTTGGTCTAAGAACTAAGTCTGATCTATTTTATCAAGTCACCCAGTGTTTCTATATTCAGTGCTTCTGAGAAGTAGAAATACCGGTCTGTAAGTGTGCTGTGTGAATTGAAAACAAGAAGCTCAGCTGTCGCAGAGAGGCAGCGTGATGCTTCGTGTTTGTCTGTAGTCAGCTTCAACATACCTACAGCACAGTTTTTTTATCACTAGTTACTGCTGCTTCAGATTTACTAGTGCATAAAATTCTATTAAATTCTGTTCTGCTGTCTCCTATTGTCTCCGGCAGTGTCCGACCAAAACCCCCGGACAAACACCCCTAGGTCAAAACCCCCTTGTTTTCTGCCATTCATGGGTCGGTTGGGGTCAGGACCCCACCTCGTGGGTCGGATAGGGTCAGGAGTACGGGTTAGTGTCAGTTTTCAACGAAAATACCTGCCGGGTTCTGTCCTACGATGTCCTACGGCAGCAGAAAACGGGGTTATGACCAAGAGGGTTGTGTCTGGGGGTAGACCTCCGTCTCCGGCGTATAACGTCGAGCCCGTCACAAACACTTCGTCGTCGTCTTGTGCAAACAACGGACGACGGACGTGAGTGCTCGGCTTGATGCTTGCCGCCGTTCATCGCGGCTTTATTTTTCACACTTCGCGACTCGTACGGTTGATAACACTGTAGATATGTATGCAGCGAAGCCAGATATTCATCCAGAATCACGTTTTTTGCCTACCCCACCTGCATTCGATGCCCCATTTGGGGGGTTCCCATCGGAATATCGCCACCCCATTTGGTATGGAAAAATGGTGGGGCTACCTCACGGTGAAAAAATTTAGAAGATATCTATTCGTTTCGTTTTGATGCTACTCACGAACGTGACAGACACACGGACAGCGGACACACAGACACCGCATGCCGACGCGGGCAATAATAAACTGCACAGTGGCTGTCAGTGTAAAAAAGCATTATTTGATCATGTGTGTTGCACCTGCATTTGACATTCGACAGGTGGCATTTTATATAATGGTGTAATTACCAGCAACTGGTAACCAAATTACAGTAAGTAAAATTAAATACAGTGTAAGTGACTGTTGTATGAATTATTTTAAATGTAAATAGTTTGTGTGCATTTGTAGGTTTCAAAAAAGGATCTGAGCCTGGAATGCCGCCACTCACGATACTGAGGTATTTTAATTAAGAAATGTAAATACGAAACTAATCGTGTAAATTAAACCTGCTTAACAGGTAACATATTTTCTGTGTGAGTTGTGTATTACAGTTAAATTATTGTCATGCATTAATATATAAGATTTGATGTTTACAACATCCAAATGACATAATTTGTATTCTGATCACTGGACAGTACGAATGAATGACATTTTGTAAGCAACTGACTGTCGCACAGTGCACACAAGTGATGTAATAAGTTTTTTTCGAACAGAATAATGCCAATCAAAGATAAATAAAAATTTTGGGTACCTGTCGTAGATAGTAACTATGTGGAGTTACTGAATGTAGAAGTTTTCAATTAGTTTCTTAAAGTAAATAAGTAGAATGTTTTAAAAAGACTGATACAAAGTAATATTATTGAGTATAAAGTTACTTGGAAGCTTTTTACTCGAGTAAAAGTAAAAGTTTACTCAAACATCTTTATCTTGCCATACTCAGTCGTCACAGTGCCTTGGGCGAATTTCTTCACTACACTCCTGCTATCTGGCTCTAATACCCTGATACCAAGCGTATCACTCTGCCTAGTCTGACCTCTTTAATTTGCCAGGCAGCCTGGCACTTGCTCAGCTATTGTGACTTGTTAGTTGTTAGTCATACCTTTGAACATTTTTGGAGCACGTCACTCTACCAACATTGAAAGTAAGTGAAAGATTTACATAATGTTAAAGTCTTATTTAAAAATCAGGTTGTCAAAGTGTTAAAGATTGTTCATTGCCGATAAATCTCTATAAAATACTGATATTCAGTGAAAGGTGATGCCTGTATAAAATTGTGTCTGTGTGTGTTTGTGTAAATTAATGACTGTTGTTATCTGTTGTTTGCAGCTTGTTATGGCAATGATAAGACGACATGTTGTGCAGTTTCGATTGGTGTTGACTGTTGGATTGGATATCTCTCTGCATGTCGATGACAAAATGTAATATTGTTTAGCACAGAAAAAAACAGTTGTATGCCATAATGAAAACTTTTATCTTTATAGTACATATTACTGCTTCATTACAGTTTGCTGCAAGCATTGACTGTTACTGTCTTATTCCAGTTCTGACTGGTAAAGAGTAGACGACTGACATCACTTGCCAAGTATCATGCAGCACTACTAGTTCCATTGGTGAATGTGTACACGTGAAATGTGAATGCATACAGGTGAAATTTGTGGCAGCATGTATTGTGTTTGTTATAAATGTGCAGTTTATTGGTTACTCAGTTGGTTTTCATGCAATATGAATGAGTAGTGAAGCACAAATGTATGAGCTTTGCTTTGAATATTATATCATGTGCCATTTGTGTGTGCTCATAATGTGATTATTAGCACTGTAATGAAGATGTTGTGTATTGGTGTACCAGTGTATCTGAGCGATGCAAAGATTATCTTTGCATCGCTCAGATATATTAGTAGACCTCCTGCTGAGCCTTTAAAAAACAATCACTGTTTTCTAGTACATGCCTGGCTGGATGTTGAATGCTTGTATTGTAAGCTCCCTTCAACTATCTAGTTCATTTTTAGTGTTGATTCAATGCAATATTTAACTTGACTTTTTTTACTTAGAGGTGTATCAAAAGTAATATTAGAATTTAGATACAGTAGTAAAAAATGAAATTGCTGCAGAACGACTAGGCTATGATTCCTTTCTATTTAATCATAATATTTTTGAGTTACGAACAGTTTGCAAAATACTGAGAAGGAAGGGGCAAATTTTGCCCATCCTTTATTTGATTTAGGACTAAAAAGCCTTCAGCTTCAGGGCTGGCTGGGACCCGCTGGGGGCTCTGCTCCATACCAGGGCCTGAAATAGCTTACTGTACGGTCAATATTGACCGTAATAAAACGCCTATTGACCGTAATGATTTTTTGTCTGAAGTCAAAAATACTCAAATTTAACGAGAGGCCAGGGCTGAAATAGCATACTGTACGGTCAATATTGACCGTAATAAAACGCCTATTGATCGTAATGATTTTTTGTCTGTTTTGAAGTCAAAAATACTCCATTTAACGAGAGGACGGCCTGAAATAGCATACTGTACGGTCAATATTGACCGTAATAAAACGCCTATTGACCGTAATGATTTTTTGTCTGTTTTGAAGTCAAAAATACCCCAATTTAACGAGAGTATGTGTTAATTTCATTTCACAACACAACAGTGGTATGGTGGTTTTTACTGTAACTTTTTACAAGGTCCCGGGTATTTAGTTTACTCTGTATTGCCCAAGCACTAATTAGAAATTTCAGTTTCAAACACAGTCTTTGTTTCGTTCGCAATTTTCGTGACACTAAGTGTAGCAAGTAAGGTACATTTAGTTATAAATAAGTAAATGTTATTTCCCTTTTAATAGTAATTAAACAGCACAGTTTAATATCACAATATCACCTAAAACAAAGGTCTGTTTATTAGGCTCACCCTGTACTTGTGATAATGTTTTCTCAATCAGGCAGCGTTATCGTGACAGCCTGGGACCTAAGACTTAGTAAGACATGAACCAGCTGGTTGAAAAAGTTGATCCCAATTTGCCTTTACGGTTTAAAGTGCACGAAATTTGGCCAGTTGATTCTCAGAAAATTCATTGAAATTATTGCCACCAGATGTCAGATTTTAAGGATAAAATGCACCAAATTCAATTTTGACTGGCTCTGCCCCAGACCCCACTGGGGGAGCTTACAGCGCTCTCCCAGACCCCCTAGCTGGATTTAAGGGGCCTACTTCTAAGGAAAGGGAGGGGAGAGAAGGAAAAGGAGAGGAAGAGGGAGGGGAGGTGAAGGCAGGGTGGGAAAAGGAAAGGGGAAGGGAGGGAGAGGGGAAGGGGGAGGGAATGAAGAGGCGGTTATTGACCGTAATGAAAATTTCTTATTTCAGTGCGAGCCTATAACGGGGGTATGGAGTTATATTCTCGCACTTCACACTCGCCATGGACTCCAGCTTTACTGCCCTAAACTTTGGATACTGGCTACGTCCGTGGCTGTAAATACCGGCTTCTTCGATATATCAATACCGTTTCAGTGATGAGTGAATTAGCAGTAATTTCTCCATATTTTATACTTTGCATGACGTTTTAATGTTGATTTAAGTCACGAGTATATTTATTATATGGCAGTGTGATACCTGGTTAGTTACATCTCATTCTCTAGTAGTCCAAAATGGAAGTTGAGGACTAACATTGGCGTCATTGATGTATAGGCGTGCCGAAGTAAAGGTGATGAAATAGTTTACCCGCCGAGTTAAACGTTAGACTGAGAACACTGACGACATCGTGGACTGGCGATGTCGTTGGGTCACTCACTACCAAAGTTGAAAACAGCAAAAGGCAGGCACTTTTTCAGTATCTCACAAGACAATATCGTCAAACACTAAAAGGTGTGTTTTGCAACTTGCACTTTCATTGCAACGCCAACATTTTCGTTTTGCAGCTTTGCCTCTGTATAAACCCTTACGGTGTTTTGTAATGCGATGTGGCAATAGACATTTCCACTTATTTGTCGATAATAAAATATGTGAGCACACTGGCAACAAAGTCGACCGCGACAAGCTGTCGAATTCACGTTGTTGCCGATGTGCTGCCAAAACCGGCAACAAAGTTGAACGTATACGGCAACAGTCGACTTTGTTGCCGATTGCGGCAACAGTCGACTTTCAACAAAGTGGACCGCGTTGAAGTCAACTTTGTCGCCAGTGTGTACCGGGCTTTAGGCGTTCCGCATGCTGGCGAAACCGTCGAAAACCTATAGCTTCGGTCTTGTCGGTATGTCCCTTCAAAAAACGAAGGCATTTAGAGCTATTGTCTTTGACCTAGCTCGTTTTCCTAGTCAACCCTTTAGACTCCAAAAGCAATTATGGTCCCACATCGAATAATACAAAGTTGGTACATTGGCCGTTGATGCATGTGCTGTTACATTTGGTACAGCGAGGAGGGGCTTGGGCGGGCTGCGGCCCTGCCTAGTCCCCTCCTCGCTGTACCAATGGCCAGTATACCAATCACTGTATGTGAGTGCTATCAATACCATCATCATCATACCAAAGAGCGCTCGCTGATATCGATATCGCCCATAATACCGATATCGACCCACCTTTACTTTATACTTGTCTGTTAAATTTCTAACTAAGTTTTGATTTTACACATTTGTTGTCACTGTTTCCGGTTTATGTAATAACAGCATAACAAAATAAACATGGAAGAAAATGAAAGAAATTTCACTGCTAAATGTAGTGAAAACTGAAAATAAGTGGACATTTTTACGTAAATTGCGGGATAGTGTATTTGAATATGTATTTGTGAAGTGAAAATTGCATGCAATTTTTCTAGAGGTTTAATGCATTATCGATATCAATCGATCAGTTAATCAACACTGATGACAAACGGATGCAAGCACAGTGCCTGTATATCCGTATCATGCTTAATTAAACAGGTACACATCGCCGCACTGAACTTATTGTAAAAAACAGCTCGTCTGACTGTAGAGGGCCTAAGTTAGTAAAAATGACGGTTTTACCGAATTTATCGAAGGCCACCAGTACCGACTAACGAGGGACTGATGGCTTAGCGGGCACAGGTTTAATGCCATATAAAGCTCACTCTCCAAAATATCAACACTCATGTTGTTTATGGTTCCAGTTTATTGAAATATGAGATTTGAAGCAGTATATTGAATTACATGTAACACAACATTCAGACAATGAATTCCATCTGTCTACTATTCTATTGCTACATGCAAATTTTCTGATATGCAGCCTAGATCTCCTTTTAAATAAATTCTTAGAATGGTCTCGTCTGCCACTTTGATCAAAAATCAAAATCTTAAAATAAATCTGTTGTAACATTTAATACACTGTTAATAATTGGTCTGTAGTGAAGAACACCGATTACTTAGTGTTGTGTTTATTTTGTTAGATGAAGAAGTCTGTGAAGTTACAAGTTGTGCCGTTAAGGAAAGTCATAGCTATTCTGTGTCTCTCGATCTTATATTCCGGTCATGGAATGGTGGCAGTGAATATTTGTGAAACATCGACGTTGACTGCGTGGTGCAAGTTCTGTGATACAATTCTTCATGTTTGCAGTTCATTCTGTTTTAAGAAAACATTTCACATCCAGTTCAAAGATTGGCAGTTATATTCACCGGGATTATTGTCTTCCACATTTCCCATTGATCATGAAGAGACCAATCGTGTTCGTATTGTAAAAGGAGCATTATTTTCACGATCAGTGCCTACTCCATTTTCTACCAGTGCACAGTTAGCTGCCTTATCTGAGGATGTAATATCAAATATTCTTGGCCTTGAGATAAAAGATGTTAAGAGAGATAGACTGTTTACAGAATTTGTCTGTGGTAAACTTATTCAGACTATTGAGTCTCCATTATCGCACCGTTACGGTGGACATCAGTTTGGCGTGTGGGCTGGGCAGCTTGGTGATGGCCGTGCTCATTTGATTGGTGAGTATGTGAGTCGTCATGATGGAAGTCATTGGGAACTACAGTTGAAGGGCTCTGGGAAAACTCCTTATTCTCGTGATGGTGATGGCCGTGCTGTCCTGCGCTCCTCAGTTCGAGAATTTCTGGCCAGTGAAGCAATGCACCATCTTGGTCAGTTTTTACAACGCCATGCTATGCTATCTCTGCAACAGCGCAGCTTCTTGTATTGTGTTGTAACTGCATGAAATCAGTTTTCACTGATAGCCACTTAACTTAGCAAATTGTAACACTATAGTAATCATATTGTATCCATCTAATATGAGATGTAATTAACAATTAACATATGTATTTAGTGAGCATTACTTATTAAATGCTGCACAATTAGATCACATTTCCACCTGTCCATCTGTAACATGCTTGAGCTGTGAGTAACAGAGGACTGTTTTTTGCACAATCTATTTACATCACCTGATAGGCCAGGCATCTGGCTCGGTTGCAAAAAAACAGTGTAGATATATTTGCAACCGTTTTCTCTCGGGGGTTGTTATGTAGAAGGGGGTGTAAAAAAATTATAATTTTGGACCAGTATCTTGCTTTGTCAAAAAAGTATATCTATAGTTACAATGGAATGCAAATAGGAACTTTATCTGAATTATATCAAATGGTGTCATTTCTAGTGCTCTTGAGTGACCTCTATTCTAAATTTCAAGGTCACGATATTCAACATCAGATTATTCAAAAATGGTGCAAGATAGAGCGATACTTATGGCAATGGCTATACAATGGCAGACTGATAACATTTTCAGTGAGTTTGACTGGCCCCCTAAGCGTGGTTTCAGCGGCACGACATAGAATGTCTCAGAAACGGTACAAGATAGAGACAAGGATACAGTGAAATACTAATAGGAACTTACGCACACCATAGTCAACGGTTTAAATTTGAATGACATTGAGTGCCTTCGAGTGACAGGAATAACAACGACATGGAGCATCTGCAGCCTGTTTGCAACAACTGAGCTTCTTGTTAGACCGACAGTTATTAATTATCACTTCACTTCAGCTTCCATTTCCTTGAATCTGCATGAAAATTATAAATAATATATTCTTTTTCTCGTATGCATGTCATGAACGATAATTGGCAGCCATTGATTAGACAGTGTTATTTTTAGACGTTAGTTATCCAGTCTGCTTTTGAAACAGTTTAGTTTTTTAGCTGACGGAACATAACTCTGTACAGAATTCCAACTGTTGACAATTGTATTAGTGACATAAAATTTACATAAGTCATATACATGGTTACGGTTAGAGTTAGCCAATCTACCGCTATCACTGATCTTATCATAACGCGAGCTGTCTCAGCAATAGCTGAGCTTCTTGCTAAATTTTGTTGGCAACTTGTTTGTAGGTCTTAGTTATTTGTACACTATGTTTTAATTTCTAGTGCATTATCCTAGTTGGTTTTTAGCGAGCACTACATAGTAGATGCTCTGCCACTGAGATCTTTTTGTGGTAAATGTCGTTTTTTTGTCTCTCAAATGCTATGCATGGACATAATATAAATTTACATGTGTATGTGTGTGTCCGTCACACTTTCTGTCAACTCGCCTACAGGTCAGACCACTCAACGGATTTTTACAGTTGATAGCTTAAATACGTAGATTTACAGATGGATATGCCTTTTGGGGGTCTCGATAATGAATAATCACATTTATGGGTCCAAAGTCCCCCAAAACCCTCATTTTGGGGGCCTGAATAGGCATTTCAAGCCATATATGCGAAAAATTCAAATAGCTATATCTTCAGATCTGTGCATCAGATTGACATGAAATTTGACAGACAGTTGCAGCCAGCAACAGAGACTTCGTGGGTGGTCTCGTATGGTGGTAAAACAATTCCAAGATGGCGGACGGCCGCCATTTTGAAAATCGATCTATCGCCATATCTCAGCGAAAAATCATCCGATTTCGATGAAATTTTGTATACAGCAACAGATTTTGAACTGGATGAACATCACGTGATCAAAAATGAAAAAGTTGCATTGGACAGACTCCAAGTTCGACAAAACGTATTTCTATAGTCTTTTTATCGTTTTTGGTGGATGTGGATTGTCATTGGAGCTGGTCTATGGGATGTAGTCTTGTTGTGTGACATTGTTGGTGTTTGTTGGTATTTACTGTTGCTGTTGTATTGTTTGATTCTTGTCATGGCACTGCGTGATAGTCAGTGTTCAAGTGTTGAATAAAAGAATTACTTTCTTACATATAGCTATTCCAGTCATCTGTTGTGTGAAGGTATTCCTACAAGTCGTGCAGGTGCGTTGGTTATCAGCAATGACCTTGTGAAGCGAGATCAGTTTTATAATGGCAGTGTCTATAAGGAACGTACTGCTATCATTCTTCGTCTAGCACCATCATGGTATCGTATTGGCTCATTTGAGATACTTGCTAGAGATGGTGAAATTGACTTGTTGAAGCAACTGTCTGACTTCGTTATGGACAATTATTTCCCGGAATTGTCATCGACTGTAAATAACAGGTTATAATAACTTTCTATAACTCATGCTCCACAGACTGTCAATAATCTAAGTGTAGTAAATATTATCATTGGATGCTAAATACTGGAGTCATCCAGTAAGATTCGCCTGAGATAATGAATATGTTGAGGCTGTATTGTGTATTATAATGAAGCCTGTGTAGCCAATTTCTTTAGCACATATGTGCATGATGCTGCTGTTTCCAAGTACATTGTATTCAGCTACAATTTGATATATGTCAGAAAATCTGCTAATACAGAATTGAAGGCAGCACAGTGGAGTGGAATTGTTTCTGTAGTGATTACCAAATTAATTGTGTTATTTTACGGTGTGTAATATGTAGATTTCTGCATGATAATTTGAATTTCCTTGTAGATATATCAGCTGTAATATTCAGCAGAATTAAAACACACATCACAGAGTGATTCACTTTGTTGGTGTAGTGTTTGATACTATTTTCTGCCCATATTTGTGAAGCTTTGCATACAGAAACATACAGTTCACTTTTTGAATTTTGTCTCCAGTTTTTGATTTGCATATTCAAATTCTGAAGTGATCTGAAGTTGTACTGTTGAGATTGAAATCCATAAGAATTAGGAGAATTGTGTGTTGGGCTTGCTGTAAGGCAGCTATGTACATGAGGCACAACAAAGTGTTAAGTACTTTACCAACCAGCTGCCAATGCTTTGTCAAAATCAGCTGAGTGGTTAAGGAGCTGTGCTGATGAACACTGGACAGACGGACACCATCAAATAGTGACAGACAAGAACAAATGTATCGGAGACGATACGAAAGCTGCTGCTTGTCAAAGCCTAAACTGCATTAAAAACAAAAAAATAAAAATAAAACGATTTTCAATATGGCGGATGGAATTCTTACACCCTGCAATATGGCACGATCATGACATTGATTTCGCCAGGTGACTGCACCCTGCAATGTGGCATGTGGCTCTGGAATTGTGACAGTGAATTCGCCAAGTGGCAGCACCCTGGAATGTGATACGTGGCTCTGGGATGACATGCCATTGAATTCGCCCGGTGGCAGCACCCTGCAATGTGACACGTAGCTCTAGAATCATGACATTGAATTCGCCAGGTGGCAGCACCCTGCAATGTGGCAGGTGGCTCTGGGATAACATGCCATTGAATTCGCCCAAACGTCCGCCATATCGAAATTCTACATCTGATTTCGATTTCGACGACATCACCACAGTCGACATGTCATTCTGCACCAGTCTGTGAAATTTTATCCAAATCGGACCACCCTCAGCAGAAAAAATGACTTCATGTCGATTTTCAAGATGGCTTATCTGAGATCAGCCATCTTGAAAATCAGTGATCTCGGCCATCTTGGATTGTAGGGATCCAATAATGGGTTCTTTGAAAAGCCCAATTGCATAACTTCCTACAGGTCGTCAATAGACACCATAGCTCTAAATTGCTCAGTTTTTGACAAAATTGCGTTATTTTTGCATTTTGGCGACAGACAGACGAACAGATGGACAGCACCGATGCACTAAGCCGCTCTCGCTGTCGCGTGCTTCGGCTTACTAATGGTTAACCCAAGTTGCACACCAGTTAAAAATTTACAAACAGTAGCTCAGCAGCTGTGACTGGGAAGAGTTAATATTAGTCAGCTCTGGTTGTGTACCTTTGGATTCTTCCAGCACGTTACGTTAACATGTTGTTTGGTATACTATAATGTAAATGTAAAGGAACTCAGTGTTTCTGAATGAAGTCGTTATTTGTTACTTTATCATCATCTCAGTGTATTGCTTTATTAGTTGTCAGATAATTGCACCTTCAGTGTCTGGATGTTGGACACGGCGTCTGGTCTGTGAAAATTCTGCTCCACCTGTTCCCATAGGTTTTTTGTTGTTTACAGAGATGCTTACTGGACCCCATCTAACCTGTGTTGACCGTTGAAAATTGGCTGGTTAAACTATAACAGAGTTGTAGTATGTTAAATAGTTTATACGGAGATAACAGCATGCACTGTGATGTGTGCTTGTCACAACAGGTATGCCCGTTTCTTCGAGGCAGTCGTTAGGCGCGTGGCTGTGACGACTGCTTTGTGGCAGAGTGTTGGCTTTGCACATGGTGTTCTCAACACTGATAATGTGAGCGTGCTTGGACTAACAATTGACTACGGCCCGTTCCGGTTTGCCGACGAGTTTGACAAGAACATGACTCCAAATTCCTCCGATGATGAACGTCGCTACAGCTACAATCGTCAGCCAGCAGTGATGGAGGAAAACCTCAGCCATCTGCTGGCAGCACTGTCGAATCTCATGACGTTTCAAGAGTACAGAGACGCTGAGAATGCCCTGAAGACCTTCAGAGTAGTCTATCAGCAGGAATATATGCAAGCATTCCAACGTAAGCTTGGACTTTCAAGTGTGCAGCTAGCTAACGAAGATGAAACCCTGATATCGCAGCTCTTGTCAATTATGGCTGACCAGAAAGCAGACTTCACGGCAACGTTTCGACAACTGTCTGATATTTCATTGCATGCTTTGCTGAAAATGAAGAGCAAAAATGTGAAAAATTTACCGTGGGCGCTGCAACAGCTTGCACAGCATTCAAGTTACAGCAGCTGGCTGGTACGATATGCCAAGCGTCTGAAGCAAACTGGTGTGTCCGACTCAGAACGACGTTCAGTGATGCAGCGTGCAAACCCGCACTATGTGCTTCGCAACTGGATGGCTCAGCAGGCTATTAATGCAGCAGAGACTAATGACTTCAGCATCATTCATTTACTACAGACAATTCTTACAAAACCATTTGAAGAACAGTCCGCAGCAGAATTAATGGGTTATTCTAGTCGTCCACCTTTGTGGTTTAGAAACATTACTGTTTCATGTTCTTCTTAAGTTTTACTGTCACGCTGCGCAATACTAGAGTGCGACATAGGCATAAGCTGCGACATGGGCACAGGCGACGTGTTTGTCCGTCTATCTGTCAGTCACATGCTGGTATTGACGCAAAACTAAGATGACACTATCACGCAGTTTTGATCACCGGGTAGCCCAAGCACTCTAGCTTTTTAGTACTAACTTTCCTACCGTAGACTTCAGGGGAAACCGCCTTGTGAGGGCTTCAAAAGATACTGGGGTGGGTAAAAACGACAAAAACAGCAGATTTTCGACCAATAACTCGTTATGTCTCGGAAATGATAGAAGATAAGCATATAGTTACGATGGAAGATTAATAGGAAATCGCATATGAGCTTTCGATTGCTACTATTTTCGGTGATCTTGAATGACCTTGAACAACCGTAACGCACCGCCTTGCGCTGTATGGCTTATTCTGGAGCTCGCTGTGTAGAAGTGAGTGAAAACAAACCCGTACTAGGCTATGGCCAGTGTCACCGCCTGGTGACGGCCGAGTTTTAGTTTATCTAAATAAAACGTAAGACAGCAATATTTTATAGTAAAATTTTGAGTTTAATACTACAAAGCACTTAATGATCTAACGCTATGAAAATAAAGACGGAAGACAGGACAGAGGACAGAAATATCACTGTAATGTCACTATAATAGACAGACAGACAGATAGAAGAGAAAAGCTAAGCCTAAATGTCTTTACGAACGAAGATACGACTTATAACAGACCGACAAGAGACCGAATGTTAAGAGTTCCTAATCAAACCCCAACAAACCACAGACAACAATGTCTGCATCAAAAACTAGGCTGCCTAAAACCCACTGTCAGGCCTTACACACCAGTTCACACATTATGCATAGCACAATAACTCTTTCGGCACAGTTATATAGTCATAACGAACGCTTCTTGCCGTCCTCTACTCAGTACAACTAAGACGTCTACTCAGCACCACGCCGCAACTCAGACTGCCGCGGCTATATAGTTCAGCCTCGCTTTCAAGTCACGTGGTACACCGAGGCGGTACAACACGACAGCGTGACATTCGTCGCCGCCCAAGAAGATGCTCGGTTCGAGAGATAACACGCATCTTCTGACATCTTGAGCGTCGTGTTGACAGTTCGCCATTCTCAGCGTTGAACTCGTGTTTTGCCAC
>Ga0209149_1000963_pt1 | contig 13505 bp, 8 predicted proteins | sample WorMetTyACAVOLI2_FD_187423 | JGI IMG/M metagenome (GOLD analysis project Ga0209149, IMG submission 187423) | Marine gutless worms symbiont microbial communities from Max Planck institute for Marine Microbiology, Germany - Olavius algarvensis... ... | reverse complement strand
CCATTCGAAAGCTTGTGTGCGGTTTCCTATTCGCCTTCTATAGTAACTATGGCCGTATCTGTAGCCGTTTGTGAGATATTTAGCGTCAAAGAGTGGTGTGACCTTGAAAACATGGTTAGGGTTCATTCAAGGTCATTGAAAATGGCACCGTTTGATAGATCGCATACGAGTTCCTATTCGTCTTCCATAGTATCTATGGCGCTGTTTTGTATTGATTACGAGATATAGCGACTTAGTGGTAGAAAATCGCGAAATTTTTATACCCCACCTGTATTTTGCGCCCCCGCAGGGGGTGACCGCGTCGGAATTTCGTGAAGATGTTTGATGCTGATAATACTAGAATGATTGGGCTACCGTGTGGTAAAAAAAACTATGACGATATGTTAAGCCGTTTTCATCCAATACCGGAGCATTACGGACAGACGGACGGACGGACGGACAGAATTCCTATATCAGTATCGCCCGTCAATATGCTGACGCACGATAATGACAGAGATAAATGGAAAATAGATTGTGCATGATGCTACTGCTGAGCCGAATATTTTTGAAACAGAACAAGAGATTTACGTCAACCTAAAAATAGGTAGGCTACATTGATTGATTGATTGATTGATTGATTGATTGATTGATACAAATACAAATACAAATACAAATACAAATAAAATTTATATAGCGCCAGGAATCTTAAAAAGAATCAAGCCGCAGACGCATGGAGTGACTAGACGGTAAAGGCGAGAGAAAAGAGGTGTGATTTTAGTCGCGATTTGAAAGTGGCCTGGTTAGCGCATGAGCGAATATCCTGAGGGAGATTGTTCCAGAGGGTGGGGGAAGAAACGGAAAAAGCATCAGAAGCAAAGTCAGATCTAACAAAAGGAATGACAAGTAAAGCACTGGTGGAGGATCTTAATGTACTAACAGGCTGGTAGGGTTGGATTAGCTCGTTGAGATAATTTGGTTGTCCAATATGTACAGCGATACGTGATTAAACACTGTTTATAAACATTGATTGATTGATTCATTCATTTATTCATTTTTCATTTATTCATACAATTTGTTTATTTGTTTATTTATTTCTTATTTACTTATTTATCTTTCGGTCACTCACTGCGAAAAATCTCGCAAATTAATCGGGACTTTTTAAAATATGAACAATCAAACACGGTGGGTTTTCTTATTTTTGGGTCCACCGTGTAGATGGCGTCTGTTGTACAGAGACCGGAAGCACGTCGCGGATTCACTCGTATCAACTCGAACGATCGCGGACACCTGCTGCCTGACGTTCGCAGGTCGACGAAAAATCCTTGGGGCAACTTTGTCGGCACTTGGGACCTTCCAAACAAACTCCCAGGTCACACTCCTTTCATATCTTAACAAGTATATCGGAGACGATGGCAATAACAAAGCCGTAGGTGTTGCCACCTAGCGAATGACTTTACAAATTTCACAGGCGACAGACAAACGAACGAACAGACAAACAGAAGGCCATCGCCGTCGCGTAAAGCCCCCGCATTTGAGAGCGTGGCTTAACCCTTTATAGTGCAAAAGCAATTATAGTGCCACGTCAAATAATATGAAGTTGATACACTGGCCGTTGATGGGTGGGCTGTTACGTTTGGTACAGCGAGTAGGGGACTGGCGGGGCCACAGCCCGCCCAGGCCCCTCTTCGCTGTACCAAATGTAACAGTCCACTGCCCACCCATCACCGTATTGCTGTATAATGGTGCTCTGTGGTTTTAATGTGCCATAAAGGGTTAATAGCCTTATAGCGGCATACTGAGCTGAGGTGTTGTTTTGGTGGCACGTGTTCATTTGTTTGTATTGACAAAATTGCGGGCAAACGGTTACCACTAAGCTCATTAATTGTCGGGAAACTTTCAGAACCGATCGACAATGGCTGTGCATGGCATCATGTCGTTAAATGTCGTGACAAATTAGTCCAGAAATCCAGAAACTAGCGTACTAATGAGCTAGTCAAGGAACGGTGACGCCATCATGATCTGGTGAATGAAATGTCGATAAAGTGCGCGGAACGAGGCTGTGCCTGTCATCACTTATTCTTAGAGAAGCATGCAGAAGGCGACGGATTATAGTTAGTGTTATATCAGTGTTAGTATTAGTATTCTCATTTTAGTATTTTTTATTGATATTGTATATTTCCTGTGTTGCTGCCCATGTTGGCGAAATAAACTTCATATATAGTGAAAGTAGCCTAAGTGTCCACATTTTGGTCAGAGTTCGGGAGTCAGCAATACAAAAACGGAGGGCCTGCAATTCGAGCATTAATCAAGCTGCATGCAAGACAGCAGCGTGACATTTTAATAAAGCAAAGAATCGTACAGTATATAAACTTAATTTTTTAGAGTGTGGATTTTGCAATAAACGCAGGTCCGCGAGCGCTTGAGAAAACTTCCAGAGCGTTCGATCCTCACGACAAACTCGTGAGAGAATACTGCAGTCTGGAACCGCACATCAACGGAATGGTCAAGAACGGACGCCGCAACTTGAGCTTGAACGTAAGTGCATGTCGGGCGTAACTTAATTTTAGAAGGTGCACTGAGGTACGTGTACATAGGGACGTCCTAAGAGGAATGACGTTCTTTGCGTTTAGAATTTTTAAGGGGGATAAAATCGAAAATAGTTTTGCAAGGGTTGCCTGATGTCACACTTGGCAGAAATATGTATTAGGGCTATTAATATAGAAATCGTACATCTATTAGCTTTATTTTGTAGTTGAAATGCTCTAAGTAGTCGGCGGCCAAAATTCGATCATTTTTGGCCCCGCTGAGGGGGGGGGACTTAAGCTCCCTAGACCTACAGTCAGCCGGGAGATGGGAAGGGCGAAGTAGGGCCTATAGGAAGAGGGTGGCAATGGGAGAGAGGGAGAGAAAATGGACAAGATTTAGACTAATCGGTTACACGGGGACGGTCGTCCTGCGGCGTGCGTTGTACCCCTCACTTTGTGACAGAAAAAACGCACGTCGCTCAGCATCAATTTGTTAACGTTAATATATGACTGAAATATTAAGTTAGCTTTATATGACTGTTAACTTGATAACAATATATACACGGTGCCTCAAAAAACCGGACCCATACGAGCAATATGACGTAACTTCAACAGTTTACAACGTTTACTATTTTATTTTTGGTAGAGAGAAATCTAGGTTAGCGGTCTCCCAACATCATTGATACATTCCAGCATGCAATCTAACCATCAGAATTGTTTGACGGCTGGGGATTTGCCCCATACCCCGACTGGGGAATTATATCGCCCCAGAACTCATCCATTTTAGAGGGGCGCTTCGCTGGGAGAATGGAAAAGAGAGGGAGGAAATGAGTTTTACCCCCACTTTCAAACACCTTCCACGGTCTAATGTTTCAAACTTATTTACTTACTTAAAGTGCTATTTTAGGACGCGGGAGGTCCGAAGGTGAAGAAGCCGACGAGACTAGGAAGCGTGTCTCCGGCACACAAAGAGTCTTGTAAAGACCTTGAACCATTCACTTCACGTTCTCCTGAAACTCCGCCTCTTGATCCGGCCAAGGACGACTACAGAGACGACAAATGTCCCGGTAAAACGTGCCTCGAAGAAGCTGAGGATCTGGCGCGAAGTCCAGTCGCTGAACCTGGTCGCCAGAGTGGACGTCGCGGCAGCGCCGCGTCTGGAACATCACCTGGACGTTCATCCATGCCGCAGTCAACGTCCAAACCTTCGCGGTCGCTCGCTGCAGCGACAGGCAGTGTCATTTTACTGCTTAAATTTTAATTTGTAACATTACAATTTAACAAAGCAAAAAACCACAAATAATTTTATCGGTTGGCAGTGTTATTAGTTAGGCCTATGAGAGGTTTATTCGCCAAAATAAAGCACAATAAAAACATTAAGCACGAAGAGCCATCAAACGTTGTCAGTATCACGCTAGAAAATTTTTGCAGCAATTCGTTTGCTTCGTAGTAAACTTTGTTCTTGATGTTGACTAGAGTTTGAATGCCTCTTGACCTTGAATGACCTTATAGCACTTGCTCGACAATTAGGCCTTAGGGCTCAGGTGAATGTCGTCTGTTTTGATGTGGTATGTATGCTACGTCTTTTTGGTTTTGTTGCTCACACAGCCGCGTACTTTTACGTTCAGATTCTTTGTATTTCTTTCTATGCTGAATCTTTGTCGAATACTTCTAATTCATGTTTTCGTTGACAGTTGCTACGTTTTAACTTCGAACTTTAGTTGTCGTTAATAAAAATATCACTGCACTGTACGACAGGTTGTGGTCTTGATCAGCCGGTGGTGGACCGTCGCGCGCCGATACCGAAGCCCAGTGACAAGAAGGCGATCTGCGATCCGACCCCGACAAATCCATTTGATGACGTGACCAAGCCGACCTCACCCATGCGAATGCAGAGCCCTGATAGAGCGGACGCCCCGGCGTTCGTTTTTGCTGACGACGAACTCTGTGTGGAGCGAAAACCGATGAAGACCTATGTTCGAGGAGCTGGTTCGGCGTCACCCAAGTCACCAGCCATGTCTCCGGTCGTCGCAGCTGCTGCCAGACGTCTTGAAAAGTGCCGCATCTCCCCCGGGCAGCCGCCGAAGCAGGTCGCACTGCCCGCCGAGTGTAAGCGCTTCGCTGTACCTCACTGCAAGCCGGAGCAGATCGAATGTCCGCCGCTGTATGACGAGTTCACCCAACCACCCACCGAAACGTGTGCTGAATATCTCACTAAACCAGCACGCCTGCCAACTCTACGTCACGACCTGGATATTATCTACGATATGGAAGATGCTATCTTTGCTATTTAGATGGTTTGTGACAAGTCGCCCAGCTATACGAGGATGTAATAACGACTTCTAACCCTAATACCAGTGAACCATAATCTGCAACTCTTATAATCAATTTTTGCCGCAGAGCACGGTACGATACATTTAACCCTTTAGAGTCCAGAGGCAATTATAGTGCCACATCGGATGATATGAAGTTGGTATATACACTGGCCGTTGGTACAGCGAGGAGGGGCCTGGGCAGGCTGCGGCCCCGCCTAGTTCTCTCCAAGCTGTACCAAATGTAACGGCCCACCCATCAACGGCCAGTCTACCAAACACCGTATTGCTGTATAACAGAGTTGGTCATGGGTTGAGTCCATCCATGGGTTGGCTTGGGTTAGGTTGGGTGGAGACTAGACTGCGTGATATTTTTACGTCATGAAATACTCTACTGTCTGTTAATGAGTACTGCAGCTGAATAATAACTTTCATTGACGGGTGAAGACTTTTGTGGGTTGGGTTGGGTCCAGAAATTTTGGGTCGGGTCGGGTTGGGTTTTGAAAAAGTGACCCATGACCAACTCTGCTGTATAATGGTCCGTGCTCTGCGGTATTAATGTGGCCATAAAAGGTTAACAACTCAGCAGCTGAAATCTAGCCATGCAGACAAGTCCATCACGTGGAACCAAACTGAAAAATTAACCAAATAAACGAAAAAACAAACCAAAGAGCCACGAACGTGAGAAGTCCGGGTACGATCGAGTAATCTCTGAAAGCATTCTGGTGGGTACGGCGAGAATTGTGGAGGAGGTACGTGTATCAGAAGTTAACGTACAACTGTCATATGTCTACTAAGAATGTATGATGATGATGACGATGATGACGATGATGAATGATGAAATAACACTTTATTTAATGACGTCGACACACACGGGTCAGACTTGCTAATACAAGCGATCCCTGAAACTCAGCCTCATGTTGCTTGGGCCAACGATAGCGGGTTAACGTTTCCATTTTGCCATCACATGCTGCAATGTATAGGAGACCAGCGTTGATGTGGCAGATCACGGTTCACAATAAGGTTTAGTAGTCGTTTTACTTCCGGGTTTAGCCACATATGACAGCCACTGCACGTTTATTCATGTTTATGACTATTCGACGACTTTGTCGTGCGTTTTAATCATGTTTTCACTCGCATCGCGTATAATCCGATCACGTTTCACTCTGAGCTGAACTTTTTTTAAAACGTTTGATGACGTTATTTTATTTTACATTTACGTTTTTTGCTAGTTTCTGGATTTATATTCATGTTGGACTGACGTTGTTGCCGTTGCCATGCCATTGACTCGAGTATAGCACAACCGTCTGAATATGGATTTATTCCAACATTAGTGAAAATGCACTGCTGTTGTTTTATACAGGGTGAGGCAAAATAAAATGTCCCGACACGAAAATTGCTATATCTCAGAAATGCCTGAATATTTTTGCACCAAATTTCGCTCATTTGTTTGTCACAATACTGAGAACTAATGTATTGCTTTGTGCTGTATTTACTTGACATAGGGCCTATGTCAAATTGACGGAAACGCAAACCTCAAGAATGAATTTCACAACTGAACAAAAAGTTGATTTTATTATTAAAGTATTGAGCAACAGTGAAGTATCACCTTTGTAGTGACGTCATTATTTTTATGTTTACGTGCAACATAGCATTGTAATAGGCCCTAAATTCTTCAATATTTCAAGTCATAATCTCAGTTAGGCCTATAACGTTAGTTATAGGTAAAATATCGTAGTCGTACGAAGATAAAGCTCGGATAGAGACATGCGGAAACTTGATTTTGGGTACAGAAAAACTGATGCAAAATTTCCGGAAAAGGGTTGGAAGCTTTGCTCAGTGTGTGTGCAGAAGCAATCTGTAGGCCTAAACGGGTTGATGAGCGTGGGTCAGCAACGGAACGAAAGCCAGGTAGCGATCGGCCGAAAACAGCACGAACAGAGGAAAATGTTAGATACCTTAAGCTGTTGATTAGTGAAAATCGAACATTGACTTTGATGTTGCGCCACTTCGCCAAATATTAAGTTAATTGAATAAAATTAAACTGACTTGTAAAGACATATGTGACGATAAAATGTGGATAATTTTTATGTAAAAATATTCTTGCATTATATAGATATCGCAATTTTCGCGTTGGGATATTTTATTTTGCCTCACCCTGTACAGAGTTTTCACTGTAAGCAGAGAATATGTTGGGTTAGATTTATGTCAGACACTCAGCTATCGCCAACAGATCGTACATAAGCTGTGCACAAAAAGCAACAACAGTAGGTAGGTCACCGAAATGACATACAAAGGTCAGTCAAGAACACATTGACGTTATGGCGATGTGCTGCAAAAATAATATCAGCCTTTTTGATTTTTGCTGTTTTAGTTCTGCGAGTTAATGACTGTCGTCCTTACACACCTTTTTAAACTTATTTTTTTTGTATTTATTACAGTAAAGTGTCCGCTTGCACAGCGCAATGCGCTGCCAGTTATCGGCAGCGAATTTTTGGCAGCAGCCGCGTCGACTGACATGGCCACGGTTGAGTAGGTTTAGGCCTAGGCTACTTGTCACAGAAGCTGAGCGTCCAGTAGTACAGGGACCACGGTTTAACACACCTGTTGAAACCTAACTGCTTGACGGTCGACGCCCGCAAAGTCGAATATTGTACACGAAGTTCCAATAAACCACAGAAGTACAACAGAACTGCAAAACTGCAAATGACATTTAAACAATGTCTACAGCGTTCTTGAAAGTCAACTCGTAAACGGTATAGTACAAGACAAACTACCGGGTATACTAACTTGCAATGGCAGACTGGCGGAAAGCCGTACATGAGCTATTGAATGGTGCCGTTTTTAAGACCTTGAATGACCCTTAAACCAGATGTAGCCTAGTATTGTGTCATCGCCGATGATCTTGAGCGACGTTTGAAAGTCATTTCAGGTACTATAAACAGTTTCGTTGTCTGTATCTCAAAAATACAGCACACATAATGTGCGGAGTTAATAACAACGGTCGGACATCATGTAAGCAATTACGTACTTCCACGGTGACTATGCCTACTATGCCCCCCAAAATAGCAGATAGTAGCAGCGAATGCGTACACGCGTACACTATAACTTGCTACGGCTTATATGGGCGCTTTAGACCACTTCCACCGAGTTGCCTGCTGGCGCAGTGGGCAAGCTCTCGCCTGCTGCGTTTCAGGTTCGTGGTTCGATCCCACCGTCGGGACATAATTTTTAAAAAAATTTGTTCCGTTTCAGTTCGTTTTCTATATAAGTTTTCAATTGTAATATGCCACTTATTCAGTTTAACGTCTACTTCCGTGATTATTGGTGTACGTTGACGATATAATGTTTCTGTTTTCATGCAAAAGATAATCTGGGATCATAGCGCTTTAGAGAATGACCGCCCCCGAATTTCGAGGGCATAACACCGGTCAATTATTTCTACTGTTAAATTTGATCAGAAGAATTGTTATACGATACTGCGCGCAACCTGTTAACGATAGCTAAGTTTCTTGGTGGACAGCGGTGTACTTGGAAGAGCACAAAGCATCAGGCTGGTACTGCACAGTTGCATCTGGTTCTTGTCTTTATGAACAGCGTGAACGTGACACGTGAACTACGTGAAAAGTTGCTAGGTTTCAGTTTGGACGTTAGTCGGCGCTTGAGAGCGTGACCGTCGTCTGTGTTTCCTCGCATGCCGACCTCTCTTGGACATTTCGTTGTTGCTCTCAGCCGTCAACTTCTGACCGCCATCTTTCTTCTTCCGGTCGCGTCTGCTGGCGCGGTTGTAAGGCGGCGACGCCGAGGCGAAGGCGGCATTGATTCCGTCTCTCCTGCACAGCGTCACGGTCTGCCGTCTCATCGCGCGCATTGCTCTCGACAGTTGCCTCGAACGCTGCCGGTCAAGCGACCTCACGTAGTTGACGACAAGGCGATCACCTGTCTTTTTGCCCATCACCAGATACCTGCCACGGTTACGTGTAGTTTTCCTGTCGGTTGTTTGCTGTCCAGCCGCCTCGTCTAACAAACGCACGCACATTTTATTCACGACTGTGTCAGCTAACGTCCGTTTCCATTTCATCATCATCATCATCAGCAGCATCATCATCAATTTATTGGCTCAAAAACACATGTCAAAACCGTACATCAGTTAAAATTTAAATATAACAGTACAATTAATACGCATTTTTGTACAGCATCGTCATCATCATAGTAGAATTTCTAGTGTGCGATTTGCAATACCGAATTTACCGAAGGCCACCAGTACCGACGCACTGATGGCTTAGTGGGCACAGGCTTAATGTCATATAAAGCCCACTCTCCAAAATATCAACACTTCATAGTTCATAGAGTAACAAATGTGTATAAAATAAAAAGAGAGAATCAATGGCTAAAAGCTATATTAAAAAGGTGAGTTTCAAGTTGTTTCTTGAAGGAGTTGAGGTTAGGTGTCGCACGCAGTGCAGCAGGAAGTTGAGGACAAGCGAACGATAAAGTTCTTTCTCCGAACCTGGTACGGACTGTATCTAAAAACTGTGCATTTTTGTTTCTGTCAGAACTTCGTTAAATTTTCACTAACTTTAATAAAATGTATGTAGATGGCAAAGTGGCTAAAATTGTATGCTGTATAAATATTTTCCACCTCACCTGGCCCACGTCACCACCCTACCTTGTGAAACTCAGATGTTCTAAATTGTTACATAACTTTGAAACGTATCATTTGCAACAAACTATCTGACGACTGAATTAGCATGTTTATTTAGCAGAGATTTAGCAGAGTTATTAGTTGTCATCACAGATGGGCTCAAAAATGTCAGAATTCGTGCTCGAAATGTGCCCCGCGTACAGTACACGGACACAAGCGCTTAGACGACGACGCGTCTCTCTCGTTCCAGGAAAGCGACGGTGTCGCGTGCTGATGCGCTGGGGCGCCGTCCTGTTGAAACACAAAAAATGTCTCCGGACAACCTGCGCGTGTCTGGCAGTGGCCTCTAAGCAAGAAAGTTGTCGCGACAGTATGTCCTCTTCACTTTGACACCAAATCTGACTTCTGAGCAATCTGATTGTAATAAATCAAGTGTTAGGTAAAATTTTAGAACATCTGCGTTTAACAAGGCAGTGTAGTGACGTGGGTCAGGTTAGGTGGAAAATGTATTATATAGCATACAATTTCAGCCACTTTGCCATCTACCTACAAAAACCTATTAAAATTCGTGGGAATTTGACAAAGTTCTGACAGAAACAAAAATGCACAGTTTTTTTGTGGCACGGTGTAGTACGGAGTCTGGGTTTGACGTAGTTGCTCGTAGCAGCCGAACTGTGTCCTTGACGCAGCGTTGATTGTCGCAGATAATATCGTTAATGTAGCCTAAGTAGGGCTGTTACCAGAGAGTGCTGCATACACAAGTTAAGTACACACAGTTTGAACGTTATACGGTATAGCTGATCGGCAGCCAGTGAAGTTGGTGTAGTCCATGAGTGACATGGTCCTTCGGTCCGAGCTGGAAAATAACACGCACAGCTGCGTTTTGATCACGTTGGAGCGGTTCAATAGTGGATGCCGTTAAGCATCCTAGTAATAAAGTAATAAAGTTCTTTTCCGCTAGATGTCCCTTCTTCTCCGGAATAGTTCTGTCATGGCAACGTGTTCGCAAGTTATAGGTGATGTCAGCGCGCTTGATAACAGTTCGCGAAGAACATGGCCATCGTCATGCAAAACACAATCAGATAAAATAATTATCATCTGCGCTCAAGACTGATTCGACCCATTTGTCGTTGCACAGCTATTTCGTTCCATTTATTTCGAGTTTGGTCCGATTTGGCCGTGAATCAATGACGTGATCTGCGAGATGTTGCCGATCTGTCGTGACGACAGCTGCTGTACACTGTATAGTCGTCTTGTTAGTAAAGTTACAAAGTTATAAACACGTACAGCTGCTCGAAAACAGTGCCTCGATCGCCGGCTGTTGCCGTGCGCGGCGACGTGCAACGTCGGCTAAGGGCACTGGCAATTATAGTGCCACATCGAATAATACGAAGTTGGTACACTGGCCGTTGATGGGTAAGCTGTTATATTTGTTACAGCGAGGAGGGGCCTGGGCGGGGCTGCAGCCCGCCCAGGCCCCTCCTCGCTGAACCAAATGTAACAGCCCACCTGTCAACGACCAGCGTACCAGTCACCGTATTGCTGCATAATATACATCTTTATTTGCCAAATGGCAGCAACAACAAATAAAAGCGAAAGCAAAACAAACGCAACTAACAGGTGAACAGCGAGTTTAACAAATAGGCGACCTATAGAGAATAGCTGGAGTTAATTACAATACTGACTGTGACTAACAGAAGAACAGTTCATCAACGGCACGTCTCAAGTCTGACACTGAATGGACGTCACCGTACGTCGTAAAAAAATTATTATTATGGTCCGTTGCTCTGCGGTTTTAACGCGCCCGTTAAAGGGTTAACTTAAGTACATTCCGCTGAGTTTAACTTTACAGACAAGAGTGTTCGCTACACACTGTGTCAATAAATGTAGATTAGACCTAGACATTTAAACCATAGCAATAATTTCCCCGAAATTATAACTAATTATACAGTGGCGTATTCAGGGAGGGGGGGGGCGATGATGCGACCGCACCCTTTGATCTGACCGTGAATTTTTGGATACTTTTTGCACTGTTTTTGTAAGCTTTGTAATTTCATGATTGAATTGCAAAATCCGTGTCCCAAGGCTTCCGTGTTTTCTGCCTGTTAAAAACTGCGGCAAAATGCACCCAAGCTTATCATTTTGGGAACAAAAACAAATGATTTTTTTTCTGGGGAGGTGCCCATCCCCCTTCACCACACCCCACTCCTCTCGATGCCAACGGCGCATCGCCTTCTCCTTACTGAAATCTTAAATACGCCACTGTAATTATAAGCATTTATCACATGTGTGGTGTATTAAGGTGCATCTACCACTTCTGCCGTCATAGAGACGATGATATCACTGTTGTATCACTCATTGGCCAATTGATAAATTCACCACACGACACGTACGCCTTTGATGCACTACAGCGAAACAACGGTGGCTACAAAAAGGGCCTGTTTTGGTCACCGTTACTCAGTGCTTCTATAGTTACAGACAGAACAGTTATGAGAAAAACCGTGCTCAGGCCCGAAGCCAAGGAAGGATCAGACCGGTCGGACGACCCCCCTCCGGCGCTAAAAGTCACTTTTCTGCTGACTGTTTGAGTGCTAACATCTTGAATATGGTCCGTCTACGAAACAGAATTAATAAAATCGAGTAGACTTACCATGTAGATTTGAGTTCTGACCACATCGGCGCATCGTGACTTTTTTGACTATTGCGCCTTATAGATACTCTTACTTACTTACTTACTTACTTACACAGTAACGTCTTCAATCATTATTATTTTAAAAATCGAAAGTTCTCCTAGACAGCCACTGGCAACTCCAATTTTCAAACCCTGAAAAGGTCCATTATCTGAAGAAAACGACCCCCCGTTATCAGAAGACTGGCTATACAGGCCTGAAACTGTACACAATTTTGATGTATTGTTGACTATGACATTTTAATTATATCGTACAATTGTCATGTGTCATGTTCTTTTATCTATTGTACTTTTAGCCATTTTGGCTGCTACTTTAATAAACTTGCTTGCTTTGCTTGAAAACATTCTGTTTTGGCAGCTTAGTGATTGGTGGGATGAGCATGTGTGTGGGCCGAGGGATCGACGATGTGACGGCGCCAGCTAGTAGCTGACCTTGCGACAGAGCTTCACAGTGACACGTGGCGCCGTTGTCGACGTAGAACGTCTTACGTCCTCGCAGATCTGACTTCCTCAGCGACGACTTCTTCAACACCGACTTCTTACCGGCCACCAGACCAATGTCCGTCCCGTCCACGATCGTTCTTCCTGATCTCATCTTCACCACTGACACACACACACAAACCAATTTATCTGCTTCAATATTTCCTCAAATTGCACCTTATACACTTAATGCCACCACGGGTGTCCCATGTGTTTCTCCCCCCGTGAGAAACTCCTCCGTGAAATTTATGCTAGCGGCGGGGGCTTACTCGCGGCGTCCGTAAACGCGCCAGTATTATTATTATCGCGCGTTAGCACAATGACGCGCGATATTGATATAGCAATTCTGTCTGTATGTCTGTCTGTCTGTCCGCCTGTCCGTGACGTTCCAGTATTAGATGAAAACGGCTTAACATATTGTCATAGTTTTTTACCGTACGGTAGCCCAATTAATCTAGTATTATCAGCATCAAATATCTTCACGAAATTCTGACGGGGTCACTCCTTATTGGGGCGCTTAATAAATAAGGTGGGATATAAAAATTTCGCGATTTTCTACCAATAAGTCGCTGTATCTCGCATCCGATACAAGATAGCGCCATAGTTACTATAGAAGGCGAACGGGAAACCGCACCCAAGCTTTCAAATGGCACCAGTTTCAATGACCTTGACTGACCTCTAACCCACATTTCAAGGTCACGATAATATTCAACGTCAAATAACTCGACTAATAGTTAGTCGTGTATGATTGTGATAAATACGGCCGGCAGGCTTAAATGCTGCCGTAAGCGGTGCGAGTTTTAAAATACACCATTTAAGTCATATAACTTACCGAATAAAAAGAATTAAGATCTCTTTTTGTATCCTAAGTACTA
>Ga0209149_1000962_pt1 | contig 13506 bp, 6 predicted proteins | sample WorMetTyACAVOLI2_FD_187423 | JGI IMG/M metagenome (GOLD analysis project Ga0209149, IMG submission 187423) | Marine gutless worms symbiont microbial communities from Max Planck institute for Marine Microbiology, Germany - Olavius algarvensis... ... | reverse complement strand
CTAAATGTACGCGTCCACTCTTCCAAGGTCGAACTGGCTGCGGCGGGCGTCCATCCGGTTGGCATGATATCGTCACATGCCAGCATCTAGTTTAATTTTTATTTTGCTAAATTTTCTTAATGTTTCTCATGTTTGTGTGTATCTGTTATTTTGGAGTTACATGTGATTGTAAATCATTTCAATGTTAGTGCTATTTTTATGGGCCACGTGTAAGCGTCTAACAGCCCTACGTGTGCCTTGGCATGGAGCCCTGTATTGTATGTGTTTTTAATTGATTTGCAGTTTTTATATGTTTGTTCTTTTGCTTAAATAAATGGATGGATGGATGGATGGATGGAATTTGGAAAAGATGAAAAGATGATAAAAAGCTGGCCCGTAGCTGGACAGACAGACAACGGACGATTTGTGTTATCAACAGATTGCGACAGTCGAACTCTGTTGAAAACAGACGGACGGACGACAGCGGACCGACGTCGCCCTCCAACACATATCTGGCCGTTAATGCGGGCCAGTGAGGTTACAAAGTCAGGCGTCTACTTATTCCCCCCAATTATCTGTTTGAGAAGACGGATGAAGCGACAGGTTGTATACTGCACCATGCACAAATTTAATGACAACACGAGGAAAAGGGAAGTGGAAGCGGAAATTGAAAAAACACATACGATATATAGCTGCTGTGGTAAAAGAAACTCATGGATGAGCCCACGTCTGCGTGAAGGCTATACAGCGTGCGTACGTAGAAACAAGGTGAGAGTAATGACCGGCAATAAACGGACAGACTGACAGACACGCAGCAGCAGCAGCAGCAGCAGCGTGGATGAGTGAATGAGTACGGTAGGTGATGGGGCACGTGCACGTTTCATTGCGTCAATACTCACCGGCGCCGGAAACGACTGCCATATACGTACAGCAACCTCGGACACTGGTCAGTGCAGTCATTCCATCATTAACTCATTACATCTATCATTTGAGTCACTGACACTGGCAACTTGGCACAGTAGGCCCAACATTCTCAGCACTGGCTTCAGCGACTGACATATTCACGAGCAACAAACACTAACATCAGCCCTGTAACGGGCACAGGTAATTATAGTGACACATCAAATAATATCAGTTGGTACACTGGCCGTTGATGGGTGGGCTGTTACATTTATACACCGTGTTCCAAAAAACTAAGCCCCTTGATATTTGATGGGTGGGCTTTGGCAAATGTGGACCAATTTTCAAAATTCTTTCTTCAGGTGATTCGTAAGAAAATTCTCTATGTACACATCACAAAGATTTCCACCTCACCTGCAATATGCTGGTGCACTGCCATGTGACACTCAAAAATCCAAAAATGTTACTGACTTTGACAGCACCTCAACAGAGTGTTGACGTATTCCTGTGAACACTTTGAGGACTTGATTTAACATTTAACAGTAGTTAGACAGACTGTCTCAAGACTGCTCACACTGACTGACTGACTAACATTTTGAAGTTTATCAGACGACGTCTCAAATGAACAGCTGAACCTTATTCAGTTGAACATTGTTGCATCATGGCGATTTTTTCACCATCATTATCTTCGCACCGTCTTCATTCTTTCTAGGCTATACATTATGTTGTACACATATTGAAGTAAAATCATTAGTGCGATATTTTGTGGCAGGTTACATAAGATCTCACATTAAATTGTAGTTAAACATATTAATTGTAACATTCAACATGAAAATTTGGTAACATTTTTGGATTTTCGACTTTCACAAAGTAGTGTAGCAACACATTGCAGGTTAGGTGGAAATCTTTGCGATATGTGCATAGAGAATTTTCTTACAAATCTCCTGGTGAAAGAATTCCGAAAATCGGTCCACATTTGCCAAAGTTATTATCAAACATCAAGGGGCTTAGTTTTTTTTGGAACAGTTCAGGATAGAGGCATGACTATCTCCGAGGCAAATGTATGTAGCTCGTGATAAGATGTTTCTAAAATGTATGACACGGGTGGTAGTCCCCAAATGCCAAATATGTTGCGTTTTGGCGCTATTTTTTTCGTGCACCCCTATTTCTCTACCCTCCATAACATCTCCCCTCTCCAATCTCTTCCCCGACCTCTCCCCTCTCCCATTTAACTCGGCGCCTCCCGTTCCCGAGCCGAGGAGGTGAACAAGAAACGTAGCTATCGCGCACAGAATGCGCTCAGCATTATAAAAGCACACGAACGCAATACCGTCAGCGAACATAATATACTGTGTTTATCCGTACGCCAGTAGAGACGCATAATGTTGTCGACGTGTCCTTGCGTCCGTCCGTCAGTACATTCGTTCGACATGTAAACGCTATACTTGGAAAAGAAATGAACCGATTTCAATGCAAATTGGCTTACATCTTTCCCCGGGACAAGGGTATGAACGATCGACCTCGGGGGTCAAGAGGTCAAAGGTCAATGTCACAGGAGGCCTAAATTATATTTGAAAGCCTGGCAGATACATCATTCTCGATCCGTCGAGTCGAGAGTAGATAGATGCGTGCAATGAGCGACAGAAGTGTGGCCGTTGAAAAGGGGACCTGGGACGGGTGTTACACATCGTTGTAACTGCCCCCCCCCCGCGTTTGCCGGACATGCGTCTTGCTGACGCACTTGTTTCACCTTCGGGTAGCCATACCTTTCTAGTTTTTCCGTACCAAACAGTATGGCAGTAATCCGACGGAGACCCCCTAATGGGGCGTCGAATGCAGGAGTATGCATGTGAGGAGGAGCTTAACTCGATAGACATGGTAATAAACATAAAAAAATCCAGCTGAATGCGTATTGGCTCGAGACATGATAAAATGTGTGCTAAGATAACTATGTGTGATGGAGGTGAGCTTCCTTGGGTAGACGAAATTCACTATCTTGGTGTTTTCATTATCCGCGGTGCAAAATTCAAGTGTTCTATTAACAAAGTTAAGCGGTCCTTCTATCGAGCAGCAAATGGCATCTTTGCCAAAATCGGTGAACTAACTTCTAAGGAAGTTATGGTTCAACATTTGAAGCAAAAATGTTTGCCTATTTTGCTGCATGCTCTAGATGTATGCAACTTGGACAAAAGATCAATGCAGTCACTGGACCTTACATTTAATAGATTTTTATGAAGTTGTTTAACTTTAAGACATCAAATATCGAAATTATGCATTACTGTCAAAGACTGTTCGGCTGTGATCTACCAAGCACATTATTGAAACAGCGTTTTGAAAAAATATTACTACTTTGTGATATTGTGTATTTTTTCTGCACTTAGTTAAGTTTATTAGTTAAGGTATTTTTATATTGTACTGTATACTACCGTTATGGTGAATAAAGATGAATGTAAAAATAGCGATTTTCGACCAATATTTCGTTTTATCTCAGAAATGGTACAAGATATAGCCATAGTTACTATTTAATGCCATTAGGAATCGTATACCCAGTACTAGTTTCAATGGACTGGAGTGAACGTGACGGACGGCATAGGCCGAGCTTATGCATGGCATCTGGCGGCAAAAGTTAGGCCTAACTGAAGCCGAACTTCAGCGAAATTCTGTAACGTTACTAACAGCAGTTACTACTTTATAGTGGAGCCAAAATCCAGCTGTGATGGCTTATCTGCCCAACTCAGAGTACTACAACCGCCAAAGACTTTCAGTTGTGCACGCGTGTGCAGAATTTTCTCTCAACTAAACTGTAGCCTATATACCCTGTCAACGACGTTGGAACCACTATTTGGTTTCTTTATAGAATTCAGTTATTTTTCTGTCAGTCGTGTCAACTTATTTGTTAAAGTTTTTTTTAAAGTTGTTGCTATTTTAATGGAAATTGTTATATTATTGGACTTGGTTTATTGCCGGAAATGAATTGTTGTTCCAGACTGCTCTATATTACATCACACCAAGCGTCACACCCTATCTCTTTGCTCGTATGTTTACATTTTACAATGTAAAACTATAGTAAATTTCAGTTGATACGTGGACGCTGGTGAAACTGCCGCAGATACGTCGTAACGATCATATCTCACAGAGCATAGTCGACGCTATCAGCTGCGGTCACGGTACTATGTATGTACTACAGACGCACGGTGCCGTATGAGATGAGAGAAGGTTGTTTGCGTGTCACGTGATCTCTCACGGTGTGAACATGACGTATGAAGTCGAGCGGTCTGGCTGTGTAATCCGAGTTGCAGTGACAATTAGACGAAGTCGTAAACTCCGACGATACACTGCCAGCAGCAGCAACGGCAGCAGCTGTAGCTGGGAGGCTGCCTGGGCCACGGCACGATCTTTGATTGCTCGGTTGTCAGTGACGTTACCGCGGACGAGACCGGAGCGGGCGGGACTGCCGGCACGGGTGTAGGACATTTCCCCCTGTATACATTCCCCGGACATATCCCCGGGATAGTACCCCACGGACAATTTCCCTCCCCACCTAGGACATTTCCCGCCCTCGGCTGTTTAAAATTTTAAAACTGGTACTAACCCGTACTCCTAGCCGACCCAAACGCGGGGTCGACCCTAACTACCTATGGGGCGAGGAATTTTTTTTTTGGAAAACTGACCCTCATCGATCTACCTCTATCAAAAATTGTACACGTTAACGGTAGATCGCTTTATATTGTAGGTCGGCGGATGGTGGTGGTGGAAGGGGGGAATGTCCTACTTGTAAAAAGGGAGGGGAATTGTTCAGGGGAACTGTGCGGCGGAAATATGTCCGCGGGGGATGTCCGGATGGCGGCCGGTCAGTGAGACGGGACGGGTCTATGTTATCGTGTATATCAAGTGTAGGTCAACGGCGCTGATACTCGAGTGAATGCTGATTAGACGAGCCATTGCAGCCAGCGTGGGCCGCGCCCCGTGCCGTGTCGCGCGTTCAAAGAACTTGTCAGCGACGCCGTTAATAACTGCATCCGATGTCGCTGCCGCTGTTCCGTGTGTGGCGCAGACTCCGCAGCTAATTGCCGCGTGATTGGCTCGCGCAGCATGTGCCCTGGAAGCCCGGGCAAACTGTGGGAGGTATAATAGTAGCAGCCCAGTTGGCAGGTGCCGTAGACACTGCTTCAGTCGTAGACGAGTCGCAGACATGTCGACAAGTTTTTCTACGTCGTGCGTCGATGTGACATACTCCGTCAACCCGCAACTGTATCATCCTCATCATCAGCAGCAGCAGCATTACGTCACGATGACGTCAGGGATTCTTCAACACGGCGTGACGTCATCGCATAACGTCGTCAACTCGTCTCAGAGTCACGTGACTTTCCCAACAGACGTCAACAACAACAAACAACTCGAGGTATTAATAGTGACAGTAATCTAGAGACTAGAGACTAGAGGGCTGTGTTAGGGTACGTTAGGCTGTGTATCCGTCCGTCGTGTCTGTATACGTTGCTTCTGATTACTGCTGTTACATGGACATGGCTAAAATGCGAGGTTACGTGCGAGAATTTAGTCCGAGGTGTGGGTAAACCGCGACGGCGAGACTGGCGAGTCTGCGAGGGGAGAAGCGAAAAGTGATGAGGAGGGGCGGCAACTGGGTCACGGGTGTCATAGGCTAGGGGACAGCGGGACGATGCCCCCCCCCCCCCCCCAATACTTTTGGGGCGGGGATGATTGGTCCCCCAATAATTTAAGTACGCTAAATTTGGTACTTCCACTACTAGTATATCATTCAGGAAACACTGTCACTTTTGCATGCGATCTGCAAAATTGTAAAGTCGCCATTTCATTTGACAATTTTACACCAAACTAGATGAAGCCACTCCATTACATTCCACGGCTTTGTAAGACGGCGCCGTAACTGGTTGGTTCTCAGCCCAATTAAAAACTTTTCACCGTATAGTCCATTTATAAGTAAGTAAGTAAGTAAGTAAATGATTTATAAAGCGTCGACGTCTATAAAGAACCAGGGCGCGTAAACCATAACTGCAACTGTACAAAGTCTCTCTCTACCAAAATACTTAGTGAATGTTGGGAATAATTTGGTGAAGTTATGTTATATTAATTATAGGGGTCTGATGTTTGAGATAGTGTATAAACAGAAACGATAGGAGATAAAGACATAGTTTCAATGGAAGACTAATATGGTCTTACACACGCCGTAGTCAACAGTGTCATTTCGAATGACCTTGAGTGACCCTGAGTGACTTCGAGTGGTACCATTTTCAATATATTTAATGACACGAAGCGTCGCGCGGTCTCTCCGCGACAGCTGAGCTTGTTCTGTACCAAATGTATGGCAATATTCCGACGTGAACGGGGAAACCGAATGTAGAAGGCATGAAAAATCGCAATTTTCAGTATCTCGCTTTATCTTTATTTTATGATACAAAATATGGCCATGGAATGCGAATAGGAAACCATACCCAAGCTTTCGAGTGGTACCATTTTCAATGACTTGAGTGATCTCTAACTCAGATTTCAATGTCACACTATTATCTGACGCTGAGTATCTCAGAAACGGTACGAAATTCGGACATACAATGAAATACTACTAATAGGGACTTACACACGCTCTACTCGAGAGTGTCATTTCGAATGATCTTGAGTGACTTATCAAAATAGTCAATGAAACAAAGCATCGCGAGGTCTCTGCGACAGCTGAGGCTGCCGAGCTTCTCGTTTTCGTACCCCGCTTGCATACGACGTTTAATTTAAGGAGGACTGGGTGAGAATTTCGGCGTAATTTTTCTTGCAGAAAAACAGGAATGAAGGACTACCAGAAATTAAAACAAGAAACTTAGCTATCGCTAACAGGTCGTGCTCAGTATCATAATAACAGTTCTTCCGGTCGAATACGACCGTCGAAATAATTGATCACACATGACATCTGACCGTTGTAAGTGATTTCGTACATTATACACATCTTTATTTCACCAAAAAATTGGTAGCACACAACAATTTAAAAAAGAAAAGGAAAGAAAAACAACAATATAAACAAGATGACAATCACTTAGTAACCAATGTCGGCAAATGTTGTATTTTGAGATACAGACCATGTGCTTGTGCTTGTGCTTGCTTATGAAACCGTTTATTCTTAGTAGGCCTACCTGAAACGACCTTGAAGGTATGTCAATCAAGGTCACTTGGCACAATTCACTAGGCCACATACGAGTCTTACTTTTTACCGCTATCGCTACTGTGTAATTATAACGATGTATGTTGTGCGTGCAGACGGCAGTGAGTCACGTGCTGCAGGGATACGACTGGGCGGAACTTGCTCGTAAACACCAGCATCAAGCGACGCTACAGGCGTTGTCAAGGCAACAGCGCGTGAAACGACCAATGAACGCATTCATGGTCTGGGCGCAGGCAGCACGCCGTAACCTTTCATACCAGCATCCGCAACTACATAACGCCGAACTTAGTCGAACGCTTGGCAAACTATGGAGGTTACTGCCTTCTTACCATATCAGCAAAATATTATATCTCTTGTCGGCTGTAACTCATAAAACAGATCGTATCAGATAATCAGAATTGTTGTTGCTATTGCTGTGACCATCATTGGTCGTTATCCGGCAAACGCATCGCTAGTGTGCATGCGTTTTGTCAAGTCACGTCAAGTCAACGAGAATGTTGGACGCAGGCAAATGCCGCTATGTCCGCATCTTCATAACACGTATTCACGTATACACATAACACATTAAATTTTATTTTCAACAAGAAATACGTTCTGTCGAACTCGGAGTCTGTCCAATGCAACTTTTTTTCATTTTTGATCACATGACGTGCATCCAGTTCAAAATCTGCTGCTGTGTACAAAATTTCATGAAATGGGATGATTTTTCACTGAGATATGGCGATATATCGATTTTCAAAATGGCGGCCGTCCGCCCGCCATTTTGGAATTGTTTTACCATCATACGAGGCCACCCACTAAGTCTCTGTTGCTGGCCGCAGCTGTCTGTCAAATTTCATGTCAATCTTATAAGCCTATACAGATCTGAAGATATAGCTATTTGAATTTTTCGCATATTTGGCTTGAAATGCTTATTCAGGCCCCCAAAATGGGGGTTTTGGGGTACTTTGGACCTTTAAATGTGATTATTCATCATCGAGACCCCCTATAAAGGCAGGTCCTTGCGTAAATCCGCGTCTTTTAAGCTATCAACTGTAAAAATCCGTTGAGGGGTCTGACATGTAGGCGAGTTGACAGAAAGTGTGACGGACACACAGACACACCACACACACACAGACAGATAAATTTATATTCTGTCAATGCATTGCATAGCATTGGACAGACAATTACAATCTCTGATCTATCTCCGATTCCAGTGAATTCGGCTGTATAATCATACCTTACATCTTGATAAAACCAAAACTGATCTAATTTACACTGTCGTATTATATCATCTGCTGTAACTCTGCTTTGTGTGGGGACGGACGGATATCTCGGCGACGGGGGCGGCCGATCGGCTTGAAAGTTTGCACGATGGTAGAGCTGTCTTCTCCATTTTCGGTGGCGATATCTTTAGGGGTCTATAAATGTGGCATCAAGAAAAGAGCTCGAGTGGAGCATTTTGCAGTAGGCTAGATAGACTCATAGATCGACTCATACAATCAGCGTCTGAGATGTTGCTTTTGAAAAGGGCAGTTGGGGTGTTGCACATAGTTGTAACTGCCCCCCCCGCGTTTGCCGGATGTGCGTCTTGCTGACGCACTTGTTTTACTTTTTGGCTTCGTTTTTCGCTGGAGACCATCGCTGAGTTCTAATTTCTAAATTTGGACTGAGACCGAAGGTCAGCTAAAAAGTGAAGTGATTTTTCTATTTCTTCGTTTAACATGTGCGAGAATAAATGATGATGATGATGATGATGATTTTTTCGTTTGGACTCAGAGATGGCTCTGTCCGAACTTTGGTCTGAGCTATAGCTGAGAGACCAAAGTTCGGACTGAGCGATCGCCGTGGAGTCCATAGTTAATCTGAACTCACCTGTTGATTTTGCATGCATGACATTATGTTAGTCCATTAGAGATGAAGTTTCGCTGGGCAGAAATCCCTTCACTTTTTCACTAGTAGGCCTACTAATCCAAAAGTAAACAAACACGGTGATGTCAGCGGGTAGCCAGTGAACAGTTAACGAGTTTGCAGTCAGCGAAATTGGTTAATCTCAGCTTTGGACTGAGACCGAATATATATACAACTTTATTCACCAAATGGCAGCAATATAAAAACAACAAACAACTTAACTAAACATAATAAATAAACAGTTCGATCACGTTCCAAATGCAGCACGTCTAATGCACGTATAAATGTTATTCACATTTGCCGAATACTTCTTGCAGATTAATTTTATTTCACTAGATGCGTTGTTGAGAAATAGCGAACAAATCAAGTTATCAGAATTCTTAAAACGTAACAAAAATCTAACTAAATATGGGCGTTCAGATGAAGCTCTGATGTCAGTCTGTGGTCTCGGCGAAAGACTAAGACAGCAGTGAAATGGCTCATTGTGTTGTGTGCAGTGTGCAAGTAGCTAGTAGCTAGGCTGTGTGATGCGTGATCGACAGGTTGTTGAGTGCGGCCGAGAAGCAGCCTTTCATCGACGAAGCTGAGCGTCTTCGCCAACAGCATAAACGTGATCACCCGGACTACAAGTACCAGCCTCGCCGCCGTCGTCTTGGCAACCACAGTAAACAGCAACATCAACGTGACGTCACGCCGACGTCATCCGTAACGTCATCACAACTTCCGGCGACAGTCAGTGCGGACGGCTGTCAGTACGCATGCGTTGTCGGAGTACCGGAAATGACGTATACATGGGGCAGCAGCTGCGGCGGCAATGACGTAATGCCTTCGGGGTACCACGACAGCTACGACGTGTGTTATAGTAGTAGTCTGCAGCCACCTGCTGTGGCCAACGGATTCCCTACTTATGACGTCACCATGACGTCATGCTTCCCGCCAAATTTATCTCAGCCCGTCAACGAGTGGTACCAGCTACCAACTGCGACTTTACAGCCATTAAATGCTGCCCAGTACAGTTCAGATCTTGTTATGAAATATTATAATGTGTAACAATTGTTGCCTGAAAGTAATATAAATGACAATTTTCTTTGTATTTGATTGATTAACTGCAGGCAATTAATTCGTTAGTGATATGCCTAATACTCATATCAGCAGCTTGCGTCTGCGCAACGCTTTTGTACGAATATCAACGGAAAGTGTAATTGAATTGTAATGTTAGAAAATAAATTTTATTTGTACTCCGTCTCTTTGCATAAGCATTACCAGCATGTCAGATGAGTTCATTTGCTGTGCTTTTATCATGAGAAATCGGGCAATATTGTTTCACACAAGTCACTGAAGTCAGTGATGTAGGATAATAATTGCCGCGCGATGCTATGCGCTGCCTATGCCGTCGTGCGGCGTCTGTCCGTCCGTCTGTCTGTCATGTTCGTGTGTTGTGTCAAAAGAGTATTCATATCCTTAAACTTTTTAACCGTCTGGTAGCCACATCATTCTAGTTTTTTGTACCAAACCTTGTTAACTGAAGGCAGACTGGAATATTCCGACGGGGACTCGCCTAACGGGGACGACGAATGCAGAGTATGAAAACATTGCGATTTTCGACCAATAATTCCCTTATCTCAGAAGTGATACAAGATGGAACGTCAGTAGGAACTCGTATGCGATCTATCGAATGGTGCCATTTCCAGTGACCCCGAATGACCCTTAACCCAGATTTGAAGGTCAGTATCTTGCCCTATGGTGAGTGAGGCGCGTAAAAATGAACTGTTTGACTGTGCGTAAAGTGAACGTGACCAGTGATTCGCTGACGACTTAGGCTTACTGACCCTCATTCGTACGTTTCTGGGTTCAATGTGACTCAAGTGACTCTAGCATATAGGGCAGCCTATTAAAAACTACTAATGGAAAATGTCATACCGTCTTTGCGATTTTGAATGACTGTTTGCAGTCAATCAAGGTCATTTAACTTAAGGTCAAGATAAGAAACGAAACAAAGCCACAGTACTAGCCTGCGAAGTGCATAAAGGCCTACATTGTAGCGTGATACTTTTTAACTTTTGATGAGGTTTTTGCGCGAACGTTACTACGTTATGTTCGCCTTGTGGCATGAGCAGTACGTCCGTCTGTCTGTCTGTCTGTCTGTCTGTAACGTTGCTACGCCTAACTCAGAGCGTTGAACTTTTCGACAACGTCTTTGCACCACCTAATAGCTTAAGACTTGGACAGCTTGTGTTAAAATTTTGGGGAAGAAAGTTTCAAGGGTTTCTAGGTGATCATGTCGTTGTAAGACAATTTTCCCATCGGTAGGCCCTACCAAGCTTTGAAACAATGTCAGTAAAACGTTAATAGTAAAAAAATTAGACAGTTGTCGATTATTTACAATTATCGGACACTAAGACACGCGATGACGAAAAAGTGACGTCATTTCCGAAAAGCTGGTACACTGCGTTATCATTTTCTGGGTGAATACTCAAAACTTGACAGGGAGAAAACGATGAAACATTAAGATAAATTGGTGGATATATGTGGATATGAATTTCCAACAAATTCGCTAAATTTCACGCAAAAATACTTAACCGAAGTGAAAATATTCCAATAAGTTTTAGGGGGAAGCTACTTTTTTTTGAAACACCCTGTATACATTGTCGCTACTTTTCAGTTTAGCAGTTAGTTTTGTAATGTCGTTAGCTTTCATTCGAGTATATTTATAGCATTCTCGCCCTTTTAATAAAACATTTCACACCACGTGATTTGAAGGTTATTCCATAGTACTGCCATAGATATTTATCAACAAGAAACTGATCACTAAGTAAGTAAGTAAGTAAGAGTATTAATCAGGCGTAATAGTCAAAAAGTCACGATGCCCCCAATAAGTCGCGATTTGCCGATGAGATAGGCGAACGTTACGGGGAAATTGAGTACAGGGGTAGTAAAGTTTTACAACGGTGGCATGGTTCCGGTGGTAACATTCGACTATCTCATCTACTGATGAGTTTCTTGTTAACTTATATGGACCGTCCCACTTAAGGTTATCGACACAGACTACAGCGCAATCGCATGCGGGTTTACGTCATGTAGGCCTAATGGCTGAAACGAAAAGCTGTCGCTAGTTCGATAACATACATGTATAGGCTACTGTCGTAGGCACTGCCTATGTAGTACACAAATTATGTGTTAAACTACAAGCGTATAATCAACTTCCGGTTAGTAGTTGAAACGTGCGCAACAAGTTACTCTATTGGCGCGGCCTTAATATACACGTGAACACGGAACTAACTGCTCTGTCGACAGAGTTATCCGGGTGACAGCGGACTGTACTCACTAAACGACAGAGTGAGAGGAAACGCGAGTTTGAGATCGAGCAATGAACAGCAGCGGAGTGAGGCACATTGACTCTGTCTACGGTAGACAGCAGGTTAGTGACTTACGCCGTTTCAATGTCTTAACAAGATCAACGCTAACGGTTGTTATCAACAAGTAGGACATCATTTACAGACTGCCATCAGGGTTGACTTACGATAATCTCGCGAAGTCTTCAATGTTAATTGGACAATTTCTGGTGACAAACACGATCAATGTACAAGGTTTCAATTCCGAAAAGAATAGTCGCACAAGGTTCAAATTTGGCGTGCCATCTGCATTACACTTTTGAGTTCAAAAGTTCAAGATCAGCAGATCTCGTAAAGCTTCGGCATGAAATGCGTTATAAGTTATAACTGAAGGAAAATAACCGCATCGTCTTCAAACTATTAAAAAACAACGTCTTGGCTGTGAATTTAAAAGTCAATAGTTCAGAGGTCAAGTCACCATAATACTTGTGTCTATCTGACTTGTGTGAACTTTTATTTCAAGAACCGAGTGGGAAGTTTAGTTTTGGTGTTCAGAAGCAAAAGTCATTCGATTTGATTCGAGAGAGTTAACATAGGGTCGAGGCCAGTATCGCTCAGTCTAACTACTGAATGACACAACTGTCACATCACTACCCTCCAACTGACGTACTCTACTCGAGTTGCCTTATGCACAGTAAGAACGAAAATATTGTACCTGCCCGACTTTGATGTCATACCGCAAGTGTTGTCAAGACAACGGACGATGATTGTTATCAACCAATCACTACAGTCACATTCCGTTTACAGCGGTTGACAACACCTCCGGTGTGACGGTCTGCTCGGTTGATAGCAGCTGTGGTTTGAAACCAAAGTCGATCGCGAGGCCGTAGTCATATTTGAACATAATTTTAACGTTCGAACACAGTGTATCTCCCACGGGCGTCTGCATCTATATAGTGTTCGATAGTAAAGGTCTGGACACTTGCTATAGCGCCACTTACATGAGTCAGACTCGTGACCAGCAGCGCTTTACAATATCGGAAGCGGCAGCTGATTGGCATGAGCCAATGGTGCCGCAGCGCATTATGTGGCCATCCATTGCCCGTGCTGACGGACAATTGGACCCACGGTGCAGCTAGCAGACACACCATCGCCCCAATCAGCCACACTAGGCCTTCACCCCGTAGCCGTAGCTACTACTCATTTCCCGTCCCGCTGAGG
>Ga0209149_1000961_pt1 | contig 13518 bp, 9 predicted proteins | sample WorMetTyACAVOLI2_FD_187423 | JGI IMG/M metagenome (GOLD analysis project Ga0209149, IMG submission 187423) | Marine gutless worms symbiont microbial communities from Max Planck institute for Marine Microbiology, Germany - Olavius algarvensis... ... | reverse complement strand
GGCTACAGATACGGCCAGAGTTACTATAGAAGGCGAATAGGAAACCGCACCCAAGCTTTTGAATGGCACCAGCTTCAATGACCTTGAGTGACCTCTAAGCCACATTTCAAGGTCACAGTATTATTTAACGTCAAATAACTCGCAAATGGTACAAGACAGAGCCATAGTCACAATGGCGGACTAATAGAAAGTCATGGTCTATCGAACCGCGCCAATCTCAATGACCTTGACGGACCCCAAACCCAGATATCAAGGTCAGGCCATTCTTTGACGCTGAATATCTGCAAAATGGCTTCAGATACAGCCATAGTTACTATGGAAGGAGAATAGGAAACCGTACCGATGCTTTCAAACAATACCACTTTCAATGACCTTGAGTGACCTCTAACTCACATTTCAAGGTTACGATAGTATTTAACGTCAAATAACTCGACTAATAGTAAGTCGTGTATGATCTGTCCAGTGGTTCCGTTTCCAGTGACCTTGAGTGGCCCATTGCATTCTCGTAATAAACACGATAAACAAGTGCGTCAGCAAGACGCATATTGGCAAACGCGAGGGGTGCAGCTAAAACTACGTGTAACACCTTCGCCTTCTTTTCAAGGGCAATATTTTCGTCGCTGATTGTATGCCTCTGTCTAGCCTACTAACCTTGAAATCTAGGTTAAGGGTAACTCAAGGTCATTGACAATGGTACCATTCGAAATCTTGGATACGGTTCCTCTTCACATTCCATAGTAACTATAGTATGGCCGTATCTTTAGCCATTTCGGAGATATTCAGCGTCAAAGAATGGCTTAACTTTGAAATCTGGGTTTGGGGTCGTTCAAGCTAATCGAAAATGGTGCCTTTCTATACCCACCATATACGACTTTTTATTGGTCGGCCATTGTAACTATAGCTCTATCTTGTACCGTTTTCGAGTTATTTGACGTTGAATAATTCGTGACCTTGAAATCTGGGTTCGAGGTCACTCAAGGTCATTGAAACTGGTACCATTCGAAAGCTTTGGTGCCGTTTCCTATTCGTCTTCCATAGTAACTATAACGCTATCTTGTATCGTTTGCGAGACATAGCGACTTATTGGTCGAAAATGGCAAAATTTTTATACCCGACCTGTATTCAGCGCTCCAGAAGGGGTGACCCGGTCAGAAGTTTATGAAGATGATTGATATAGATAAAACTAGAATGGTTGCGCTACCGTACGGTGAAGAAAGTATGACAATACGTTAAGCCGTTTTCATAGAATACCGGAACGTGATGGACAGGCGGACGGACGAACGGGACAGAATTGCTATATCAATATCGCGCGTCAGTGTGCTGTCGCGCGATAACAAGTAGCTCTGCTGTCGCAAAGAAGTCGCGCGATGCTTCGTGTCTGTCAGTAGTTAGCTTAAATGGTACAAAACGTCGAGCACAGTCTTTTATTGTTAGTTACATAGACTACATATTTATCACTTGGTACAATTAATGCTGTTCTGTTGTCTTTGGCGTAACATTTAAACTTCTTGTCATAAACATTTCGTCGTCGTCTCCCGCCATCAACAAGCTCCGCCGCTTACTACCAGCAGTAAGTGTCACAACTTGCCACAGTTCGGCAGCGCCGTGTTGATAACACCTAGCCGGTGGCAGCGTTGACAGCACGCGATGAAGCCAGATATTGTCTTAGAATTGCCATTTCTGCCTACCCCACCTGCATTCGACGCCGCCGTTAGGGGGTCTCCGTCGGAGTATCGCCATAGCGTTTGATGTGAAAAAAACTAGTGTGGTGTGGCTACCCGATGGTGAAGAAATTTGGAAGATATGTTTATTCGTTTCGACAGAATTCACGAACGTGACGAACAGACAGACAGACACCGCATGACGGCATAGGCCGCGCTTGCATAGCATCGCGAGGCAAAAATTAACGGCGGTGTCCAGTGCAGGCGGTTTTTCACAAAACACCGATCGATAACTGCTGGTGGTGGCGTCAGTCCACACGTGTGATAACCAGAGTGGCTCTCTTCGCTGAGATACACACGATGCGTGGCACGGCGACGCGACCGTTGTCTGGCGTTGATCACAGAATCTGATGATGATGATGCAAAAATGCTCAAAATGCAACATATTTGGGTTATAATGAACTCCCCTTGGGGGCTACCGCCCACGAGAGCTTTCTAAAGCTTTCAAAGCTCTCGTCGAGCTGATGTTAAGCTCTAATTGACATGTGATGCTGCGTTTTCGAGATATTCGCTTTTGTCGATGACCAAAATGTTGGATTTTTATCGCGCGATATTGATATAGCAAATCTGTCCGTCCGTCCGTCCGTCCGTCCGTCACGTTCCATTAGATGAAAGCGGCTTAACATATTGTCACAGCTTTTTCACCATACGGTATAGCCCAATCATTCTACACTGTGTTCCAAAAAACATGTGACCACATTTTCGATGATAAGTTAAAGTAGAACTATCCGTTCACAAAGATTTTGGCACACTTACTACCGAGAGTATAGGCCATCGATAGGTATTTTTAGTTTCCCATCTCACCTATTTCGTGCAGCTACTTTACCTTGGGAAACTGTCGAGACCTAAATATCATGAATTTAGCGTTATATTGCTGATTTTCTCAATGCGACAATACTAGGATATTAACTGCAAAATTGTCACCATATTATTTTGCTTACTTATTATACAACTTATGGTTTATAATAGAACAATAACAAGATTTAGTGCAGACGATAACGTTGTTTATCAGTGAGTGAGACGGGAGATACGATTGGCTTCAGACAACAGCTGAGCACGACATCATTTGAAGATTGTGAGCTTGAGATCACGGTAAATTATTTTTCTGTATACACTTGAACAGAGAATGGCAGTTTCATGGGAAATCTAACGAGCTGATCGATGCCTTTTTGGCTTGTTCTCCTGATTGAGCACAAGGTCCTTCACTGCTACGCGCCAAACGCGGTCTACCGCTGTCTGGTTGCGGGACAGTTGTATACCCGTCTTGTGGCTTCTGTTCAGCAAACTGTTGATGCTTTCAAGTTTTCAACCATTGTCGGGCAATTCAATCAACGGCCTTCGTGCACCATACTGCTTTGACAGATAGAGATTTTTAATCAGAATCACAAATTCCTGTGAAATTTTCATAATTTTGTTTAATTTTTGCTGATATTTAGGTCTTGACAATTTCCCAAGGTAAAGTAGCTGCACTAAATAGGTGAGTTGAGAAAGTAAAAAAACACCTGTCGATGGCCTATACTCTTAGTAATAAGTGTGCCAAAATTTTTTGTAAATTCACAGTTTTGCTTCAACTTATTATCAAAAACGTGGTCACACGTTTTTTTGAACACAGTGTAGATTTATCAGCATCACACATCTTCACGAAATTCCGACGGAGTCATCCCCTGCGGGGCGATAAATACAAGTGGGGTATAAAAATGTCGCGATTTTCTACCAATAAGTCGCTATATCTCGCAGCCGATACAAGATAGCGCCATAGTTACTATAGAAGGCGAATAGGAAACCGCATCCAAGGTTTTGAATGGCACCAGTTTCAATGACCTTGAGTGACCTCTAACCCAGATTTCAAGGTCACGATAGTAATCATATTATTAAACGTCAAATAACTCGAAAATTGTACAAGATAGAGCTGTAGTTACAATGGCGGGATAATAGAAAATCATACATGGTCTACCCAACCGCGCCATTTTGAATGACCTTGAACGACCCTAAACCCAGATTTCAACGTCAGACCATTCTTGGACGTTGAATATCTCCGAAATAATTACAGATACGGCCATAGTTACTATGGAGGGCGAATAGGAAACCGTGCTTAAGCTTTCAAATGGTACAATTTTCAATGACGTTGACTGACCTCTAACCCACATTTCAAGGTCACGATAATGTTCACCGTTAAATAACTCGATTACAAGTTGTGTATGATTTGTCCAGTGGTTCCGTTTATAGTGACCTTGAGTGATCCTTAACCTATATTTCAATGTCGCGGAGTAATTAGGCCTATAAATGCCCTCGAGATCTGTTTGCAATAGTTAAGTTCTTGTTGGGATCACCTGTGGGTACTGCCCCTAAAAGGGGAAAAGTCCTGTCCGAGACTAATATGTACCATCGTGCAAAATTTCAAGCCGATCGGTGTCATCGTCACCGAGATATCTGTAACCGGACAGATACACAGAATTATAGCACACTTAAAACGCATACTAGAGTTGCGTTTGTCGAGAATAATATACAACATATACGCAAGCACAAGTCCGTGCTATCCGTGTTTACGGCATAGAGGCAACAGTGTGCTATTTATAGCGATGACGGCGTGCTGCTATTGGCTGCAGACCAGGTAAACCAGACGCTGTTGACGCTGAGCGCCGTCTGTTAGCGCCTGTTAATTTTTTAAAATTATTTTACTTATTTTAAAATCTCGTGTGTGTCTTCCAGCAAGTCTCCTGTTCGTCGTGCCTTAGGAGTTCGCATTGTAATCCATGTATTTCTGAAAGTGCTTGTCCTTGACCACAAAGTCTATGGTCGTTGTCGTTGACGTACAACTCCTTGTATGGTCCTGGTACCTGGCCTGTCAATCCACCTCCTTGTGACTGAGTCATCGTTAACTGGTAGGAGGTCAAAGCCCCCTGACAAACCCCCTGGGTCGTAAACCCCCTTCTTGCTACCGTAGGACAAAACCCCGCGAGATTTTTTTTTGGAAACTTACACTGACCCGTACTCCTGTCTCTATTCGACCCATGAGGCGGGTCCTGAACCTAACCGACCCACGCAAGGTAGTAAAGACGGAGGGTTGTGCCCTAGGGGGGGGGGGGGTTGTCCGGGGGCGTTTGATCGGTCACCTTGTCAACCACACTGCCGAGATGATCAACTATGTCATCGTTCTCGGCAAGATCATAACAAATGGACCGGCAAGACGACGACCTTGTACACTTGCCGATGTAGACTGCTACGACACTGTTGCCTGTGTCATCTGACTCGTGAAGTCGTCCCAGAATGACCTAACGTGTCGAGTGGGACGTTAAACGCTATAGCAAGCCTACGGTACACCGCTTTGTCTTGTTTATCAGAACGTATAGATTCTAAGCGAAGGTCGTAGTGCGCTTGACAGTGAAATACAAGTTACAGGCCTAGCCGCCTACAGGCCTAGCGATGTCAATGTGTAGCGATAACGTTAAGACGCTTCATTGCACAAAGTGTCCGGTAGGGGGCGTACGTGCTTGAAGTGCACCGATGATCTGTCCTGCAGGAACTGGTTATGTTCGTCTGTATTTTATTGAGAGTCGTCCGCGCGCTCTTTAGCAAGCTAGTAGACCTCGTTCAGTGACTCGTGACGACGAATGATGATAATGAACCTGGCTGGCTTCACGCTGAGGGGTCAACTCGGACCACGCCGCCGTCTGACATAACATTTATGTACGAAATAAATTCGACCGAGCGCGTCGATTCCGGCGTTTCAGCAGACCGATCAAAGCGTCAGCACGGTATTGGATGTAGGCCTACTGGTGTGGTGCGTGGTGCGACTGACGTCATACGGCTGACGTCATGTCACTTCATTGTTGTTGCTTGACGTCACGATGTTGATAACGTATAAATGATGTCACGACTTCTAGGTTACGTCCTCATCTACCAATGCTGCTGCTGCAATGGATATAGCACATTACACGTTGTGGTGGTGATACTTGATCCTGAAGTAAGACAAAAGACAATACTGTGACAGACCTATGTGCAGCGGTACAACAAGTTCACTTTCGCTTCATGACCACTCACGGTCACGTTACTATACGTGGAAGAAATTTTCCACAACTTCCTAATGCAGGTGACGTCGCAGACACCAAAACGTCTATTAATTCCCATTATCGCATCACACGGAGAAACTGACGCACAGACGGACAGACAGACAGACAGACGGAGGGGGAGAGAGCTAGGAGAGAGAAATGTCATCTATGGCCGGTGATGAACTGCTGAGTGCTGATGCTACTAGAGGGCTACAACTTCTGTATCAGCAATACTGTCAACTATCTGTTGATGTGTCGACTGACTGCTGCAGCTGCTGCAGTTGCAATAACGTCATAGTGAGCATCAGGGCCGTGTTCAACAGCTCACCGGTCTAAAAGGCCTGTCCATTGGGCCGGCCTATGTTAGACCGGTCAGCCGCTGGACAGCTTTGATCGTTAACCAGTAGAACAAAATGGCAGCGATTGCCGGCAGGCAATACACTACGTATTTGACAACAGTTTCCGTACTACCAGTGTTACTTAACATATACTATTGGACAACTAAGATATACTTATATAGATCGGAACCTTCAACTACACGTTATAAATACTTTTCAATTCGCAAATAGCTCTCGTACAACCAAACATCATCAATGTAAACACTACGTCACGTGATCTGCAGCTCGTGTGGATCGGCATTAAAATTTGATCCATCAAAAATGGCCCGGGCCTTTAGCCGGAGCGTGTCCAACAGCTGACCGGTCTAGAACAATGGCTCAAAAACGTGGACCGGTGAGCTGTTGAACACGCTCCAGTCAACTCGTTTTCGCACACAACATGACGACGCAGGCCAGTGATACGTAAAACAAGTACATACAATATAATTATCTATTGGACGCGGAACGCTATGCTTGCGTTCCAACAATGATTGTAGGCTATATGGCACACTGTTGCCACAGCTTGAGAGAGGATGGGATTAGGTCAGTGAGTCTGGACAACAAATCCGCCGTAGGATCCACGACAATCGAGGGTTTGTCCGAAGGAAAGTTTAAAACTGCACAACACCTTTTCCCCATCTCTCCCCTCCCCTCTGTCCCTTCCATCTCTTCATCCCCTTTCCCGGTGCACCTCGCCCCTCCCAAATCCAGCTAGGAGGTCTGGGGAGCGCTGTAAGCTCCTCCAGCGGGTCCCGGCAGAGCCCGGCCACTAAACGATTTTTGGTGCACCTACGCTAAAAAGAACACTTCTGGTGACAACGACATACAACCTTTTTCAAGGCGTTTCGTCAAACTGAAAGTAGGATTTGACGAAATATATCAACGTAAGCCCCCGCAGCGGTCCGATGGCATATTGAAATTCTGTAGAAATATCGGGAGATGTCGATCTGTTTTTTGTGACTTTTGAATGGTGGCATTTATAAAAGTAAATTACAACTGCGCACATGTTAGAACGGCTCATTTTGTGTAGAACTGCACGTTAAGAAAACCCTGTTATTTAGGGAGGCACAGTAAAGCTTTGGGCCTGAACTCGTTGCGGTTGCTATCTCAGTTTGAACGCAGATGCAGAGCTCAGCGCGACTAACGTTTGCGAGCGACATATGCGACGGTAATTTGTCAGCGAGTCCAACCCACGCATTATAGCGCACTGACCGTTGTCGTCGCCAGCACTGAGTCGTATGAAAACTTAATGGAAGCCGCCGGTCAACTATGAGAAGCAGCTTGCCTTGGGCATCAGTCCATATATACAGCATACTGATGTATCGTCATTCCATCCTCATCATTGTCGGCGTCGTACGCTGTCGTCACTATAGAGATAGGCCTACATTTATGCACATCACGAATGTTCCATCAAGCGCAAGTCCCCCGCGTCGCAGTCGCTTCCCCCCGCACAACGATCGCCTCTTGAGTGCTGTCTACTTTTCCAGAAAATTAACTGAAAAGAACTAAGAACGACGACCATGAAAAAAAATCCGAAAAATAATCATCATAAATTCATACAGCTGCAGTTATAACTAAAATTAAACTAAAAAAAATACGCCTGAAAATTTTTTTTACATGTTTTATGTTACATTTAATAAAACAATGGTATCGCCCCGATGGGTCGACACGATAAGCCGCCGCCGCCATCAGTAGGCTCCAACACTGCCTTTCAGCCGTCGGTGGTGACCGTAGCTCCAAATAGCTTGGTTTTGAGGAAAATAGCTCTGAACGGCAAATGTGACCTCGAAATCAGCGCTCAAGGTCATTGCAGGAGTACAAAAATGAGTTCTTTGAAATGCCGATGTTGGACTTCCTATTGGTCATCAATAGAGACCATAGCTCTAAATTGCTCACTTTTTCAGAAAACCGCGTTTTAGTGTACGCGTTTCAGGCGACAGACAAACAGACAGACAGACAAACATCACCATCGCTTAAAAAAGCGCCACCTACACTTCGTGCGGCGCGGCTTTAATAAAACTAAAATAAATATAAAGCTGTGCAGTGCACGACAAACCTCGCCCCGGCAGCCCTTTGAAACATTGACTAGATTATCCACATTCGCTAGACGTCGCGACTCGACATTAATGTGCCGCCTACTGTGTCCCACTGATGTAGTTTAACCCTTATTGGCACATTAAACCGCAGAGCAACGGACCATACGGTGATTGGTACACTGGCCATTGATAGGTGGGCTGTTACATTTGGTACAGCGAAGAGAGGCCTGGGCGGGCATTCAACGCTCCCGTTAGGGGAGGGGGGGGGCTCACCGTCTGAATATTGTCATAACGTTTGGTGTAGAAAACTAGAATGGTGTGGTACCCGACGGTGAGAGAAGATATGTTTATTCGTTTCGACAGAATCCTCGAACGTGAGTGACAAACAGACAGACGGACGGACGGACGGGCGGACGGACAGACAGACACCATAGGCCGCGCTTATGTATAGCACTGCGCGGCAAAACAGTTATGTGTTATATGAAAATGGAAACAAAATCTTGAGCCGGTTTTTGAAAGCTGCTATAGTTGATGCAGTCCGAATATTACCATATCAGAAGTGTTTAATTGAGAGTTTGTGTACGTAAATATATTTTGAGGAGACTGGTGATAATTGCAGTACTTTAGGTGACTAGGTAGTTCGTTCTATAACTTTGGGCCCTTATACCCATACCCATGTTTTTGAGTTATTAATCGACGTTGAATAATATCGTGACCTTGAAATCTGGGTTAGAGGTCACTCAAGGTCATTGAAACTGGTACCATTAGAAAAAGTTTGGGTGTGCGGTTTCCTATTCATCTTTCATAATAACTATGGCTCTATCTTGCATCAGTTCCGAGATAAAGCCCGATATAGGTAGAAAATCGTTATTTTTTTCATACACCGTTGCATTCGACGCCCCCGTTAGGGGGGTCCCCGTCAGAATATTGCCATCCCGTTTGGTATGCGAAAACTAGAATGGTGGGGCTACCCGACGGTGAAAAAAAAACTTTGAGGATATCGTTTAGACTCAATACCGGCGTGTGACAGACGGACAGACAGACAGACAGACAGTCGACTGACATCTTGCCACGGCATAGTCCGCGCTATGCATACGCGTCGCGCGGTAAAAATGGAAACAAATATATATATCGAGCCGGTTTTTCGGAGTGGGGGCGCCTATCGCAAGCCTACGGAGCTCTGACCTTGACCTTAACCTTGACTAGCGTAAAACAATCTCTGGGTCAAGGCGAATCTGTTTGCTACATTTCGTCCTGATCGGCCCAGCCGTTTGGCCAACTATACACCTTAAGGAACACACACAGACACATGCGCACACAACGACATAAATTTACATATGGCGGTAAACGTAAAGGTAAAGGAGGGCCATACTCCGAAGGAGCATAGGCGGGGTGCTCATCTCGCTTTTATAGGCCGTTGAGCCCGTAGGTAGATAGACCATTATTGTCTGTGACGCATGGCCAGTACGACGCCAGACCTACGGTTACCTTCCCAGCCTAAGCTGGTACTCATTGCGCCTATCCACAGAGGGATGGCCAGGCTGAGTTGACCTGGGTGGCTGGTTACATACCGAGATAGTTTACCCGCCCGAAAACGGTCACCCATCCAGGCACTAACCGGGCCCAGCTTTGAGTAACTACGTTGATCGAGACCATCGCGTTACCACTAAGCTAAACCTCCAACGGTGGTGCCACTACATAATGGAGATCGTGCTTTTACCGCTGCTGGCAGTCGACTCTGGAACAGTCTTCCACCTGACATTAGATCCGCACAAACTCTGCCTGTTTTCTTTAACCGTTTAAAACTTATCTTTTCTCTAAATGTTTTCCCTCATAACTGTACTCCCATATTACTCCTTTAATCTCGTATAGTGTTCTAGCGGTCCTAGTGATTTTGGGCACTCTAAATACGATTTTATGTAATGTAATGTAATGTAATGAAATATTAGACGTTGGAACTGTCAGAGATCAATTCTTTTCGTAGTGTCGTGTAATAAGCCGCGACAGGTTTGCTACACAGTAAAAGCCGCATTCCATTATTCTAGCAAGCTGCAAACCTGGCTGCAAACCTGGTCGCAGACTTGCGTGAGCGTGTCGCAAGCAGGTCGAAAGCTAGCTGCAAACTTGATTCAAACCTGCTTCAAACCTTCTTCAAACAAAATCGATGTTAGTGGCCATGAAGAAACGGAAACACTCCACATGGGTTAAACAGCATATCACGAACAGACACAGATATGATGCGTATAGCACTATGCTTCCAGAAATGAAAGCCAATGATATGAGTTGATACGTGCAGTAATTTCAGGATGGACGTCGGTGAATTCTGTGTCCCATAACGCAGTTTCACTATCGACGCAATTTATAACGTTTTTTTGGGTGTAAAATCAAGCTTTTTTGGTAGCGTTTTTTCACTTAATTACGTCATGATAAGCACGAATAATAAAATACGTAACGAAAATCCAGCTTCAACAGGTTCGTTGGCTGGCTCGAACTGGGTTTTTTCTACGTCCCATTTGGCTAGCATGCGCGTGAACCAACGAACCTGCTGCATCAATCTCGACATGTCGAAATTGATACAGGCTGCAGCAAGTTCGCGACCAGGTTTTCGACAAAAAAAGTCGAAAGCGTGTCGAAAGCGTGTCGAAAGCATGTCGCAAACCCGCATGCACTTGTCGAAAACCTGGCTGCAAACCTGGTCGAAAACCAGGTTTGCAGCCAGGTTTGCAGCTGGCTAGAATAATGGAATGTGGTCTTAACAGGTCACTCACATGTCCAGCTCCTGATGTGTCGTCTCTAAAAGAAAGACACGCGTAGCACTAACCGACGGTTTGTTATCGACGCTGGCGCTAAATAACTCCACAGGGAGCCACACTAAGAATCGGCCGCGCACAGCCAGGCCGAATTGTGTGTGGGGGCGACGTCCCCGCACCACCGTGTCCTGCCGTCGTGTGTGGTCGTCCGTATATCGTAATAAACTCAGTCGCCACCACCAAGCCACCATCAGACAATAAATTACAGCTCCCTCGTTGCACGTTCTAGGGGCCAGCGAGGCTGCACCAGGCCCATCGTCTGTACTGTAGCCGTATTAAATTGTGACGATACTGTAATAAGCTGCCGTTCCGTCCGTCCATCCGTCCGTGCGCCTGTCCGCCTGTCTGTCTGTCTGTTTGACTGTCTTGACTGCCGACCGTATCATTGCGTATGTTTGGTGTCTTTCTTGGTGACCGACCAAACCCTCCCGGACAAACCCCTTCCTGGTTCATCACTCTCTTCTTTGCCACCGTAGTTGGTTAGGTCATGACCCCGCCTCGAGGGTCGGATGGGGTCAGGAGTGCAGGTTATTATTATTATTATTATTATTATTATTATTAGCCTAAAGATTACTTCAAGAACTCTTTTCAAAGTCAAAATACAAAACAAAATCCGATGTGCCATCTTTCAAAAAAAATTCCGCCGAGTTCTATCCTACTGCAGCAAAGGGGGTGCGGGTTACGACTTAGGGGTTTTTGTCCGGGGGGGGCTTTGACCTCCTACCGTCTCTCTCTCTCTCTCCGCAGTCGTCAGTGTCATCGTTTAACGGAATGAACGACGGTAAACGCTGTCAGAGACAGTATTGCACACGTCACTGTGTCAGTTGAGTGTGATGCCTAGACTCTGCAGTGCCATGTTTCCTTCAAGATACATAGAGTAAAACTAGGTCGTGCCAGGACTAGAGATGGAAAAGAACCCTCACTTCTAGGGTTCCGTTCGGTTCGAGTTCTTCACAAATGCAGAAAATTTGGGTTCGTTTCGGGTTCGGTTCTTATATTATCAGTTTTGAGTTCGGTTCGGTTCGGTTCTATATGAGTTCGACTGTTTGACGGTTTTAAAGTTAACTGTACCTCAGTGATCACAAAATCGTTCAATGCTGTTTGTAAACTAATGCAAAAAGTTAAAACTAAGCATTACAAAAACTTAGCTATCGCCAACAGATCGCGCGTCAGCTGCGCACACGATACGCTGAGGGCATCTATAGGCATAAATATTACACCATGACCTTGAAATCTAGGTTAAGTGTCACTCAAGATCACTGGAAACGGAACCATTTGATAGATCATACACGACTTAGTAATAGTCGAGTTATTTAACGTTGAATATTATTGTGACCTTGAAATGTAGGTTAGAGGTCACTGAAGGTCATTGAAAGTGGTAACATCTGAAAGCTTGGGTACGGTTTCCTATTCGTCTTCCATAGTAACTATGGCCGTATCTGTAGCCGTTTGTGAGATATTCAGTGTCATAGAATGGCGTGACCTTGAAAACTAGGTTAGGGGTCGTTGAAGGTCATTAAAAATGGTGCCGTTCGATAGACCACATGCGACTTTCTATTGGTCGGCCATTGTAAATATAGCTCTATATTGTACCATTTTCAAGTTTTTTGACGTTGAATAATATCGTGACCTTGAAATCGGGGTTAGAGGTCACTCCATGTCATTGAAAGTGGTACCATTCGAAAGCTTCGGTACGGTTTTCTATTCGCCTTCTATAGTAACTATAGCCGTATCTGTAGCTGTTTGTGCGATATTTAGCGCCAAAGAGTGGTGTGACCTTGAAAACAGGGTTAGGGTTCGTTCAAGGTAATTGGAAATGGCACCATTTAATAGATAGCATACGAGTTTCTATTCGCCTTCCATAGCAACTATGGCGATATCTTGTATCGTTTGCGAGATATAGCGACTTATTGGTCTGGTCGAAAATCGCGAATTTTTTATACCTTACCTGTATTTAGCGCCCCCCGCAAGGGGTGACTCCGTCGGAATTTCGTGAAGATGTTTGATGCTGGTAAAAGATTGGGCTACCGTATGGTGAAAAAAAACTATTACGATATGTTAAGCCGTTTTCATCTGATACCGGAACGTTACGGACAGACGGACAGACAGACAGACAGACAGACAGACGGACAGATTTGCTATATCAATATCGCGCGTCAGTATGCTGACGCGCGATAAAAATCGTGTGCCACTAAAGTCCATACAGCCAAAATGTTGTGCATTAACTGCAAATGTAAGTAAGTAAGTAACTAAGAGTATTTATAAGGCGCAATAATCAAAAAAGTCACGATGCGCCGGCTTATCTACAATTTTGTCGAACTCAACCAGAACCTGAGTCAGAAGGTTCGGGTTCGGTTCGGGTTCGTCACACTGATGGGTTCGGTTCGGTTCGGTTCGAGTTCTATATATGTTTTCTCCACGTGAGTTCTAGTTCGGTTCGTTCGGTTCGGGTTCGGTTCGATTCCCATCTCTAGCCAGCACCCTGTCACTGTAAGTAAGTAAGTAAGTAAGTAAGTAATTTATTG
>Ga0209149_1000960_pt1 | contig 13519 bp, 5 predicted proteins | sample WorMetTyACAVOLI2_FD_187423 | JGI IMG/M metagenome (GOLD analysis project Ga0209149, IMG submission 187423) | Marine gutless worms symbiont microbial communities from Max Planck institute for Marine Microbiology, Germany - Olavius algarvensis... ... | reverse complement strand
TATGCACAACCCACCTCGCCCCTTGCAGACCATGCAGTGCTTCGAATGTTTATTACATTTTTTGGCCCAACATGTAACGGCATGATCCCAGAACCACTGTCCATCTACAACTTCCACCAAAAAGGCTGACGTGTTTTGCTCACATTTTAAAAATGCCCTCGTTGATTTGTATGATTTTTGGCACACTTCAGGAGTGTTTTGCTTCGAACACAGCTGTCTACTTCATTTTTATTAATTATACAAAATAAAGCATCTTAAATGATAAATATATATATATATTCCATGTGTTTGCCATTCTGGTGCACTATACATATTTGAGATGACGTTGCCACTGGCAACAAAATAACATCACATTAACATCACTGAAACAAAAACTGATAGTTAACATAAATGGTGCAAATTAATTTGAACATTTTTAAGAACTAAATAATCAAAAACTGGCCTCACTTTTTTAATTGCTCACATCTTTGAAATGTTGATTTCTGTTAACTAAAAATCAGTAAAATGTGCCTCTGTATTTCTTTATTTTACTTAAGTATTTATTTCTCCAGTCAGATTTGCTTTACCGACGTCATTGTGATGTTGTTTAGTTACTGTTCGCCGTCTGCTCAGATGGGGACTGCAAATTCCACATCGTTTCAAATGCACAGTACCGCAAAACGGCAGAAACATAGCATATGTAATCATGATTAATGTTTGGTGATTAAAATTGTTAACGGCATTAATTTTTTAAAACTGCGATTAATTCTTTAACACGTTAATGCATTCATTAATAACCATTGTGGAGTCTAGAACAATGACATCCAATGAAGGATAACGCAATACAGTACAGCATGACAATAACAGTATGGTAACAAACTACCAGATGGGGGTCGGAGAACTGCACAAAATATAAATTACGTTCAAAATAATTACGTTCACCTATGCATCTTCTTAAGTGACCTACAGTTCCAAAAACTTAGGTAGTTCAGAACGTGATATACGAAAACGAGTATGTGACACAAACCGTTTTGTAGTGTTTCTGATCCTTGTAAAACGCAAGCTTGTTGTTCGAAATGACGGCAAACAGTTTGTCCCAGCCCCTTAAAACAATCATCAAATATTCATCACATAAACACTAACATCAGGGCGGAAAAGATAGATTACATAGTAAAGCCTAGATCACATTAATCTCACTAGTAATGTGACAGTTAAGTGATGCGAAATACATAGACTAATACAGTACACTGCTGAAAGCACCTCAGATGTCTGTGTTCAACATTCGAGAAAGAAAACGAACTAAATATTTTCAGTTATTATCAGCATTAATAGCAGACTGCATATTCTGAGGTCACCCAGTAGTAACTTTTGCATGATCTGAAATGCTGTTAAACATACCAGTACATCACCAACCTGTTAGAAGACTTCTTTGTTGTCGACTCCCACTGATGTTTTCTAATCAGCATCCCAGAATAGACACCTTCTTCTTCCATGGATACTGCAGCAGCTGACTGTTCAGCTGTACAGCACATTTTACAAACATTCTGTACAATGCATAAAATATTTTACTTCAACAGAAACTGTCAAGTATATATATATATATAAAAAGTGTATATTATTTATTCATTACTGTTACGGACCCAACATATTTTGAACACAGCCAGAAAACTCAATCATGAACAGAACTGCAGAATACTGTATGTTCATGCTGTTGACTAAACCACAAACCAGCTAAGTTAAATCCCTGTTTGCACTGACATATCCCAATACAGCTGGACTAATTATTCAGTTTTGCAAAGATTACTATTTACTATTATTAACGATGTACTGATTAAGGTGACACTATCATGTCATAGACATTGCAGGGGCACCGTACAAAATTAGACAAAACAAAACAAACAAGAGGACAGAAGCGCTGACAGTCGGTAGTCGCGGGCAGACAACAGTTATACTGTGCAGTACAATCACGATCGCCTAATCAGTGTTGAACGACGACCGAAAAATTGCAGTCTTCAGCTGGCGACGGAATGTCGTCAGCGACGGTGCATTCCTGACAGACGACGGCAGGCTGTTCCACGCACATGCCGAAGCCACTGGGAAGACACGATCGCCGAGCATTGAACGATAACAGAATACATCAGCACCACAAACAACCAACAGCCAGGACATGTTCAGACATACATATTTAGTTCTGGCCGACAGGTTTACACTTGCAGACTACATGATCATTTCTTCTAACAGTACCTGCTACATGACTGTTACCAAAGGACCCACTATCAGCAGCGAACTATTAACACTGAGTTACTGTGGTCATTAGGATTATTCTAAGGAACAAAAAACTTAAATACGAACAAGCAGCGAGCAAACAAAGACCAGCAGATTGTTGTTAATTTGCTGTAAGTCAATCAAATGATTATATAACATGAATACAGAAAGGCATCGTCTCCCAATCCTCTGCACATAAATATGCATACAGACACAAGCAGAAAGCAAAGCTGATAAATATGCATATATACAATTACATGTACATTTTAACGGCTATTTTTCAGTCAACCTAAGCTAGTCATTAATCCACAATTTCTCCAAGGAAACCAGTGGAGATTGCTGGGACAGTATTAATAACAGGATGGATGCCCTGCCTGACGACTATCAGTGTCAACATAGAAGATTTTGCAAAGACAGCTAAGTCCGTTGCGAGGGAGCTCATCCCCTCTTGGCGCTTTGAGCCGGTGAGGGTTGACCCCAGTTAAGCTATCAGATGGCCGGCTTCGTTTACAGCCAGTGCCTTTAACTAACTACAGGCCAGTATGCCCGCAGTCCTGGTCTCAGGGCCTACTGTTTCTTCACTCACTGTTTCTTCCCTAGCGGTGGCCAGAGCCACAGCCAGTACTCACTCTTGCCTACCCACAGAGGAATGGCTCAGGCTTAGTCGAGACCTGGGTGCCTAGGTGGTTTACCCATCCAAAGATGGTCACCCATCCAGGCACTAACCGGGCCTGGGATAGAGTAACTACATTGATCGAGTCCAACACGTTTCCACTATGCCACGCCGGCACGTTCAATTTGTCAAAGTACTAAAAGCATAACAACAACAACCACTTGTACAGCTAAGGACAACTACAATAAGCACTCAGAACTAACAAAGCCTCAAGGGGAACGAATGCCACTGCACAGCACTACGGCCTACTGACCAGTTAATTACAGCGTCACCATGACATAAACAATGCCAATTAAATGCAATTAACTGAAACACAACCAGAGTAGAGACAATCACTGCCTTAACCAAAAGATTTGACTAAGTCAGATCACAGTGCCAAGATAACAACAGCAACCACTTGTACAGCCCTTAATAAAGACCACCTGTGTGGGCCAGTACCAGAAAGACTCGCCAATTCTAGAGTTTTAATGGCCCCCGCTTTGTTGCAAGAGCTCTCTCACTGCAATCACTGCTAGCTAGCTGCCACACAGATATGAGCAAGAGAATCCAACATTCCAGCCCAAGATATGATGCCCTTCCTGCCACAACCCTCCCAATTTACCTGGGCTTGGGACCGGTCCACAGTGTGTTTGACTGCACACTCTTGGGGCTTGGTTCTGAAGGCATAAACTTTTATACCAGCTATTACCATTATAAAGTTCACTGATCTATGAATCCTCAACAATTACTGTGACAACTGACTTAAAATGCATTTACAAAGCAAAGTTTGAGGTGTATATATTTAGTAAAATATATATAATGTATATTTTATGACACCCAAATGCAATGTGGAGATATACAGCAATGGCATCTAATAAAATGTGAAGCATCAGTTGGTGTTAAAAAGCTAAATCACACATTGCACCAACACGAATGTAACTGCTAATGTAAACAACTACAGGCTGAACTAACACACTAAGCCATCAAAACAGCAGCTGCTATGGGACAAACAGGGATAATGAGTTTCTAAAATGCTGGACAAAAATTTTCAAGCTGTTAAAGTATTATCATATCATTAAGAACAGACTAAGTTCAAATATTCAAAACTTCACTTTGTGTCCTGTATTCACATTTGCTTGTTCTAAGCAGTTAACCCTTTAGAGTCCAGAGGCAATTATAATGCCACATCATATAATATGAAGTTGGTACACTGGACGTTGATGGGTGGGCTGTTACATTTGGTACAGCAAGAAGGGGACTGGGTGTGGCCCCAGCCCACCCAGGCCTTTTCTCACTGTACCAAATATAACAGCCCATCAATTAGCGACGAGTGTACCAATCACTGTACTGCTGTATAACAGTCCACTGCTCTGCGGTTTTAATGTGGGGATTAAAGGTTTAAGCACCAAAAAATGAATAGCGCAGCTACACAGCTTGCTATCATGTGTCTGCTGTCTATACTTCTGCAAAGCCCCAACTTCAACGATATGTACAGACTGCAACAGCAACAGTTTGTCATCAATACAAAAAGCAAAGCCACTTAACTACATTTGCAGGTCCTTAAATACCACAAAGCACTTCCTTTAACAGTCCAATCTATTTATACTAGAGGAGGCCTGTCGGCCTAGATAGCGCTGCTGCTGGTTTAAATTTTTTTTAAAATTTGCCAAAACTTATAACAGCAAAATTTTGAAAATCGGTTCCACAATTTTGTGTGCAGAGGCACATAGATCATGTGTGCCAAGTTGTGTGGGAATCGGAGAAAACCTGTAGGAAGAGTAGCGATTTGAAAAAAGTCTGACGATACATATCCATCCATCCATCCACCCATCAGTCAACTATACTAGAGCTAAAAAGCACAGCTTGCAAGCCATCATACACAAAGTATTGCAGCTTCTTACTCTACGATATTCAGCATTCTTAATCTACTTTCTCCTGCTGCAGGCTAAGACGTAATGTTATTATATAATAAACATGTCAATCAAGCAAACGGCAAAGCAACCAGCTGATAAACAATGGCAACGAAAGCAATAATGAATGGCACAGCTGCAATTTTGCCTGTTAATCACTTACACTTTCCACTTGGAGCTCGCTCCACAGGTTTAGTGGGCACTGCAGCAACATGTTCACCTGCTGCTACAGGCCTTGCCACGGCTACGAGATTTCATTATAACACAACAATACACGTGTCAGTAACTGGGTTCGCACTCAACTGCACAAATGACTTTACCCGAGTTTCTTTCCAGATCAGTGGGAACCAGACTTAATAATATAATAATAATAATAATAAACAGACACTTCAAAACGCACAAATAACAGAGAACTGTCACTAAGGCGCGTGCGGTGACAGTCACGCAAACAGTGACGCCTTGAGCAAACACCTGAACTGTTTGAGTGTCAGTGATGAGTGCCGTAGCCGAGCTGGAAGAGTGTTCCACGAGGTAGGGCCGGACGAACGGAACGCCCGCGGGCCCATGGAAACAGTCAGTGATCTTGATACATAAAGTATGTTGTCCTCAGAGGAACAGAGGTGTGGTCAACCAGATAAAGTGGACAGGGGAACACGCGCTTGTAGAAAGTACTCAAGAAGCAAGTACACGTTCAAGTACAACTACAAGTACCAAGTACAAGTCTGGTGAGAACCACGAATGACTGCTTTGATGCACTCAATTCCAACAGATATCACTAATACTGTTAGTCGGCTTCATTGTTCACACTTTCAGATGCATACTGTAAAACTAAACTGCTGGTACTAATATTTAAATTGTGATCAACTCACTTATTAATATGCTATATGTTGCACATGCTACTTCATAGCAGCAGTACAGAACTAATATATTAATAATATCTAATACCTATGAAAATGTCAAACTATTACCACTAACAAAGATGTCATAACAAGGATTATACCTGTAGGTTCTCGTGCAGCAGCAGTTGGTTGTACAGCACGAGCGGGTTCAGGATGCCTACAAGACAAATAGCCATCAACTTTCAACCAATTCACGATACATTATATTTAACATACACAAATTCTCGAAATTATTATGCTAAGCAACTGTCTTCTTAGAAGGAAATATGGATATCGTGGAGCATACAGTCAGCAACTTGGCATCTGCGACTGCTTGGAATTTTAAAATTGCGTTCGCTTGTGGATCTTCAAAAAGCTTGCGGATGTGTGTCCCATCCGTGGACATATCTGCGGACATATCCACGTCCACACTTCTGTGCCCAGCACTTCAGTAGACTTTACCAACTTGTTCTTGTGTTACGTGAACAGCCTCTATCTAACTCACGTTCCTCTAAGCAGAAGTACAACAAATATTTTCCAGCGTACAGATGTCAGATATGCCTCACATACATGCAACACACACAGACTACTGGTGAAGAAGAAGAAGATTTCGCAAAGACTGCTAAGGTCCGTTGCGAGGGAGCTCATCCCCTTTTGGCACTTTTGAGTCGGTGAGGGTTAACCCCAATTAATTTAGCATACAACCTACGTCGGGCAGATAGCCAGCTCTGTTAACAGCCAGCGCCTTTAACTGACTAAGCCAGTATGCCCGCAGTTCTGGTCACAGGGCCTACTGTTATGCAGGACTTGCTGTTTCTTCCCTAGTGGTGGCCAGAGCCACAGCCAGTACTCACTCTTGCCTACCCAAGGAAGGATGGCTCAGGCTGAGTCGACCTGGGTGCCTGGTTCTGTGCCGGGGTGGTTTACCCGTCCAAAGACGGTCACCCATCCAGGCACTAAATGGGCCCGGCGTAGAGTAACTACATTGATCGAGTCCAATGCGTTACAACTGCGCCACACCGGCACCTATATATGAGTACTCAGTACAAGCTACTAGTGAGGAAACTAGTAAATTCAGCACGTCACCTGCAAGGTGGACAAATCCTCCACAACTGCACACTCATGCCAAAATTAAAAGACAACTATATCTGACAAAAAAGCTAGCATATGCTGGAGAAAAGCTACACAACATACAGTGGTTCGGGAGGCGGCACAAATTGCTCCATGTAATGTTGTACATAGTTCTGTCGGCGACGCTGGACTGCCTCAGGCTGTGTACGTTTCTGACGCTCCCTCAGCTCAAACTGAATAGATAACCACAGATATTTATTGACATACATATACATCAAGAAGACACTGATGCACACAGAGCCTACACTGCAAATAACCTATCCTACAAATGCATTTTTGCCACAGATCTCTTTTCATGATCTGTAATAATAAAATAAATATTAATGTACATATGTGCATGACAAATCAAAATCATTTGCACCATAAATTATTAGGCATATATCAGAGTTCTATAATATCTATTGGACACACCAAAAATGTACCCCCACAATGAGATTTGCAAATTTTTCAAAAACTACTTAAAGGTATCATGCAAAATTTTGCACACTAATTACACTATTATATGTATGCAATTGTCCCAAATTTCGTTTTAATATCAAGAATACTGACAAAAATATGGTGCTTTAAACACGACAAATCCACAGTTTAACATCATCAAAAAATTAACTGTGTTGAGAGTGTCAGTGTCGCCTAAACTAAAAAGAAAAACTTTTAGAGTTAGGGTAAATGTTTAAAGTATCCTCTGTCAGCCTTTAACCACTGCCTAAACGTCGTTCAAAAACTTGGCACAGCCTAGCTGACTGGACTCTGTAGCAAGCTATCACATATCAGCAAGTGCACTCTTTGACAGGACGATAAAAATTATTAAAAACTATTTTTGCAAATATATCAGCACAGAAATTACATCACCAGTATGTTGAGATGGTATCGGGTTTCTGTAGCTCAGGGGGGGGGGTAATTTTGGTGCACCCTGTATGTACACTTGACCTGCTTAACCTTTGTATTATATCAAACAAAATAAAAATGCAGAAACTTTTTTTGACTTTGTTGTAAACGCAACAATACAAAACAAAAGGTTCGCACTCTGCTGACAACTGGTGTGGTCTGACAGCAAGTCAAACAGGAGGATGTAAACTGAACATATCTTTTATCTGAAAAGAGAATATCTCCCAGGGGACGTCCGGGGAGGATCTGAATGAGGCAACAGAATCAGCAGTGCCAACTTCCTCGTAGAGTTCCATCATAACACTGGGTCTACCTTGCTTACATAGTTTTCAGGATATGACCACCGGACGAGCATCAGACAACAGACCAAAGTCGGCAACCATTACATATGTGACCCTTAACCCTGTAATCGTCACATTAAAACCGCAGATCAATGGACCATCATACAGCAATACAGTGACTGGTACACTGGCCGTTGATGGGTGAGCTGTTACATTTGGTACAGCCCACCCATCAACGGCCAGTGTACCAACTTCGTATTATTTGATGTAGCACTATAATTGCCTTTGGAGTCTAAGGGTTAAAGTTTCCAGCAACAAACAAAATATCAGACTGAGATAAATTCAATGACAACAGTATTTTACCGTAGTCAATCGTTCAAGAGCTTGAAATCTTTCTTCCTGTGTTGCAGCTGATCGCTCGAATGCCTCGTGTTTCTTCAGCAGCCACTCAACTGCAGCCAGCGAGTCCTATAAAACAACACTAGTGCTAAACAACATATCATATACAAAACTGGTATGTTGAACCACTGATATTCCAAATAAATAGCCAGCAGCCAGCAGCCAGCAAGCAATAGTTATCTTCACAGCACACTGGAAGCATGGTTCGGTCTGGTCTCTAACCTGACAATACTGCACAGAAAATTAGTTAACAGATGAGTGACTCAGTCTATTAAAACTTTTTCAATATTTAGCTAACTGTTGTACAGCTGATATGGTATGGTATGGTATGGTACAGTAGGGTTTAACGTCAAACTCGACACATTATACGTCATTTCAAAGACGATTTTATGGGTCAGATGACCCAACCAACAGTGTCACATCACTGAAAGATGTTGGTTAGTCAACCATGTTGAGGGCCAATCCCACCAGGCTCAGCTCATAAAAAGGTAAACAGAAGGGTGTACCGTAAAATATTGCGTACAATACGCACTTGTTTATAACATGCAGGGCGACTTTTCATTGCTGTCGATGGGGGAAAATACAAGTTCACATGTATAATACGCACTGGCTTCTGCTAAAATCCTTTCAATGACGGGCGAGAGACTTGCATCGCTTCGATGAGCATACTCCTCCCCTCATCCCAGTGTCAGTGTCGTTAGCGTGGGTGGTCCAGGTAAGCTGGTTAATGCAGCGTCAGTCTGGATATTATGTAATGTTACTCGCCGCAGTGGGTGGGCCAATGTAGAGGCCGCCAACCAGGGAACAAGACCTTACACTGGGTCTACCTTGCTTACATAGTTTTCAAGATATGACCACCGAACGAGCATCAGACAACGGACCAAAGTCGGCAAACATCACATATGTGACCCTTAACCTTTTCATCGTCACATTAAAACCGCAGATCAACAGACCATCATACAGCAATACAGTGACTGGTACACTGGCCGTTGATGGGTGAGCTGTTACATTTGGTACAGCCCACCCATCAACGGCCAGTGTACCAATTTCGTATTATTCGTATTCGTGGTCTCTGGGTGCGATGAGTATAGCTTTGATGTAGGCCAAGTGGGCGATGTGGATGCGTAGAATTGTGAGTGTGTGGGCGGTCAGCATCATTTATTACATGTGTATAATACGCATCCCATTCTCAGAAACACATTTTAGGTCAAAATTGTGCGTTTTATATGCGAGATTTTATGGCAAGTAAAAAATTTTTTTAAATAAATATATAAATATATATATACAGTGTGTCAAAAAATCTCCCAAGTTTCACTGGATATAGCTTTAACATACATCCACCAATTTTTACAATCTTTTCCACATGTCATTAGCAGAGATTCAAAAATTGGCTGCAGGTATAACTTTCCCAAATACCTTGCTTTTACTTACTTTATAATGCTCTGAAGTGAAATGATTGAAATGACACGTTTTCCAAGTCACTGTTATCGAGTCACGGAAGCGTTGTGTAAACATGGTTTTTTAGTGTTGACGATAAAGTTTTAATGAAAAGTTTGTACCAATTCAGTGGCGGATTGGTACAAACTTTTAATTAAAACTTTATCGTCAGCACTAAAAACCATGGTTACACAATGCTCCCATTAACACTGTAACAGTGACGTGGACACTGGACAACGCCTCATTTCCGTCATTTCACTTTAGAGTTAAAGTAAGTAAAAGCGAGGTATTTGGGAAAGTTAATTTTTGAATGTCTGCTGATGACATGTGACAAAAATTTAAAAATTGGTGGATATATGTTAAGCCTATAGCTAGTCAAACTTGGGCCATTTTTTGAGACAGTGTATACAGCATCATGAAAACCGAAGACACACAGCTCGGAAGACAGAGAGCTAAACAAAGCAAGATCAAAGGCCGACACAGGCGACTGATCTGTAAGAACTGCTCGTACCTTTGTGCACCATTATAATAGTACATAATACTGTAGCATAGAGACAGTTTTCTCGATATTCCTCTTCCTCCAGACCGACATCACATCTCAGATGTGGCCAAGTGGAGTCAATGGGGGCTATTGTATAGCATCAGTTTCACAAAAGGCAATGACACAATGGAATGCAGCAATTCTCAGCCTGTATTTGAACTCATTTTCCTTACCCTCATATAGACACCTGGATATTTTGTTTAACCGGACTTCGAGCAGTCATTCAACAAAGACATAGTTTCAGGTAATTAATGTTCCGTTCAAAGCCATGAACCAGACACATTCATTTTGTGACTTTACTCATACCACTGCAGCTGCATACTTACACCAAAGTCCTGACTCTGTAAATACGGCTCATGTGCCAACAGCCAGCTCTCTGCAACTGCTGCATCTCTTGCAAACTGGTACACCTCCAGAACTGCAAACAAACATTTCACCAGTTCACATTTCATAAATGAATTTAAAACTATGTAAACACAACAGTACTAGCCTTAACAGTGGCAGTGTACCATTTGCAGCGTACTGCCACAGTATTTTTTTGTAATATACTGCAGTTACAAGCCCAAAGTGAACGTGGGCTACTTAGATGATGTGACTTTGGGCGGCCAGTTGAGAAGATAACTTATGAGCTTTCTCTGACGATCACTGCCACGTTAGAAGTCACTTTCTCAACTGGGCCGCTGAGAAGGAAACTTCTATGGTAGATATTGTCAAAAAAGGCTCTGAGATAGGTTTGTCAGTGAACGACACCGAGTGTGAGCTTATTGCTCACAGTGACCAGAATCCCAGTAACCACAGAGCCTGCCGAGTTGTTCCAGTCGAATGGAAAACGACCAGATGGACTTACTCTTGTCCCATGGCACAGCGACAAGTTGTAATGCTGGGACATCACAGCAACTTGCCCGCTGGCCGAATCATACGTCAATGGAGCTGCTCGTGAGGCAGGTGACAGCTGAGTTTGCTGCTTCTCTCAAGGAGTAGAAATATGCAGATATTGATAGTCGTTACATGTTCAAACCCTTTGCAGTTCAGACTCTAGGCTTTTCAATACGTCAGCTCGCCAGCTTTTAACTGATCTGGGCAGGAGAATTTCACAAATCTCTGGCAACATTAGAGAGGCTAATTTCCTATTTCAGAGGATTTCAGTGCCAGTGCTATCACACGACAGTTTGCCAGCCTCCGACTGCACAGACTAATGGTCTTACGCACTTTTGTATTTCCTCTCAATTTTTAAACTCCATTGGGTTATATCTACAAGGGTTAAATAACAACAATAATAATAGTAAGTGAAAAACTAAGAAATGAAACATACTAAGTTGCAGGTACTCCCAATGATCCTCCCACTTCTCCATGATGCCTCCTCGCTCAGTAGCCAACTGTGCAAGCTTCTCACGTACCTTTGCAGCAAACGTAACATAATCACAGTATGCATTAACAACTAAATGCATAATGTAAAAAATAAATGTAACTGGCACACAGCAATCAAAAAACTACATGCACAGCGCATAAACTGACCCACACCATACATGACCACAGACAATATAATGCACATCATAAATAAGGAAGTAAGTAAGTAAGTAAGTAAGTAATAAAAACGATTAACGTGTCCGTAATGACATGTCACTTCTCGGGCACGACTAGAGAACGGTGAAGTCATGGAAAGCAGCGCCTGAAGAGATGAGTCTTGAGGCGACTGCGAAAGATGGCCAGTGACGGTGCTGACGTGACGTGCTGCGGAAGACTGTTCCAGATACGAGGGCCGGCGACCGGAACAGCTCGGTCACCGACGGCTGACAGCCGCGTACGGCGGACAGTCAGTGACGATGTCGAGGCGGAACGCAGACGACATCGAGCTTCGGTGTCTGCTGGCCGGCAGAGTTCGTAGAATAGGCCCGACTCTTTTCAGTGCCAGATGGCGTAAAGGCGACCTGAACCAGGCTTTAGTTTCGTTAGGTTTAGTTTTGTGTATGTCAGTTTTCAGCAATTATTGTTTAGGGTTTTTGCCGCGCGATATATGCATTTATTCTAATTCTGCGCTCTACAAATGTCCTTCATAATAATAGTAATAATAGTAATAATAATAAGCGCGGCCTATGCCGTCATGCGGTGTCTGTGTGTCCGTCCGTCTGTCTGTCCGTTACGTTCGTGGATTCTGTCAAAATAAATAAACATATCTTCAATTTTTTTTACCATCGGGTCGCCATGCCATCGGGTATAGCCACACCATTCTAGTTTTTCCATACCGAACGTCATGGCAATATTCTGACCGGGACCCCTCTAACGGGGGCGTCGAATGCAGGTGGGGTAGGAAGAAATCGCGATTCTGAGCCAATATCTGGCTCCGTGGCGTGCTGTGTACGCTTGGAGCGGCAAGTGCAATACATTCAGCTATGACGGACCATGGCGATGAGTTGATGTCGCTGGTAGCCTGGTAGGCTGGTAAGTGGCAGAGTTTGTTGATGGCGGGAGACGACGAAGAAGTATATGACAAGAAGTCTCAACGTTACGCTACAGCACAGCTATGCACAGCGTAACTTATGAGCGGAGCCAAGCCAATCCGTCCGTCCGTCCGTCTGTCTGTCACACAAGCCCGTATACCAAATGGAGACAAACAATCGCAGGATCGTGCGGCTATTTCACCGTCAGGTAGCTCCCATGCAGGGAATCTACAATGTATAGTTTTTTAGGCCAAAGTTCAACTTCATGACAGGACAGCGCCGCTAATGCCAAAGACGAAGTGCAGCCTCGAGAGAAGAATGTCGTGATCGACACAGTCCCCACCCCATGCAGGGAATCTATAGTTTTTTTAGGCCAAAGTTCAACTTCATACGCTAGGTTTGAGGGAAACACCCCTTGCGAGGGCTTCAAGCGAGACTGGGGCGGGTATAATGGACAATGACACTAGGATATACCATTAAATGTTGGGCTAAATCGGTCCAAAATCGACATCACTTGGCCAAAAGATTTCTTTAACAAGCTCAGCTGAGCTGTTGCAGAGAGGCCGCACGACTGTTTGTCGTTGAAACCTTGAAATGTATCTTAGAGGTCACTCAAGGTCATTGGAAATGCACCATCATCATCATTATCATATTGCTTTAATGGAACAATGACACACCGCACTGAACAATACAAATCAAAAGTGTATGTAGTTAAAACAGTTA
>Ga0209149_1000958_pt1 | contig 13526 bp, 9 predicted proteins | sample WorMetTyACAVOLI2_FD_187423 | JGI IMG/M metagenome (GOLD analysis project Ga0209149, IMG submission 187423) | Marine gutless worms symbiont microbial communities from Max Planck institute for Marine Microbiology, Germany - Olavius algarvensis... ... | reverse complement strand
TACCCCAGTGAAAGTGATTAGTTTATTTGCACGGCAGATTTAAACTGTCAAAATATAGGATTTATAGGACATTTAGTCAAAATATAGGACAATATAGGACTATTTTCAAAATATAGGATTTATAGGACGGGTGGGATGACTGCAGTAATTGTGCAGATTCTAGTAGCATTCCAACCACTGGTGTGCAACAAAAAGATGGTGACTGGCACAAAGACAACTAACAATAACACTGCAATGAAACTAAGTTGACATTTCACCCCAAAACTACTCAGTGCGTGTATTACGGTGCAGTTTAAGTCAATTTTTAACCATTATGAGTGATTACTGATCATTAGCATGTGTTTATATCATTTTCGTTCCTCACTGTCATTGCTGAGGTCTCCATCGTTTAGTCACTGTTCACGGCCACGGCCGCTATCATCATTGGCATACCAAATGTAGTGAGACAACGCTCAGTCACTAATATTTTTTGATGTCGCATTTCTACACACTTGTCATCATCACTGCTTCCGACGTCATGTTCATAGTCGGTGACACCATCATTACATCACAGCTTTCAATGTTTGCAGATAATGACTGAGACGAACATCATCACAGGTCAACATTTTCATTATCACACATGCACTCACCTTCAATGCTCTAAATGCAATACATGTATCCCAGTCAGATGAAGTAATGACTTGCAGATTTGGCAAATAAAAGCCAGCTTCACAGATCATACATAATTATATTGTTATATAATTTTTCTGCAATTTATATAGGAGAGAGTGCAGGTGTGTCTTACAGTAGAGAAAGCAGAGATGGAGTGTTTTGTAAGTTATGCCGAGAACAAACACTGATCGATCACCAACCTCAACTCGGTCTCCGTGAACTGATGGTTCACAATCTTCAGTATCAGCTGCAGCTTCCTCTTCCTCTCTTCTCCGCATCTCCAGTTCTTCCTGTTCAACTTCCTTTATGCTTTCCTCTAAGATGTTTGGCCAAAAGTCTCCCTCGAAGTAAGGCATTTCAGTAACACAGGTCAAATTGTTCTCTTGTGCATCTTTTAGTATATCCTGTTCATCAACACAAACTTCATTACGCTTGTACAAACACATGCTAACAGTTTGCAGAACGACAACAAAATAAGAGTATTACCTTTAAAAAGACATCGGACAATGCAAAATCACAGTAAGTAAAGGGTACAGTGTGCCTGCCGGTGTAGCCATATTAAGCTTGGTACCACCTTACAAGTGATAATCTCATCCAGTGCTCAGATCAAGTGCTCAAGATACCATACCTTTCACATTAAACCTTTTGACTCCGACACAGCATGAATTCATACAGACATTAACAATATTGCAGACCGATATATTAACATGTTTAAACTAACTAACCTCATTTAATCGTTTAAACGTAATTGTGCAAAACTAACAGGATATACAGTAAAAGCCCTATCCAGAGACAGCAGCTGCATTCGCATGAGCATAATGTCTGCTGCTTTTTGCTACATGTTACTAACACTGTAATAAAACAACGTTAATGACATGTGGTAAACAGTCTGCCTGCATTGGTCTGAACTCTGCCATCACTTATCACCGTCCAATGAGAACTGTATGACATATGTAACAAAAAAATATCAGACATTAATACTTGCCTTGTAATCACAGACGACTCGATCAGTAATGGCCTTGTCCAGCATTCTACGATACCAGTCCTGAAGGCGCTTCGGTTTGGGAATCTTCTGCTCCGGTGGATGACAGTGAAATATATAGTCGTCACCTTCACTTGGTGGGCACGCCCAAATGTGGGCTGTCTGAAATCTGCACAACGCAACGAACAATTATATAATGATTATAATATAATGATTAAAACTTAATTTCAAAAATGAAATTTCCCAACTTTTCTCTCATTATGCTGGGAAATATTTCCTGATAAGACGTGACAACTGGGCTTTTAGGTAATTTCTGCTGGCACTTCCTCCACTACACTCCTTTCCATCACCAATCTGATTAATACATGTACTGTATATGAAAGCACTTTCAATTTTGTCGTCCTTTCGACTTTCTACAGCAGCACCTGCACAACTCAGATGATCCCTGACCACCAACAAAATTCTCTGACCTCCTCAATTCACTGATATAGTAGGGTTTAACGTCCCACTCGGAACACCATATAGGTCATTTCGGAGACAATTTTATGGGTCAGATAACCCGAGCAACAGTGTCACAGCACTGAAGGACAATGGTTAGTCAACCACATCAAGTGCAAACCCCACCAGGCTCAGCTCACTAAAAGGTAAAGAGAAAGATGTAAACAAAAAATTTTTTAAATATAAATTTACCACCATGAAGAGTAAAGACACGGAGGAGCTCGGAAGACAGGAAGCTAAATCATGCAAGATCAAAGCCCGATACAATCGACCGACCTGTAAGAACTGCTCATACCTTTGTGCAGCCCTGAAAACTATCTTTTCACCGCATCTTTCCTAGTTACACTATCTGCATTCTGAGCTAACGTAACATGTTTTTGATTATGTTAGGTGACCTTGCAGTTTTCTGACTTTATTGCTTTATATCACCCTAATGTGTTCTTTTTTTACATTAAATTACAACAGTACCAATACTGTAACAGAGATAGTTCTTTTTTTTATATTTCCCTTTCTCCAGACCATCACATCTCAGATGTGGCCAAGTGAAGGTAAGGGAAGGGGGGGGGCTCAATTCACTAACTTTACAGGTCAGAGTAAACTATGTATGAGAAGACAAAGCCAAATCACAACGAAAAATCAAACATCATGCCAAACGACTTGACATGCATGCAAAATTATTAACAGGATGAGCACAGATTGAATGTTTAACAGTAACCATCTTCTGCACATGGCATGTGTACATGCATAGCATGAAGTAGGCACCAAAAAAAACGACTGAAATAATCTCACCCCAACGACTTCACATAATCCATGTAGCCAATCAGTATCTCGTGATAAACAGCTGTTCGGAACTGCTTCGGCTGGAAGAAATATACGCTGTCGAGGTATGCAATATAGACACGACTACGAAACAAACCATAATCAGTTGAGGTTCACACATTGTGATTTGGATTTCTTTAATTATTCGCTAGATTCACATTACGATAAAATGAAAGACAATGAATGAATGAGTGAATGAATAAATGAATGAACAAGGGAATTTATGTTTGAACCCTCTTATAGGAATCTATCACGAGGGCACTGTGTGTCCACCACATGTTCCGTTGTACAGTTCAGTTTTTAGTCAATCCAAGCAACTAGCAGCCTCTTGGCTAAAATAGCTCCAGTGTGTTTTGTGGGCCACTAACAAAATTTGAGAAATTGTCCTAATTAACACAATTTAGAATATATTCAAAATCTGCTCTGTAACTTTTTAGCCATCTGGCTTCATATCATTCATACCAAGTTTCATCAAAACCAGACTTAACCTGATAGAAAAGAACCAATTTACGTGAAAGTTAACAGACGGTGGCTCATCCAGTCAGCCCATCAGCTCCACTGACTGCTTGTCACAGTGGAGCTAAAATACAAATTACAGAATATGAAGCCAACGACTAACAGTAAGCTGCCCGCGTCTAATGCCTTTATGCCGGCCATACAAGGCACAAGGTTAATTGGAATGCCCATAGATTCCACTTTTCTAACACGTGCTTTGTTAGCATTATACTTCTGAACTGGTGTGACCTTGATTGTTGAACTTACTGTTTCAGTAGAAAGGTAGAAGAAATTAAGATGTACCTGCAGCCTATACATGTATAGTTCAGCTTAAGAAATGCACACAACAAACTATAATCAAACAAATAAAGACACCATAAAATATTCTCACATCGTAATGATAAAAGAACCAGCTGAAAATTAACCTACCGAGTATTCGGAGGTGGACAATCTGAACCATACTCCTGAACATGCATCCCAAAGAAGCAGACATCGACACCATCAATTTCCTCAAAAGCAAACATGGCCTTCACACGGTACGGAAAACTTTCGGCCATGTCACTGAATCGAGACCGCATTCCAGGCTTAACATCAACCGCCTTGTCATAACTCGACAACACGCGGATTGTGACCTCACCGGCTCCTGCATCTTTGCGCTTCAGTAACGAGTTTACTCTGTTTTCCAGGTATGTTCCTAGTTTTGTTGGTGGCAGACCTAGCACAAGCAAACAAAGTGCATTCTGCAATGTGACGTAACAAAAAAAGATTAATAACTGTAACAGAAAATTAACCACAGAATATGAACTGTATTCAATGACAATATTCATACAAACAAATCACAAACACTAAAATACACGCCTCACACATCACAAATCAACTTTTACACAAAATGACCCAATAACTACATTTTAGAGACTCCAGCATGCAAGCTTACGTTTGGCAACAAATTTGTTCTCTGCTCGCTTCAAGTCATTGCGTGCCCGGCAGTTATCACACATGAAGCCCGACGGCCATAAATGTTCCAAGTACAGCACACAAATCCTGTGTACTGCTCGGCCACACTCTTTGCATTCAACGAATCTGTACAACCCAACACAACACTGGAGTAGTCCGCACAGTTACTTCAGAAGCAAACTAATTGTAATGTAATGTAAATGTAAAATAATACGCTCTTCAACGTTAGTTCTCAGAGGTGTCTGTAGGGCTGTGTGAAGAGATAATTTTTCAACCCAGCTCTGAACTGTCCACGACTAATGGATGATGAGTTGAGGTGTGGTGGAAGCGCGTTCCAGATGGCTAGGGCTGCAATATGGAAACTCCATCAACCGAGCTGTGTTCTTGTCGAAGAGACAAGCATGTCGTGGTGTTATGCCGAACGAAGATTTGCCCGATCAGAAATGCAGGCGACTGGGATGCAGACGTTGAAGTAGGCAGGACAGTGCTCACAGACACAGTCAAATACAGAGATTGCTATTTTGAGCTATATTCGCTGTGGCACTAGGAGCCAATGAAGCACGTTGTGAAGAGCCGGCGTGATGTGTTCATATCTGCCAACACCACCGACCAAATGGGCAGCAGCGTTCAGAACCATCTGAAGTAGATAGATGACTTGTGTAGAGACACCGTACTGAACGCCGTTGCAGTAATCAACTCGACTGGTGATGAATGCAGCAGCCAGGGTTCGCCGAGAGTCTGTTGGTAGTGATCGCCGGATGCTGCGTAACTGCCAGAGTTGATAAAAGCAGCTGCGGACGACGTGCCAGACATGTGCCGCCAAAGTAGTTAGTTACTGATTACTATTACTGCCATAAAGTGGTTTACAATTTTAGTTCCTCTTGAAAGATCCCATGAATTCAGCACATACGTACAAGTAAGATGATGATATTCGTAATGTTAGTCATTACCATCACGACTGCAACTAACTTAAAAGTAAGCCATGTTATACATCGATAATAACACAGACTAAATAAAATGTTCATACAACTTTAAGTAATGGTCATCCATCATAGTGGAATGGATGCCACAGAGTCGACTGTAGCATAACAATGACAAACTAAATATGTCACCACAGTGCATAAGTGCAGCACCAACATCAAGATGGGCTGGTAGAATTTGCCGAGCAGGGCAGATCTGTGGCCTTGTTTTCCTGCACCGGACCGAACTCGTATTCAGAGTTTCAACTCCATGCATGCACAGTTGCACTCACGACAGCCTGTATGCCAGTTGTTAGCTGATCAGATGGCAAGAGTGCAACACAGCTGCAGCCCTAAAATGACTGACATATAAGCAGGCAAATCTGCAGGATGCAGTAAGTTCCCACATGTTTCACCCAAATCTGCAGCCCAGCAATGTCATAATTTGTTTGTGTTTATTCACTGTAGATCCACTTTTCTCCAGCACTTAGTCCCACCCTGCAGATTCTACCAGCCCGTGTCCACAGCACAAGATAATGTGCAATGGTTATAAAATGCATTAAAATGACAGCATTCTTACGGCTCATATTCAAGCTTGTCGTTCTTCTCACGTATAAACTGTTCTTTACGCAGCTTTCTGTAACAACAGAAGTCAGTAATATATATACTTCTAGAAACATCCTCCTTTACATCAACTTTTTTTCATGAATCACTCGATACATAATCTCCATCAACATACACAGTTAATACCTTACTGACATGTTTTGTGTAAAGTCTAGGGCTGTAAAATTAATGCATTAAAGAATTAATTGCTATTTTAAAAATTAATGCCATTAAAAATTTTAACGCAGAAAAAATTACGAAAACTAGCGGTGCCAACAGTGAACACAAACATTCCGAAATCTAACACCTCTCGACGTTAAATGAACGAATAATTAGATTATATCGAATCACACAATCGTCAAAACTCAAATGACTCCGTCAGCGTCAACTGTCAATATCTTCAGTGACCTGCACTAATCAGTCACTGTAATCAGTCGTCAATACTAGGAGCAGACTAGCTTATGGGCTGACGATGTCTACCTGCAAATGGAACACAAATTGAAAAATGTAACAAACAAAATGTAACTTGCAACAAATTTACACCAGAGAGCAATCGACAGCATATATTAACTACCACCACTTACTTATCTTTTAAAATATACAGACATTTCTGACTAGCAATATGTCACATTACTTACAATGTTTCTTGCAGTGTCAACTTTAACAGCGTTCCCCAACTGTTTTAATAACAAAAAAAATATAGTCGGTGTCAGGAAATACTCCCCAAAATCCCAAGATGTAACAACTACATTTTACAGTAATTTTCAGTTGGATACTCCTCATTACAAAGAATCCTTTCTATCACCACACGTATTGTATATGTAAACTTTTCAAATTTTAAAATGAAAAATAAAAGAAAGATCCAATCTAAATAATCCACTCAGCATGATTCTGGTCTGAAACAATGTTACAACTGTTGCTCAGTCGGATGAATCATGTGACGACCAACAAAATTCTCTAAGTTTTATCTGATCTCAATTCTCAGACAATCCACTGAACTCAAACCACTGAAGCTGCAAAAAACAATAACTAATAACTGTGATCAATCATGTTAAGCATATACTCACAGGCCAGGATTCAAAGGATCATCAGCCATATCAATGCCGTCCTCTGGCAACTCATTGAAACATTTCTCACAATACATATACCTGAAAGCAAATCACAGCACAATATCGTAATTTAACAATTCAATGAACTGAAATAAAATCCAAACCATCCCATGATTCTCATAATCTGAAGCACAAGCAATAACAAAATAATGCACTTGTAATCTTGAAAATTTATAATAAAATATAAGCAACTCATAATAGTTAACTACAGTCGACAAACCTATTCTGATAATTGTAGTAAACTGTATCGCGCGGAATAGCACAGAGCTGTTTGCCATAGCAGCAGAGAACTTGTGGAGAGAAGATGTACTTGCGACCGCAACAGTAACCAAGCGATCTCATCACACCATCAATGTCAGCCTCAAACACCTCGGCCAACTGTACAATGCCACCATGCATCAGATTCATTTCTATACCACTACAGTAAGAAATTTTTCTTTTGAAAATATCAGTCGATGTTGCTCTTCAGTGCTACTGACAAACAGTTTAGATGCTGTTGCAGAGCTTTGTTAAGTCACACACAATACAAAAACAGTTAGTTTCACATAGATTAGTTCTTCATCTGATTCTTGGCATGTACAAGAAAAACGTTCAAAAGTTTCTAACATGATGTAAACTATTTCATGCACAACCACTATATCCCTAATGCACTGCACATACATGTACTAGCATTCAAGTTACCTTGGAGCAGTATTTATACACTTTGGATGTCTTGCGATTGTATAGCCAAGCATTGTCAAACATCAGCTGGATGTCGTTGATGCATTCCCACGGATCTGTGTATTTGCCTAAGTTCAATTTTTCACGAATAGTTGACAGGTCCATAGGTTGCTGAACAACGTCAAAGTAATCCTGCACATTAAATGCAGCATGAGGTAGCATCCTACTTAGCATCACTGTCAATATCAGTAGCAAAATGTTAAATGGTTTCATATTAACTTGTCATGTAGCAGTTCTCAGGGTGTCCGCTCTTTTTCGACACTGATTTTACATGACTTTTCCAGGACCTAAAATTATGCAAATCAGCACTAAATAGGCAAGATTTGTGGACTGGAAGTCTGCTACTGCGGTCTGAAAGTCAGCGACTGTCGGCGACAGTAAATTGGGTATTTGCCGAAAGTCGTTACCAGTTGTCTGGAGTTGTCAGCAATTCAACACATAATGAAGTCACTAGTTTTACATTACAGTTAACAATTTGTGCAAACACAAAAATTCCATAACTTTAAATCATTTCCATAGCTTTCCATGACCTATGTCATCTTTCCAGGCCTGGAAAATGGTCTTACTAAATTCCATCACTTTCCATGATCCTGTGTTCTATGCACTGATGCAACATTTTCTCAGCAGATTTACTGCATAAGCTGATTATCCAGAGATAAAGCATGGATGTCCATGCAAAAGCTGTTAAAGTGGATACCAAATGAAGCATTTGTAAAATTCATCAGAATTATAAAGTCATGGGCAGTCCATGCTCAAAGTGTGATGACAACAGCCATAACCATTGTCCCATTATGTTGTTACGTTATAAAAAGTTAACAAAGTTATAAAGAAACAAACATTGTAATAACATCACTACAAATGCAAAATGACAGTTGCTGGCTACTGCTGGACTCAGGTAGTAATGAAGATGATAGCAGTAACATCAACAATAATACAAAATAAAGATCAAAACACGAAATTAATCACAGAACAGTGGCTGTTAATAACACTACAACCAATCAAAGGTGAAGGTAGTCCCACACTCGATATAAGCATTGGTCTGGAGTTGACCTGAATCTCTCGGTAGTTAGCCGAGGTGCCTTAAGTCATAAACCGTGCAGTAGGCTGCCATTACTTTCTGCCAGGCCAGCAAGTAGCTTCCCAGCCACAGCGCATCACCACCCTTTGGTCAGTACCAAATTATACTGCCTGGTGACAAAGGCACACACACGTAAACAAGTTGCCACGAGTCAAATACATCATAACGAAACTGCCAGGAGTCACATTCACGTCCTGTTTACCGGCACAAACTGCTAAGTATTTTAAAATAATGTCTGATACAACACTCAGTTAACTCACTGGAATGCAAAGAGCTTCAGGGTCCACAGGACTCCGAAACGGTAATGCTTCTGGATCATGAGCCCACAGTTTGTTGATGATAGGATTCAATGTCTGCTGTAATTCAGATGCCTTCCATACTAGAAACAAATCAACTCGCCGATTATTTTCCAACATTAAATAACAGATTCAACAAAATTAACCATTAACTGTTACTCATATCCGTCTTCATCAATCCTAACATGCCACAGATGATATGCTGAACTGTTCAGCAGCAGCAGCACCTTACAGCATGCTGGCCCCAGCAATCTCTGTTCCAACAATATAGTACAGGAAGAGATGTATAGTTTTTCCCATTTTTCTTGAAAACCATATATTCCTAAGAAAAAAACCAAGTAGTTCACCCCACCCGAGGATTTGGCAGCACTTGTTGGCTTAATAATCTGTTATAGCCATATGCTGTAAATTGAAGCTTTGGCACATTTATCAGAACATACACACAGACTTCATGACAGTTTAGGCTGTAAATAGTTGCGCGGACATAAATTTACTTACTTACTTACTTACAGACAAACCATGGCTCTCAGTATTAGTGATTCATTACAAACCACTACATCTTCTTTATTGTTCCGATATTCAATTAAGATGCATTTAAATCAAGTACATCCAACATAACTAGTTACAGACTTTAAAAATTCAACATTTATTACCTTTCCGGCCACCTTCTTCTTCTAGCAATGACGTTCTGCTGACATCAGCTGACTTACTAGCATCCTCGTCAGTGGCAGAAGATCTATTAGCACTGCTGTCTTCTTCTTTTATCTCTTCCTTTATGTCATGAAAACTGCTCCCATCTGCTGGGTCTTTGGGCTCCATCTTAATTTCAACTTTTGGTGATCTCTGTGTTTCAATTTCCTCTTTCACTTCAATCTTCACTTCTATATGATCCGGCTTCACGTCTGCTTCATCATCTGTTATGTCCTCTAAACCAGGCTTAAGTCCATTTACAGCAGCTCCAACGGCAACAGACGGTGAGGGAGTGGATGTTTTAACAGGTGCTTCATCATCCGTAACATCTTCGTGCTGTATTTCTTGTTTAATGATGGCATGAGGAGATGACGTCGATACTTCTGCTGGTGTCGTTGTAACATCCCCGCCGACATTAGGTGACAGCGGTTCTATTAGCAGTTTATCAGCAGCTGGTTTTGGCGGTGGTGGAGTATTAGCAGGTGGCAATACAGTGTCACTCTGTGTCAAAGGCAACGATACAGGTAAATGGTGCAGTGGTGTCTGAGGACCAGAGGTTGCACTGGATATGGATAATCGGTCGTGGAATAAAACCGAGTCTGACGAGGACGAATGCAACATCGGCTGCAACATCAAAATTAAATGTCCTCATTATAAATATCACCAGAACTAAAATGTTCACGTCTTTAATATCTATTTAAGGAGAAGGAATGTTGCTTCATATAACTGTGGTGCACGTTTGTTTGAACTGCTAATGACCAAACATGGTATACCGCAGATGCCTAACGATTTTCTGTCAGCTACAAGAATTAACAATATCTTGTAGATCCCAAGCTGCCGCCGATAGTCGAATTCTCCGCCGAATTTTTGTCCGCCGAAAAAAATACAGATATTCGAATAATAAAGTAAAATCAACACCCCAATAAGTGACTAGCGTGTTATTTGAAGTGAATCATTCTTGTGACTGAAGATGGATGCAGGTTTTGTAAAATGAAAGAAATGGACAAAAATCATTCATGTTGGCAGTCATTTCAGTTAAAGTTCAACAGCTCAGCCGAAATTGTTTGGAATCAGCTGAATTTAAACCGCAAAATTTTTGTATTCAGCCAAATCTTAGCCGAATTCATTAGTTTGTGCGATATTTCAGCTAATCCGAATATCAGCCGCTTTTTTTTACCCAGCTATCCGTATTTTTTTTCAAATTGCAAATACGGGGTGTAATACCTTGTATAGCATATGTATCAGCTGACATTAGCCATTATCAATACTTGTTTTATGTATACTTGCGGAAATATTTTCACGTTAGCGATAATAATAATCCTTCTATACATACAATACACTACAGTTATACATACATAACATATCACACGATTGCTAAGTCTCGATACAATGTGGATACAATGTCCGTATTAACATCATAATAATACAGTTTCTTTATTACCCATAATATATAGTATATTTAAATATGTGTATGTAGACCGGCTAATATGCTGTAAACATATTATACTCTTACCGGCTCAACTCGCTGTCTTGCAAGCATCTCTTGCTGTTTACTGTCTGGCACATTCATGCGGTATGAAAACGATGGATCTACCTGATGATATGCAGGCTGTAAGCAACAAGCAAACATGGTAAAATGTATTAAATCAATAACACTGATAAGAAAAACAGCAATTTGTCACTAACAGCATGTGAACTAATCATGCTGCTGTTAAGTTACTATTTCACCAACCATATCATGACATAAACATCGTATCAGCCAAAACATGTACAGCCACACGACATGTACATTTCAAGTGCAACTGCACAAGCAGACAACAAACTGAAATTATAGTTAATAACAAGTATGGACCCACTGTCCAACACTATATATCAAGTACAACATATACAACTTTCATCCGGAAGACGAGCCACATTTTCCACCAAATTATTATGCAACCTTGTGATCCCTACTTGTGACCTTTTGACAGTATGCGGTCTTTCACCAAGTTCATGTCATGAATACCAGTTCATCAGTCACGGCACAACCTTAGACCTTTTGATCTTAAAATAATTACGCACACTGCACGTGCTATGGACAACATGTGTACCAAATTCGAAACTTCATCAGTTATAATCTTGTCTCTGAAATGATCCATTATGTGTCGAGTGGGATGTCAAAACCTATATACATACTCACCCTCGAGTTATGATCTCTGACGGGACATAAGTTGCCCTTGTCCACTAATGTTTTATCTCAAATCCGCTCTATCAGTCACTCGTGACATGGGCCACCTTCCCATCAATTTGGGCTTTCTAAAGCTTCTTGTTCCAGAGTTATGGGCACAGAACAGACAGAGAGACAGGGGTAAACTCCATAATGCCACCTCCAATACAGAGGGCCGCATAATGACCTAAATACCATACCAACAACCTCAAAAGATAAATGACAGCTGTGCACTACACTGCAGCATTAGTATGTAATTTCTTACTGCCTTCACTGTTCTGTTTCCCACGCTTAACTGCTGCAATGTTTTACACTCATATGGCCACCATGAACACTTGCAATTTTTGGTTTATTCCTGGTTTTCCAGAATGGTCCCTGCAAAATACTTAAACGTCAAACACATACTTTACTACAAATACACTAAGAACTGAGAAAATTTGAATCAAAGGAAACCTGATAATTAGATTGTTGCGAATCTTGACAAACACTGTACATCTGCTGGGCTTCGAGCCGCGGAGCGACCAACCGGTGATACGTGTCAAACGGCCGAGGACCCGGTGGGTACGGTTGGCCTCGGAATCGAGCTACTGCCGACGGATCATTCATATCCATACCGACTGGCACTGGCAGATGCTGAGACCGTACTGCACCACCTTGAAAAATGACACAATACGTTTTTAACATAGTCCTTTACAGATTACAGCTCAGCTGTAATTTACAATTCTGCCAAACAGTATATTTGTTATTCACCACAACGCAGCGGACTAACATGCTATCCAGCAATACAGCATGATCGCTGACCAAGGCCGCAGGTCTATTCCTTATGTGTCAAACACATATATATTTCCTATACAATACTCATAACCGAGCAGCAGCATTACGCATCACACGTTTTTCCTACCTGCACCAGCAGTCATCATATATGGTGGCTGCTGCGGCTGAGGATGTTGAAACGATGAACAACATAAAACATTTTCAAATTCTGCAATGTAAACACAGAAGTATCTATCACATCAGAGTTTCACATGTTTGTACTAAGACTAACATGATAGTAATACAAAGTTAATGCAAAAGATGTTTCCAATCAAGGTCACAAATTACACCATTTGCAATTACAAACAAGATTATCAGCCTTAATGACGGCCAAAATGATAAGCTGCCACTTCCAACCTTGTGCAGTAATAATAATAATAATCTGATTTGTATAGCGCCGTAAGGCCGTAGCTTCAGAGGCGCTGGAGTTGGTTGCAGCCTATTTTATGTTGGCGGTTTGGCTTAGTGGTAACGTGTTGGCTTCGATCAACGTAGTTGCGCTACGTCAGACCCGGTTAGTACTCGGGTGGGTGACCGTCTGCGGGCGGGTAAACCATCTCGGTATGTAACCAGCCAACTAGGCCAACTCAGCCTTTCATCCTTACGGGGTCGATAAATCGAGTACCAACCTGCCCGGTTGGGGTGAAGGCGGG
>Ga0209149_1000957_pt1 | contig 13528 bp, 9 predicted proteins | sample WorMetTyACAVOLI2_FD_187423 | JGI IMG/M metagenome (GOLD analysis project Ga0209149, IMG submission 187423) | Marine gutless worms symbiont microbial communities from Max Planck institute for Marine Microbiology, Germany - Olavius algarvensis... ... | reverse complement strand
TTGATGTAGATACTGTTGATATTTTTAAATCTAGACTCGATAAATTTTGGAAGGATCAGGATGTTATGTTCGATTGCGATGCTGACTTGACCGGAACCGGGAACAGATCAGAGTTTGAACTAGAAAGTGATTAGAGTATATTATAGTTTTGCGAAAGATGCGGATCTAGAGGCATTGAGCCTGCTTCCGCTGTTCTCCATTACTGATTACTGATTACTGATAATGCGGACTGTTAGGCCGCTGCTGCAAATATCCTTGCGAGCTGTTAGTCTGTTGTGTTTGTTTACATTTGGAATGCGGAATGTTGCGGTCGGTGATGTTACGGTCTACGAAGTTTTATTCTGTTTATAACACGCCACTTGTTCATACTTGGAAACGCTGCTTGGCTGTCGTTGGAAACCCAACTGTTGACAAGACGCTTACGACAATAACAGGTGGACGGATTGACTCCTGGTTACAGAAGTACGAAGAGCTGGTTGGCCTGAGAGACGTTAAGGAAGCGCAGCACAAAGTTATAGAGGTAATATTGATTTAGTACTTTTGTTTTTATCAGCATAATTATTATTAATTAATAAAATAATATAACATTAATATAAGTATTGCATTAGCACGCTGATGCGGTACCCCGCTGATGAACTTTTGCTACAATATTAACAATGTGCATGGATGGTAACAATTTAATTGGAGGCAGAGTTCCGTGTGACTATGTCATGGTAATCATTTCTGTTTTTGCACCACATGAATGCATTGTACCACAAAATTATCTTCTGGACTGGAACAGCAGTTACCCCAACTTCTGCTAGTAGCTCTGCACACGTGTATCTACAGCTGGTTTTAGGGATGTTAACGGGTACCCGGGTTCCCGGGACCCGAATTTACTACCCGAACCCGGGTAGTTAAGTACCCGAAATAATACCCGAACCTACCCGATCCCTGGTTCAGGCCCGGTCCAGTTGGCTCGGGCTCCGTACCGAACTGCCTCCAGATCGGTCGCCGAATCGCCGTCGCATTGTACGAATGCGCCGCAGCACACATGGCCCATTAAGCTCTGCTATGAAGCCTGGACTGCATGGGGAGAGAGATTGCTGACTGACAGGCAGACCTGCGGCGGCGACGGTGTTGATCGAAATAGCATCAGTATTGTGTCATAGCGTATCACAGGAGGCAGTCGACATGCGTTAACTTAACAGTACCTTGATAGGACTGACAATGCAGACAGACGCCAGTATAGTTGTGACGTCATAAAAGACACTGCGAGCGAGTTTTTATGCGTCATTCGTGGAATTTAACAAAGCCTACTCGACGGCCGTAAATAAACGCGTGCACTGTGTCCGCGCCGGCCAATTTACAACCGGATGACGACATACAAGGGGCGACTGTAAACTGGGTGGGTGAGGAGCCGCGCTTAGCATGCTACGTGTGCGATAATTATCAAGAAGCTATTAACACACGGGCCGCTCCGCGTTTTCTGCTGCAGCCAATGCAGTACTCGCCGGTGTGGCCACACGGGCAGTCAGTGCTTTGATGAAGGCGATCGCGGTAACTGGGCAGATCGCTGTTTCACGGGACCCGGGTCGGGGCCCGGGGAGGCCACACGGGACCCGGGTATCCAAGTACCCGGGTATTAACATCCCTAGCTGGTTTACATAATCATTACATCAATGTAATATACTGAGGTTTGCTAATAAGCAATTTTTGTTGTTTTAAGTCAATAGTGTTTATACTTTGGCAGGCAGAGAAACGGTTTGAAGAGTCGGTGGTGGAAAGGCGTTCACTACAGCAACAGGTTATGCAGATGCATGTAAAGCTAAAAGAACTTCACGCAGCACTCGATAAAGTTCAGCGTGGTGAAGAGCGGTACCTGACGCTGTTGACGGAAGAATATGAAGTGCTGCGCGAGGAGAAGCGGATTAATACTGCACTGACTGATGCCGAACAGACGGAGAGAGAAAGTTTTGCTGCGTTGTCATCAGCTGTTCGTGAGAGCCATGAACGAGAGCGGGCACGCGCAGAACGCACAAAATACTGGTCGATTATTGGCTCTGCAATCGGTGCCACTATTGGCATTGTCGGAACAACAGTAAACAATTACCGGAGGACACGGGAATTAAAGTCATTGGTTCGTGACTCTGCATCGGGGGGAGCAGAGCTGAATCGTGCTGTGTCTGCACTGATTAGGGAAAGTCAGGTACAGCAGGAGGAGATCAAGGCAGTGATGTCAAACTTAAAGGTGGCAGTTGGTGGATCACCTGATGTTGCGTTACTTGCTATGCCAGCGTCCCCCAGTCTAGAAGAAATTGTTGCAGTGATTACAAAGAACAGCGTTAAACTAGACAAAGAGATAACTGACATCAAAAAGATGATAGTGACAGTATCGGCCGGGAAACAGGTAGATAACAGCCAGCCTTCTGTCGTCTATGTAGGTCCTGAAGTACAGCAATTGCTTGACCATGCAGAACAAAGCTTAGAGATGAAAATCAAGAGCACTGCTGTAGCTTCATCCGTGGCTTTGTATGTCTCATCCATTGTCACTGTAGCTGTTCTATATATGGTTTTTGCAGGTGGCCGCAGTGTGAGTTGATGCTATTGGAGAAAAGTTTGTATTTTGTGTATTTGTTACAGAGCATTGTATTATGCCCCTGTCCCACACGTGCACACACACACACACACTTTTAGCAACTGTCTCGGAAGAGAACCAAAACTTCTAATACCCTGTTCATTTCCTCCCTGTCAGGGTATATTTCAACAGCGAATTCAGTTACATGGTGAACATGTGGTACGAACCATAAGATCCTCGCTGAATGACATAGGCCTAATTGTGAATTTGTGATGGCACTGGGACTTCCGTCCCCCGGGCCTCCTCGTGGCCCTTGTTTTTTTCGAGGTCTGCCCTTGATGCTCTACAGACATTCGTACAGACTATTTGTTGATTGTTATTCTTATTCTTTATTGTATGTGCTTACTATAAACGTTGCATTTTGTCAACTCCTATTAAGTGAACATGACTGATTGATTGACTGACGAAACACATCTATTAGTTTTAAAGACTGTTCAGAGTAAAAAATAAACTCAAAACCATTTGGCCTTGTAGTCAGGGGCAGTTCCAAAGGGGGAGACATGACCGCAGCCCACATTAAAAATTCTGCCCCCACCTATGGTCCCCCATATTGCTTAGATGCATTTGTTGATGATTTGACTCTTCCTTTACATGAGTTGTCATTTTGCATGATTTTGCCATTTGTGTTGATGCATAGCGATTAATTTAGGTCCTGTTCAACATGATAATACAGCTCGATGCCCCCAGCTGAAATTATGGCCATCCCACTGCCCCCCTAAATGCAAATGCCCAGAACCACCCCTGCTTGTAGTAAGTAAACCAAATTAATCAAGTTGTCAGTAAACATACAGTACTTTTAGTATGATGCAATGTTTGGAGTAAACTATATGACTACAATCATAAGAATAACAAACTCTTTACTTCTTGTGAAACATACATACATGCCAAGAATATCCGTAAAGCTACAAAAATAATTATAAATAATAATTAAAACTAAATTAATTTAATGCAGTACGATAGGTCACAGGTATCTAGACGTATAAACGATCTAAAATATTTACAAACGTCACATGCAAGCGGCTCACTGACTTGTTCAAACCAATTACTGTTACTAAGTCAAAATTAAAACGGAACATTCAAAGTATACCGCAGGTTCTAATGACTGGCTAAATGGTTAATAACACTAAGAAAACTATAAGAATACTTGTACGGTACAGTATCAAAAAGCATGCTTACTAAACGAATCAATCCAATTCTAAAACAACACTCCGTGGGCGTAGAGTCCGTGCGGCAATTGCCCCACATTCAAAAATCCATGGGGCAGCACCCGCACAGATAGCTTGCCCCACATCACTCGATGCCCCTACAGCACAAAAGCTTTGGATAATGTCTCAAGTGCCAAATGGCAAATGTCCCAATGGATTGTTGCAAACTTTATACTCAAATTGCATTTGAATCTGTTGTCGAGGCTCATCCTAGAGCCGCTCACCACCCTGACCCTTTAGCTGGATGTGGATGTGGGAAAGGAAGAAAGGGGAGCTGAGGGGAAGCTTTTCCCCACAGCAGTTTTTAAAACTCGGTGCCTATAACACATTCCCTCAAAAGAGAATATTATGAATTACCGTAGAAAGCTTTTCATAGTCGATAAGCTATCGACTTATGCCCATTGGTAACAAACAGTTGACTTACACGATCTCACTAAATGTAAAATTTACAACAGCACTAAACTAAATATACAGTATACCGGTCATCAAGTATTCAAGCATTAGTTTGTTACAGTGCTGCCAGTAACACAAGGTGCTGTTTGCAAGGCAATGGCAGCAGACAGGCAATAAAAATATAGCAGATTAGCACCTCTTAATAATGATAATCACAATAACAGGACAGACTTGATGTGCATACATTCAATAAATGATAAAACTGAAAGCAGTGGCATAGGCAACGGGACTAAATGCAGAAAGGCTGGGTTAGTGGGTTTGTAGCACAGTGGTTACAACATCTGTGTTATGAGTAGGCATCACGGGTTAGAAACGTTAAAGCTAGTAAATGATTACAAGCAAGTTGACGCAAGTTAACCCACCACGACCTCTACTGAACTTTAACTGCACCCCCACCTCACTACACCTTTCTTAGTTTCTCCAGAACCTCCTCTAACAACATGTCTAGTCTAGTCTCTCTTGGCAGTTGCACTGGATTTCTTATCCGTGAACCTTTCATACAGTTACCCACCTCACACACTGAAATTGTCACTCTCAAACTACCTCATTCACAAATACTGCTGTATAATATTTATCGTTCTCCTTCATCTTCCACATTTTCCAAACCATTTTCTGTATGAATTTAATTCTTTCTTCTGTTTTGCTGCTACCACACCTCACAGATTTATCATCACTGACGACTTAAACATTTATCTAATCTCAGTAATTATTCAGATCATGCTACAATTAGTTTTGTCATTGTTTAACTTGACACATAAATTTCCCAACCCACAACCAGAATCATATTCTTGACTTGTAATCTTGGTAATAACCTCTTCTAACTGTTCTGTTGCATCCTCTCTCTATTACCAACTGCTCTCCGTCTGATCATTTCACAATTTTCACTGAACTGTTGACTACACACCACTACCACCTCCAACGTTTCACTCATTCCATCACCTTCATTCCATCGATTCCTTTCTTGCTCCTCTGCAGTGCTCCCAGCTCATAACCAATGCTCCAAAATCACTCAGCTCTCTCCTGATTGCCTACAATACCACTGTCTTCTCTGCTTGACAAACACGCAACATTAATTACCAATTTCTCCAGTTGCAAGTCTAAATCTAACCCTTGGTTCAGTTCTACTGTCTGAGACTTAAGTCTACCACTCATCTGAAAATGCATTCATAATGTTCTTGGTTGGTCCTCTTTTAAATCTCTTCTTAACTGCTACCACAAAATGTTGCATTCAAAAAGCAATATTACTGACAGTGCCACATGCAAGTCTGCAAAGTAGGTGACGTGATACAGCCATGCAAACAGCACAAACCACAAAACAGTAGTGGGACACAATGAAAGAAATATATGTCATTAAATGCTAATGCCAACTAAAAATCACAACTACAGCAAGCTTTGTTAGCAAAATTACAATAAATTATAATTTAAACAATAAATTAAATTTTGACAGTAAACTGGACCAATTAAACAAATTTAGTGGCATCACCGGTGATTCAATGTCATGAATTTTGTTTACACAAAATCAGACAAATACTACAGTCAATCATCTGTAAAGCTAATTACCGGTACGCTAGACATGCATATAAACACAGCTGGTCAATTAAACAATAAAACTTACAGAACTACAAACTGTAAATAACAAATTATGTACGCTATTAAAACACTTCTATAACGATATCCAGAGAAAATGCAACATTCAAGCTTGTTACTAAATATACATATTTAATATAAATCTCTAATGATATAATTATCTCGTAACTGACACATACTGCTCATGATGCTGTATGCCTATAGCTTAGTAAAATGACAATAGTTGAGAAACAACAAAGGTTTTCACGTTTAAATAATCAGTTTCAATACTGTACCAATATACATATATCACCAACATATACACTTGTATCTAATACAACCATCAGTTTAACTGGCAAAGCCAAATATGCAAGAACTTACACAGCCAGATAACAGCTGCTCCGAAGTAATACTTAATACTTGCAGTCCGTCACCCAGTGGATACAACCCGTAATAACGAATCATTGAGAAATTTAAGCAAAATAATCATAGCCAATTCAGCATAAAACTGCAACATTCAGGGTGACCACTTGTCTGGAAAACCTGAAAATGTCAGGGAATTTGACACCTGTCAGGGAAATGTCAGGGATTTTACTAAAAATCAGGGAAATGTCAGGGAAAAAATTTTGTGAGGGAAAAGTTGCCTAAAACTGTTTATTGTAAACTGCATATTTGTGTCCATACAGGTATTTAGTAGGAGTCTGTTTTGTCTTAAATGTTCAGTATATGGTTTTGGATCATGTACTGTTGCAGTTCTACCCCCACCACTGACAGTAACACTAGTACGAGTATGATATGATGAGTAAGACTTAACATGCCGAGTGCCGCGGAGGAGTGCGCAAACCGTCAGGGAATTTCACATTGTCTTAAGAGTAGTCACCCTGAACATTGACTATGCTAATGAGTTAACAAAAAAATGAAAGAGCTCAACATATAAAATTCACAAATAAAAACAAGAAGTAATCTCGCAGTCATACAAACAGCGGTTGGATGCGATGTGCTCGAGATAAAAAACGACATCCGATGTTTGTCTGCAACAACTACTACTTCTGCATATCGTACATTGCGTCTTTTGCTGCAACTACGATAGTGTCTTGTTAAAAAGTGTCATCGCATCTGCAAAGTAGATACCAGTTACCAAGCAGTATGACAGAGATATGGCCAAATGCCTGCATATGTGCAAATGGTAGTCACATTTGAGCACAAGTTCCAGTGTCAGTCTCTCTTTTTGGACACGACACAGTGAAAGTTCTAAGCCAGTAAGAAATGTCTCGTTCAGACGGGTGGCGAACCATCTGGATAAGTGAGGACGCCATCTAGTGATCGTCGGACACTGTTGTCAAGCCGACAGTCGTAAGCATCGTCGCAGTGTTGGATGATGAGCGGCAGTAACCATGCAACCACTAGCAGCTGCATCATCAGCAGCTGCAGTGGCGCCGCCGTACGACACACGCGCGCAAACAGCCTCTGACCAGCTGACGTTTCCCTACACATGTCACCAATGTACACAGTGTCCTGCACGGCATAGTGGACTTAACTTCACGACGTGCTACTAATTTGAATTTGGCTGTGTCAACTTTTCTACCTTTACACTATCTACAGATATTATGTACATGCAGTTGATTTTACATCACAATTCATATAAACTCCTCTAGCATGCAATGCAGTGATATCCCAAGGCCCAATTTCTCAAAATCTATTCTGTCTGAATTCGACGTTTTGGCATCTGTCAGTTGGCATGATGAGTGTGCAGACTGTAAAACTGTCAGTGATTATTGAGAGAAATGTATGGTTACTGTTAAAGATGGCACTGACCGGTTGGTACCTCTTGCTGCAGTTGGTTTAAATGGTAAAAACTTTGGTGTCACATTTATTCCCAAGTCCACCGGGTATTATTTGAGGATGGGTGGATGGGTCCACTGCACCGCACAGCAAATAAGAACAGTATTATGTTTATGCAGGTTTGCATTATGTAGGTATATATTATGTTTATGTACATGGATATGTTATGATAAGCATATGTCGATAAATTTCTCACTTACAGAATTTGTAAGTGAAATATGGGTAATTTTTCGATAGTATATCATACTATGATACACTATGACACTACAGAATCGATTAACTGATTGCACTACAAAGTTAATAATGGTTATTAATAAAACGGCTAAAGAACTACTGTTTACTATTATAAACCACTAAAAATAAACAGAAAAGCATGCCAGTCGACATTCCAAAGCTCAGCTAACAATCTCAGCAAGCTGTAGGATTACTTCAGAGTGATCACTCTCCGTGCACTGTAAAATTTCCCAACATTTCCACTCCCAGTAACTATGCCTCGAGTGGTGGCCTTTCTGCATGCAGGCAGTGAATAAATTGTGACTGAATGACTTTTCTTTGCAATACCCAAAACTTTGTTTACGACGGCAAAAAGCAATTTAACGACTGTTGACACGGTAAGACAATGTTTACAACACTGGTATACCTCAGAATTCATATAAACTGTTCCGCGACATTTGCACAACTATTGTAAATGTCCCAACATCTTCCTGACCTTATTCCCATTCCCTGACACTTCAGGTTTTCCAACTAAGTGGTCACCCTGTATTTTGAAAAAAAGTAAAAATCATAATAACAAGCACTATGGTAACAATACAATTTAACTGAATTACACGAAAAGAAGTCATGCAGCTGATCATAGCGTAATAATGTTACAACTATTATAGACTACAAAAGGTGCTTGAAAGTGGGAAACTCCTTTCCTCCCTCTCCCCTTCTGGCCACAAAGCGTCCCCACACATTTCACAAAATGGCGTCCACTTAAAATGGAGAGGGTCATGGGGGCGATATGAGCCCCAAGGCTGGGGTCTAGGCAAGGTTCTAGCCACCAAATAATTCTCATGGCTATACTGCATGCCAGAATACACGTAACAAAGAAGTGAAGTTAACAAACTGAACAGTAAAACTTGACTTATGTGTGAAACTATACGCTCTCGGCTGAAGTAGCTCCACAGAAACCTGCGTGCCACAGCTCTAATCCAAGACGTAGCTTTCTGGCATTTTGATCCGGATCTTGGAAACGGATGTGGCAGATATCCATATTGATTCATATGCGGGAAAACGCTGAAATGTAATGGATTTGTCCCTTTGCCGGTCTCAATTATCTCGCCAAGTTTGGTGAAAATCCACCAGTCACTGTATGACATATGATAGAAGATATCGTAAAATGCCCTATTTCCTAATGTTGAAGAAAGTGGAAAAATGATCCTGTATCCACATCTGGAATCGGATCAACACCGAAATTTAACCACTTCTAGAGGGTCATTCCTTGCACATGCCTACCAAGTTTGCTCGACATCCATCAACGTGTATGTGAGTTATCATGCAGACAGACGGACACAGACACACACGGTGATCACAATACCCACTCTGCCTCAATACAGAGGCACGCAAGTAGCAATAAAATAAAGGTAACAACAACTCCATGCCACTAAAGGTGACATGCCATTGCAGGTGATATACCATTGTGGCTCGCTGTCTGGCTGATACAAATGGTCAGGCCTTTCAGCAATGTTATATGGTCGCTGTACACACAAGCATACAACTGCATACAGACGAAACAAGCGGCCAGTAGTATATCAGATGGCTTTGCCATAAACAGTACATCAAGCAAAACTACTTGAACAATGTAATGAACAACGTTTGCTGTCTTCATCCGATGTTTTCATGCGACATAAACAGAGATCTAGTATGAAAAGTTAAATAAAAAAAAAATTAAAAGATGCTGAAAACTCTTCATATCACATATAAAATACAGGAGAAAGTGTTCTGCTTATCAGACTGTTGCTGAAATTATTAGCATGCACAAAATGAAAAAAGCTCTGCATAATAAAGCTCACCAAAATGAAATCCAGGGGATACAAATTTTACATTCGGTTAATACAATTACATATAGTTGTGATATAGGTGTTGATGTACAAAATTTAAAAGCAACTAAAACAATACATTGACAACAATTAAACAAGAGCAGATGTGATAATATGCTCACGACAATTATTGGTACATAAATGTTATTGATTGCACATAGCAAGTAATACAGCCAGAAGAATGATGTTATGAAGAAGTGAAACAGAAGGCAAAAGCAGATTCTAGCTATCTGATGACAGAAATTAATTGCACAGAATCAAGCAACATAACTGCAGAAAATCACACGTATCTTCCTACGTGTTGAAATGATATGGTAAGTACTAAATAGCAAACATTTTTCAACACCCACTTGGAACTGACTGGGCTGGATTAAGGTACCAATAGCAGTGTCACCAGTTTACTAATGTCGAGAAATTTTATATGAGACGTCAACATAGCCTGCAGTGTGGGTATTGTGTTTGTCCTTGTCCTTCCCACTGTCTGTCCTAATGTCTCTCCCACACGACACCAACATCGGCTCACCCACAGACTGAGCCAGCACAAAAGCCTACGGGCCAGTCGCACTCGATGCTGGCCATAGGCCACCCATGATGGCCGATGCCAACACGCTATATGTGCAGGTAAATCTATTCCTGTGCAAAAATTGAATAGTCCACACGGCAGCCAAGACCATTACACAGATGCGATACGATAGTGTGTACTTAAAGTGCAGTAAAAAGCTGGTGTATAGCCAGCTTAGTCTACCACACGGAATATACAAAAAATTACAATGTGAAACTAAAAATAAAATGATGAGCATGGTAGGTGCTGCTGTTTGGGCATCAAATGACTGTTGGTGGTCTTTAGCTGTCTAGATATTAATAATATGAATAATGCACGTAAGTGTACTGTGTTAACAACAGTACCACTTTCCCTCAATAAATCAATCTTCCTCAGAAAGAAAAGGCAACAACACTAATTGTCGGTTCTTTTTAATAGTTACAGCAGCATACTTGTTTCTCATGAAAATGCAACCTGTACTGTTTTCTGAGGGGCAGTACATTTAAGTTACTATCAGAAACATCAGTTTTTAAACAGAACAACTTATTTGAATGACAACGCAGATAAAATTCAACAAGTCGCAGCTAGCTACTGTTGTTGTAAAGAAACATAATGATTTCATCATACTTGATGAGCAATGTCGCCACCGATCGCCGACTCCACCTGCTCCAGGTGAGAGGTGCACAATCTGTTCAGATATCGCAGTCTGTCAGAGATACGAGCCAACTGACTGCTTGTCTGTGCTGCATCAGCTGATGTAACCCCTCGCAGCAGATGCTGTATGGTGTCACTCCATACAGCCACACACATGCTTGTTTCGTCCAAGTCGGCTTTTATTGTCTGTGCAGCAATGGCACAAAGACACAATACAGTTATGTACAAGAATCAGAGTCTCCGAGTTTCCTCCGGAGAATTTTGGCCTGCTTTCAAGACGGACAGTGTATTGTGCAAGCATCACATAAACATCATGTGCCATCTGTTGGTAAGAAATACCTCTCACCTGAAAGACGGTCAGCAAGTATAAGCCAAGTCACTTAACACGAGACAGAATACAAATAATGGGTGACCACAAACGGTGACAACAAACAACATAAGTCAAAGCAAAACAGAGTGCTTTCAGGCACGTAAGTCCACACTCGACCGTTACATCACCATGCCAACCCCATAAGTAAGCAACAATAAGAAACTTAGCTATCACTAATAGATCGCGCATCAGCTGTGCACACACAACAGTACTGGAATGACCTTCAAAGGTCACTGAAGGTCGTCGGAAATGTCACAGCCCTATAGAGCACATATGATTTTCTATTACCATTCCATAGCAACTACGGCATCATCTTGTGTCGTTTCCCACATATAGCCAGATATTGATTGAAAATTGCAAAATTTATATACCCCACTACATTCAATGCCTACGTAGGGATGTTTAGTACTGGAAAACTAGAATGATGTGGCTACCATATGCTGAAAAAAATATGGTATGTTCAGCCATGTCCATACAATACCGGTGCGTGACAGACGGATGGACAGAATTGCTATATCAATATCGTGCATCAGCATTGCTGTGCTGAGGTGTAATAAAAATATTTTGGTTCTCAAACATGACGGCACAGGCACTGTACATGTGGAGTGTCTGGGGTAGGAACACTGAAATGTGCAAATACAGATATCACTGCAAATGTAAAGAGCACAGCACCCGCAGGATAACTGAAATGTACATGCTGTTCCTGGAATACCTTTAGCTTTGAGTGTTTCTTGTGAAGTTCAGACTGGCGGGCACGAAGATCAACTGGATCGAGAGCTTTCAGTTCCACATCAATGCAGTCGAGCCAGCCAGGTAAGTTGTCAATAGTGTGACGGAAGTCTTGGCACTGAACCAGTGCAATCTGCAGTTCACTGCGCCACACGTCGGCAACAGCAGAGACATGTTCAAAGCGCTGAGCTACAGACTGAAACCGTGCCGTGAGACTGACATCATCAACCGACTGTTGACTCAACTGAACGACTTCCGAACGGCGCGACTCGATTTGTAAATGCAACTCCTGCACTCACACACACCCACACAGCGTTTCAACAGTAAGTTGTTTTCCAGTTGCCCCCTCGATTTTCCTTCTCAACTTGTTCCTAACATTAGACAAGTCTAAACTTTTCATATCCTTGACATCCTCGGACCAAGTTTTCCGAGTTGTGAGCAGTCGGAATACTGCTGGGCCAATCAGCCAGTGCTCGACATACTGATGCAGGTGAGGGATTACTGCGACAGTGATTCAGGCAACACTGGCTTGTTAAAATTGCAGAAATACCAGTTATTAATCAGTGAAGCACATGTGCAATCGATACAAACCCTGTGCCGTCGTACTGCTGACTCCAGCTGTGCAATGCTATCCAGTGTTGAACTCTGGCAGCTGGTCAGATCCTGCTCAGCTTCATTAAGCCACAATTCCAGACTGGCAATGGCAGATGTCATCGGCCACGACTGCTTAGACTTGTCGACAGTTCTGTCCTGTAGTCTCTTGTATCTATCTGTCAGTGCTACAATCACCCAGCAACGACATCGCACATTTTCGCTATTTCCCGTAAGACTAAATTATTATATCCTTTAATTATTGAGAGCCTTTGATCATTAATTAATTAATTCTGATCAATTTGGACAAACGGATAAGTTAAATCTAACGCCATATCAAACAGAAAATTTTTTGAAGTTTAATAGTTTACAGATTGATAGTGCAATCTATCACAATGTGAACTTTTTAGAACATCTACCTCTTTAAAATACAGAAACACACCACAAAACTGAAAAATAATGTGTGGCTTTAACTTTTAACCTTTGTTGTTGTTGCCAACCATAACAAACACGAAAAGGTTTTCGGAAAATACAAATGAGTACAAATTAACAAACAATCAACTGAGCATAGACACCAAACTGTAGCCGAAAAGGCGTCTGAAAACAGTCAAAACAATGAGTCTATGCTTTACCATTTAGGTATGTAGTTGTTGATGGCAGCAAGCCGGAATAGTGAAGACAGATCAACTCAGCAATTCTTGCTACCGTTTCCAAACTCTGCTTGCACCGAGACATCTACAAAAGTGCAAATAGCTTTTATGTCACTGTCAGCTAGTTTGGATTGAAGACCGCCGATAAAATTACATCAGCAACAGGCCTGTAGCCAGGGTGTCGGAGTGGTAGGACGACCCCCCCCCCCCCCCCCCCCAAAGGGCGCCC
>Ga0209149_1000956_pt1 | contig 13532 bp, 9 predicted proteins | sample WorMetTyACAVOLI2_FD_187423 | JGI IMG/M metagenome (GOLD analysis project Ga0209149, IMG submission 187423) | Marine gutless worms symbiont microbial communities from Max Planck institute for Marine Microbiology, Germany - Olavius algarvensis... ... | reverse complement strand
ACGACCCTGCCGAACGTGGGTGCAGAAGATCGAGGACGACACTTGGCTCAACGCCAACGACGCCTGGAGGATCGCACATGACCGCAAGTCTTGGAGGGTGCTACGACCCGTGGCCGGTCAAGCGTTCCACTGACTGACTGACTGATCGTTGGTTGTGAACGTTGCTTGTTCATGTTGATGTTTTGTGCTTGTACGATTTCTGTTTATTATTTTCAAACATCTGCTAGCTGTTTTAATGGTTGAAATTTGATCATGTACTGCAGGTTGGAGGTGCTGCCAAGAAGGTGACAATTACTTTGAATGACTGCTTGGCATGCAGTGGGTGTGTTACATCAGCTGAAACAGTTCTGATAACGCAACAAAGTCAGCATGAGCTGTATCGTGTACTGAGTGACAATAAGAAATCTCAGGAGGTACTGGTACTTCGACTGTCACTCTTAGCCATTGTGTGACCTTATCACTTCAGTAGCTAACTTGTTGAAATACCTATTTTAACATACAATTTCTTCGTTCTAGTCTTTTTCTACATGCATTCAAAGTTTGCCGTCAGTACTTTGACACTGTTGTTTAATGTTTTGATGTTAGAGGGCATCTCGTCTATAAAAGATATTGTTTCAGCAATCTCCAAATGCAAGCCTACAGGAACTAATACTTAACCTGGTTAACCTTCCTAATTCAGTAAACCAGGAAAGTGGTTGCTGAAACGGGTGTGTGTGCATGCGTGTGTCTGTACTCGGTACAATAAGTAATGAAGTAACTTCAGTGCGTATAATATTTCAATTTGTCACAGTACTATTGTTAGTAATACCAGTTACCAGTTTCAAAACACATATTGCACAGTTCATTAGCTTGAATGCATATAGAATTTTTCACTGCGTGTTAGGCAGGGAATCACACTGATGTGAAGACAGTAGTAGTGTCATTGTCACTGCAGTCCATTGCTTCACTGGCAACAAAGTTCTCTCTTTCTCCATCACAGACGTTTAGGAAGCTGGCAGCATTTTTCAAGTCTCTTGGTAATATATGATAGAACTGATTTTTCACATGTGTTAATGTGCTAGTTCATTGTAGGCTGAAAGCCTATATTGTATTGTTTTGGGCCGAAAAATTAATCTTTCCGGAATAAGTCTGGCAAAACGTAGCCGATCCAGACCAAATTTGGTATGTGTCCCGTTGATGAATCCGGAAAGACATTTTCGAAAATTTTTACTTTAGGGGTCATTTGTCCTCAAAATCTGAAATCGAAATTATGTCAAACAGGCACTTCACTCAGAGCAGGCTACAGGTCACGGGATACACTGCAGAGAGATACTGTTTACTCCGTGATGTAGTCCAAGGGCCAGGAAGTTTCTGAAGTCGGTCACCTTTTTTGTACGATGTACGGTTGCGGAGCTACGGGGCTTCAAAGTTGCCCAATTACAGATTTTGGCCTATTTTCCCATACAAAAGTCCTAAAACGTACCTTCCGGTGACCAGCCTGCAGCCCAGGGGTTATATCGCAGAATGATTATGATTTTTCCATGTCGTAGTCGAAGGTCCAAAGGGGTGCCTTCCGGCCACAATGTTTTCCTGCAAATTCTGATAGGGGAGCTGGGGACTCCCAAACTTGCCCAAATTTTCGTCTATGGCAAATGGCTATACCCATGCAGAATGCTACTATACGGCGCATCAGATGTGGACCAAATACGTCTGAAAATGCGCAATTCTGAGGACGGATGTACTTACTTTCCCACCTAATACCTTCGCCCCTACCCCCAAAATCACCCCAAAACCCCATTTTGGGGGACCTTTCAATGCAAAGCCTATTATACACAGAGCTCTCTGTAAGTCGCACATTAATGGAGGTACGAAGCTGAAACTTGTCAGTTACATACTACATAGGTATAGGCAAGTACTTGGGGGAATGGGGTGTGTCAAAATTTTTCATCTAGGGGTCATCCGGGGGGCACAGGGCCCCTTAATGCAAATTTGGGACCCCCCATATTATCTCGGAAACTACTGGAGCTAGAAAATTGAAATTAAAAACACAACTAGATGTGGTAAAGTACTCACTTTGGGTACAATAATTTTTCCGCTAGGTGGGGTCCACATAGCGCATGGCCCCCTAATGTAAGTAAGTAAGTACGATAAAGTTAAGTTCGCCCACTCTTACAGTGAAGACAGCCACGAGCATCCTAGTGTGAATAATATGCTCTAATGTGTAGTTCAGTCTTCAGCTGGCGACGAAATGACATGGCAGAGAGTTCGTCGTTGAGTAGTGGTGCAGGTAGCGCATTTCACGTTGACTACCCAGCGACAGCAAAGCTGCATGGACCATAACAGACTGTCTTCGTCGGTGGAACGATGAGGCTGCCATGCACAGCAGAACGCAGACGGCGTCCATAAAGGTTGCTTGTAACTGGCTGACACATGTTCATCAAGTAACTGGGTGCTAGGTTACGGAGGTAGTTGAACAATTTGTGGACCCCCTGATATCTCGGAAACTACTACAGCTAGAAAGTTGAATTTAAAAATACCATTAGATATGGTAAAGTACCCGCTTTGGATACAGAAATTATTCTATTATATGATACAACATGAGGGTGGCTGCCATATTGATTTTCGACAAATGTCTATATCTTTGAGGCAGACTACGGCTAACAACTGCAAGACGGCTTTCAGCCTACATGTCGTCAAGAGTGCTAGCAATGACTACAGCTTCTAGTTGTTATTATAGGTGTTGAATAAATATGCATTATATATAAGCAATAAGCATGCATAAAACTTTGATATCATTGAGAAAGAACAGGTTTTTAGCTCTGCTGCAGCCAGCAGAGCTTATAGTATAGGTGGTTAATGTCTGTCTGTCTGTGTGGATGCCGTCAAACTTTTTTCAAATTGCTACTCCTGCTACAGTTTTTCTCTGATTCTCACAAAACAAGGCTCACATGATGTATGTGCTAATGTGGAAAAACTACGAAACACATTTTCGAAATTTTGATTTTAAAATTTTTGGCAAATTTTTCTAAATTTGGACTTAGTCACTGCAACAGCAGCACCAGTGCTGACTAGGCCGACATGCCTCACTAGTCAGTCATGTTTTCTTTCAGGTTGTTTCCTGTTAACAGGCATAACACACACCAAATAGTAACCTTTCATATTCATCAGCTTCATCTTCATCTTTTATCTTAATTCTGTTTCAAGCTTTTGTTACTAGTATGTATTCATTTGATCACATTGAATGAGATTACTGTTTTTTGCAGGAGTTCATCATGTGTTAAGTACAGCTGTTGGCCGAGAGTTCAGTCTGCAAGAAATGTGTCGTGAGTTTGTTAGACGCTATCGTGACCGAGAAGTTGATCAGCAGGCACTTCCTATGCTGGCATCAGCATGTCCAGGTTGCTAGCAGTGCATTGTGTGACTGAAATAATGATGATGATGATGATAACGTGTTGTTGTTGTTGTTGTTGTTATGACTCGCCCAAGCGGCCAGGATTTGATTGCTGGTGAGATCTTCAGTTTAAGTTCGTTTTAGGGCTTGCCTCGATCAGCATTTGATCGTGATCAGGTCGTCATGAATACTGCGCGAGTGCGTTCGATCGACTGATCGCGATTGTTGGCAGACTGGACACTGTGTCAGTGCGTTTCGGCTTTCAAGGACGCCCGCCTGGCGATTACGCACACATTCTGATCACTACCATATCTGGTTTCCCCTTGCACAGCTATAAACTTCAGTGCACTGCACCCATGTGTCGACCAGCACACCAGCAGTTATGAGGGGTAGGCCTCTATGTGTCTAATAAACATCTGGCGTGGATGCAGCATTCACTTTCATGCCTCTTATGTTCGCCTCATCTCCTGTCACTGTAGCAGTCAGTCATAGCTTACATGCATGTCTGTAGTTGCCACGTCAGTGATGGCCATGAGTCGTGGTCCATGACTGGGTGGGATATTTATGTCGGCCTGTTGGATTAGGCCTGTAGAAACACGCGATTGGTGACTAACAATTAACCATGCCTTGTGCATTAGCAGCACTTGCCTGTCTGCATACAAATGTGGCCTTTTCAATAACTGAATGAGTGAAGAGCATATGTCCATTAGCCTAACAATATTAAGAATGGCTGAATCCACCTAAAATATACTGGCGATCATGCGTATCTTAGGAGCAACGCATTGATGTCGATCAACGATGCCATACTGAACAGCGCCTATAACCACGGCTATATCCACTATATTCACGGATCAACTTTTCACTCCGCAGGTGGTGCATGTGATCACAATCACTGACTGCGATCAGCTGCTGATGATGTCATGGTCATCGATCAATTTGTTAGCTGATCAAGGCAAGCCCTTGTTCATTTTATGTCAATTGTCAAGCAACACTTGATGGCAAAAATTTCACAGTGGTTGCAGCATGTAGACCACTATTAAACAGCAGCATGTAGAAAACAGCCTTCAGTCGTTCGATGATGCCTACCTGCTACACGAATAACACACTCGGAATGTGTGTTTAAAACCACGATTAATGCATGATCGAAATAATTAATTGCGCGATTAATGCAATTTTAAAAATTAGTCACTTGACGGCTGTAATGAAATGTATTGTTTACAGCAACTTTATCACTTTATCTATCTGTCTGTGTGTGATAATCATGCAACAATAATACAACTGATTTTTCGAAAGGAGCCCTCATAGTTGTTAGCTCAGGGATTCAAATATTTTCTCACCAAAATTTGTGCAATTACCATTATAGTAATGAACAATGCTGAAATGAGAAAAATTTGCAATTTTGCATAGAACATTAGTTTTCATGTTTCTTTTCTGTGCTTTTATGCCTCAAACACCTTCCAGCATCGCAGTGCTTGCTTTGTGTGACACATATTCATAGATTTGGTATTTGTGTTTTGTGTCATACCAACTAGGTGCTTCAATAGTATTCACTATTAGATGCTTTCTGCGCCGTTTGTGTAATCGTGCAAAAAGGTTAATTACTGATGGTTGTACAGGATGGATTTGCTATGCCGAGAAGACCCACGGTTCATACATTTTACCACACATTTCAACAATGAAATCACCTCAGCAGGTGATGGGGTCACTAGTGAAATCATATCTTCCAGCATTTCTGGAACACGGTGTTGCAGCTACGCCCGACCAACTGTATCATATTGCAGTGATGCCATGTTACGATAAGAAGTTGGAGGCGTCAAGACAAGACTTTTATGGTGATGTTTACAGCACACGTGATGTGGACTGCGTCATCACAACTGGTTGGTTCTAGTGATTTGCAGCATTACCTGGTTGCAATTACCCGGATCTGGTTTCAAATTCCATCTGACTTAAGTAAGTAACGAAAGTAAGTAACGAAAATCACAGCTTGGGGGGTCGGGGCATCACAACTTGTGATATTAGTGGTTTCACTGACTAAGGTCCTACGAGTAATCGAACGACGAATTTTGTGAATGTGAAGTTGAAAGTACATTAGAGCTACACTACTGTTTAATGTCGTGAATAGATGCAAATACAGGCCACAATTGGTGGTATTTTGTACGATCCTGGTGGAAAATCTGGTAGTAATCACCCGGATTTGGAACTGGGTAATGAATTTTGGAACTGGTCGGGTACCCGGTTCCGACTGCAAATCACCAGTTGGTTCCTTCCAGACAGTGACTTGAACTACATTTGGGCTGGACTGTCACACTTGTAGTTTTGTTTATAGGAACTATTGTCACTGGTGTGGCTAGTTGTAGGCATGTCTGAAAATTTATATGTGTGTCACACAAAAACAAACTGTTAGTCTCGAAAGTAGCCTCCGGGTCATTATTAATATCAGTCGGTAATAGCTATAAATACCAGTGCAGTCAAGTGACATTCACGCATTGATGTGATTGGTTATTGAACTAGAATAAATATGTATATTTAACATCATTCGCTGTTATGGTTGATTAGTCAAAAACATCCTAGTGTTTGGTTGTGGTTTAAAATAATTGTCTGCTGTCTTGGAGGCTTTTGTTGTCTGCTGATTCTACTGTTAGAAGACTGGGTGGATGTGAACCTCGAGTAATATTTGTGTAGTTCTGCAAGTTCTCTATAATGTGATACGTTCTGTTTGCATTTGACATGCAGTGTGTAATGTATGAAGTCATATCGCTGCTGGTGCACTTTCAAAGTGACAGTATTGTTAAGAAGCTTACATACTGACTGGGATGCACTTATTTGCCTTGCAATTAACAAACACACAAATGCTGAGACAGAACAGTAAAACAATAGGCATAGTTAAAATAAAATACAATAGCAAATAAAATCGAAAGCATTACGAGCCTGAAAGTAGTAAAAAATCGAGGCCATCTACGCAAAACACTGAGTAAAAAGGAGTGGTGCCTGAAAGTGTGCTTTGATTCAGCGTTTCAAATGCTCTGGCAGTGAATTCCAGGCTTTTGGTCCAGCTACTGCAAAGGATTTGTCAGCAAAGAGAAGGCATGTAGTCGGCACCACGTAGTCCCCACGAGCCGTAGAGCGGAGTTGCGTGTCATGACAACACCTACAGAGTTCTGTAATGCAGGATGGCGCTGTACCGTGATAGATGTCAAACATCAATGGACAGAGTTTGAACTGAATGCGGCTAGAAACTGGCAACAAACACAGTAAAGGACGGGCATGAGTCCGAGGAGATTCGCGACACAACAGCCTAGCAGCAGCATCTTGAACTCTCTGTAGTCGTCGGAGAATCAGTGGTGTACAGCCAGTACGGAGACTGTTGCAGTCTTAACTTCTTTAATCATGAGTAATTTTTTGTTTCAATACATTAAGTTAACGTGCTCAGTACAGCCCTAAACATGCTCAGTACAGCCCTACTATCTGAAGGTCGGGGTGTTGTTTAGCCAGTGGCTACAGCATCTATATACAAATATGTAACAGTAAATGTTACATAGGTGTGCTGCACCTGCTGTTTACAGGTGAGGTTCTGGAGATGCTGATGCATGAAGGGGTTAAACTTACAGATTTTGAGGATGCAACTTTTTCATCACCGTGGGTATATACACATCTCATAGTGGCAGTAATATGTTTTATTCGGTGGTGATGCCATATTGATGTAGACATTTGATATTTGTGTTTTTTTTAATTATATGTAATACGAACAAAATACTGCTATGGCAATTTCTGAAAGTTTCCTCTTAGAAGACCTTTAGGGTTTCACAGGCTAATCTAGATGAAACTGGCTAATCCAGGTGAAACTGGCTAATCCAGGTAATCCTGGAAAGTGGCCATAAAATGGTTGTGTGGGTGAATGGGTCGCTGTATATTACAAGTGAAATCAAATTCTAAAGTATTTATGCAGCACTGTTATGTCAAGTGTGACATCTGTGTTTATTGTGTTCACTGTAAATGTTTTATGTTTTGAAAAAAAAAATTTTCTTCTAACCAGTAACCTTCACAGCACTGTTGCATTGCTGCAGCTTTGAGAGAAAATTGAATGGTGATGAGGAGCTGTGGAGTCATGATGGTGGTGGCTCGGGTGGCTATCTGCACCACATTGCATTCTATGCTGCTGAACAACTTCTTGGCTTCAAGCTGGAGAAGCTAGACTACAGAGTCATGCGGTAAGATTGAGTTGTGAAATGTAGTTATTTACTTTATTTGTACTAGTGTTTGTCGGTACTTCTTTGTATTTCACAATTGCACATTCACTCAGTTTAATTTTTCTTCAGTCGGAACAAGTGCCAATGTAAAAACTTCTTACTCTACACAACTGAAGTATGTTACCTAATGACAACGTTTCAATGTCCGTCGTACATCTTGATCACGTCTTGTTGACTCTGTACAGCTCACTGGAGTAGAGTGTAGAGTAAGGAGTTTTTACATTATGATTGTACCAACTGAATCTTCTTCTTCTCGTATGCATGTCATGAACCATAACGGGTCAGCCATGAAACAGCGTCTTCATCCGCAGAGTGTAGCCGAGATAAGCCGCCATTCAGTTTTGTCAAGGGACAGGATTCGATAATGTGGGACATCGTCTAGGTCTCGCCACAAGGACACAGATCAGTGTCTGTAAGTCGCCATTTCCTTCTGCAGCCATTGCAGTGTCCCTGTTCCGTGCGAAAACGGTTCAGCAGAGACCACTGTTGCTGAGGGAAGTCGAAACCCGGTTGCCGAATTGTGGGGTCGCACACTAGGTGAGAATTGACCACCTGAGCCGACTTCCAGTTATACCTCCATCGACTTTTGATGTCAACTGGTTGCAAGTCCAGCCACAGCGGCTTCCTAGATGTCAGTTGTAGCAATGTTGGGTTAAGGATATCAGGCTAGATTGGCCAACTGTCCTGTTTGACGATTGAATGAATCTGTTCAACACTATTAGAACAGTTGCTGTTAGTCTTAGCAGCTATGTTACAGTTTGGAGTATTGAGCTTAATCAGTGACTGCAGATGGATCCAGTGACATTCCCACCACTTCGAGGATTACATCACTAAGTGGATGCAGCATTTTTTGGGACTAACACCATGAAAAAGTGTGGCAAACTTGGGCGCTGCAAAGATTTTGGGCAAATTACCCAGAAATTTTTAATTTGTGTATAAAATAGTGGAGTCTCAGGCCATCTGAAATGGTAAAATTTAGGCATTTTTGTCATTTTTTGAGGCAGTCTGAGGCCAAGGAACTAGTCCCCTACGACCACCTTTAGTGACAACGAGGCAAGGATACTGTGCTGTTTTCTTGCCATGTCTTTAGCAAATGGCTTTCATAGTCCTTAGCTAATAGTTGTGCTGTTTTTGTTCTGTTTCAGAAACCAAGATTTACAAGAGGTAACAGTGGAGCTGCCGGGACTACCATCACTGCGATTTGCTACAGCCTACGGCTTTCGCAATATACAAAACATAGTGCCGAAGGTCAAACGCGGCAAGCTACCGTATGACTTTGTGGAACTAATGGCCTGTCCTTCGGGTAGGCATTTTGTTTGCAGTAAACGTGCAGCCGAACCAAATAAAATATACTAAGATATGCTGTGGTTGTAATGCAGTTCATGAAACTTGCTTTATTTTTTATTAGGGAAACGAAACAACTTATCTTGGTCAGATACTGCCTGCAAAGAAGAAGTGTAATGAAGTGGCTTAGAAATTTAAACAATTTTATGTATGAAGCTACTGCATTTTTATTACTTCCACCAACAAGGCGGAGATTATGTGATCATTCTGTCATTCTTTCTGTCATTCTGTAAACAGGATAACTGACAAATGTGGAAACAGACATCAACCAAACTTGGCAGGGGTAAAAAAAAAGTAAAATGAACGATTAACGTGTCCGATTATGACGAGTCACTTCACAGGGGTGACCCTCTAGAAGAGATTAACTTTTGGTGGTGATCCGGATCCACATGTGGACTCCGGGTCACTTTTTCATTTTCTTCACCATTGTGGAATAGGGGATTATTGGACATTTGTTAGCATTTCTCATACAATCAATGGCTGATTTGTACCGTACTTGGTGAAATGACTGACGCTGACAGATAATGCATCCACAACATTTTGGGTCAGATGTGACAGATATTCGGATCCAGATTAATCAGAAAATCCGGATTCGAATACTGGATCACTTTTGGTTGAAATTTTGTCGTTGGTGAAGGTTTGCGCTCTCTCAGTGCTCTTGTTTGGTATGCAGTGAGACTGTTAAATGTTAGAAGTCACTATATAAAAATCTTTATTTGTAAATAATTAACCAATGAAATGTAGCCATTGATACCGGTAATCACAGTAGTTGGTATTTGATAATCTAGTTTTTACTTTTATTATTATACTGCAAAAATTTGAAATCCTGTGATGGACTAGTTGATTTTATGTGGTTTCTTAATTTTGGGCTATAAAACAGTCATTGTTTTAATTGTCTTAATTGCTCATTTAAAAAAAATATTTATGCTTTGATGCATCTTTGGATTGACCAATATAGCAAATCTGTCCGTCTGTCCATCCGTCTGTCCATTACGTTCCGGTATCAGATGAAAACGGCTTAACATATCGTCATAGTTTTTCACTATACGGTAGCCCAATACTATACGGTATTCTGTTTTTATCAGCATCAAACATCTTCACGAAATTCCAATTGGGTCACCCCCTGCGGGGGCGCTCAATACAGGTGCGGTATAAAAATTTTGCGATTTTCGACCAATAAGTCGCTATATCTCGCAAACGATGCAAGATATTGCCATAGTTACTATGGAAGGCGAATATGAACTCGTATGCAATCTATCAAATGGTGCCATTTCCAATGACCTTGAATGAACCCTAACACTGTTTCCAAGGTCACGTCACTCTTTGATGCTAAATATCTCATAAACGGCTACAGATACGGCCATAGTTACTACAGAAGGCGAATAGGAAACCGCACCCAAGCTTTTGAATGGCACCAATTTCAATGACCTCGAGTGACCTCTAAGCCAGATTTTAAGGTCACGATATTATTCAACATCAAAAAACTCGGAAATCGTACAAGATAGCGCTATATTTACAATGGCAGATGAATGGAAAGTCGCATATGGTGTATAATGGCGCCATTCTCAATGACCTTTAACGACCCCTAAACCGGTTTCCAATGTCACGCCATTGTTTGACACTGACTATCTCCGAAATGGCTAAACATACGGCCATAGTTACTATGGAAGGTGAATAGGAAACCGTACCCAAGCTTTCAAATGGTACCACTGTCAATGACCTTTAGTGACCTCTAACCCACATTTCAAGGTCACAATAGTATTCAACGTCAAATAACTCGACTACTGCTACTACTACTGATCTATCCAATGGTTTCGTTTCCAGTGACCTTGAGTGACCCTTAACATTACACCGTGACCTTGAAATCTAGATTTCAAGGTCACGGTGTAATATTTAAGCCTATAGATGCCCTCAGCGTATTGTGTGCGCAGTTGATGCGCGATCTGTTGGCGATAGCTATGTTCTTGTTAATGTTCTGTAGATTTGATTGATTGATAGATTGATTGACTGATGTGCGTAGAAAACTCACTGAGTAACAAGTGCAGTGATATGTGACTGACATCAGTGATTATCATTGTATACGAATACATGGCCATTCTATATAAGATTGAGGGATGATTCGTAAAATTTGTCATTAGCGGAGTTACCAGGCCCGGTTAGTGCCTGGATGGGTGACTGTCTTTGGACAGGTCAACCACTTTGGCACAGAACCAACTACCCAGGTCTACTCAGCCTGAGCTAGCAGCCCTCTATGGTAGGCGGAATTGAGTACTCAGTGAAAGCTGGGGGGAGTAAATAGGCACAATGCGTGATACAGTAGACCGTATCCATGGTCTTGCAGTGCGTGCTGGTGTCTGGCTGAAGAGCTAGTTTAGCAAAGATCAGCGCCGACATATGGGACGCGGTAGTGCATTAGAGGCGTGTTCATGATGATGTGCTATACAAAGCCACATTTACATTACTTTACTTTGTGATTGGTGAAAATAAACTCATTAAAATCGTTGGATTGTGTTTAATTGTTTAGTTTTTTTGCATAAACATGTTAATGTGATTAACTTTGCAGCTGTACTGTGATTGTGTTTAGAGTAAATGATATTAAGTGCTAAATAGGTTTTGAAACTAGTCTTACAAAGAAGTGTGAAATCTGTGCCGAGATTATGTTTTGACATTAAACCAAACATCACATGTGCAGCCAGTTTCTGACCAGTTTTGCAGACCTTTTTGCAGAAGCCATGGATATGTGTGTGTTCGTTGATTTTGTAGGCCCATGAAGAAATGTGCTGATGTTTTAGGTTGCCTAAATGGAGGAGGGCAGCTGAGGCCAGATGGCGATGAGTCATCACGTGAGCTGCTAAATCGTGTTGATACAATTTACCGGTCAATTCCAGTTCGTAATCCATGGAACAGTGACCTTCTGTCACATTTGTATGTGGACTGGCTTGGTGGAGTGGACTCCGAGGCAGCTAAGAAGCGGTTACACACTCAATATCATGCAGTGCCGAAAATGACTCATGCTCTTAGCTTGAAATGGTAGCGGGAGTTGGTTGTAAGAGATATGTCAAAGTCTTTCACTATGTGATTATGTATGCTGGATATATCTGACAGATAATGAGCACTAGATATACATTGATAGATTTTGGCGCAAAATAAAATGTCCCGATGCGAAAATTGCAATGTCTGTCCAGCACAAGAATATTTTTACACCAAATTTTTCTTTTGATTTTGATTTGATTCAGTACATATTTCTTCACAATTCTGTTTAAGATGGCTTCAGTAACTTAATATTTGGGGAAGTGGTGCAGCATCAAAATTAATGTATAATTTTCGTCAGTCGACGGCTTAAGGTATTTAACTTCTCATAAATTTGCAATGTTGAAATATTGCATGAGCTTAACAAGCTAATGCCTTCATCAGGCAGATCATTCCAGATAGTCTGCAGCACTGTTTCAGATCTGTTACATTCTGCATTTTCAGTTTCAGCTCCTGGAACTTCTCCGACATGGCTCCCCACACATGGTAATCGAGGGGGTTCAGGTCCGAGCCGTTTGGCCATTGGTGGACAGGAGTCCTTGTCAATAAGTCTGGGCAGTGCTTGCCAAGCCATTCCTTTTGTTCAGTTGCGAAATTCGTTCTTGAAAGTTGTGTTTCTATCAATTTGGCATACATCAAGTGAGTACATGAACAACTCATTTGTGCAGAGTTGTGTGCTGAACAAATGAGCAACATTTGGTGCAAAAACAGTAAGCCACTTGATGTTTGATAATAACTTTGGCAAATGTGGACCAATTTTCAGAATTCTGTCACCAATTGATTTGTAAGAAAATTCTCTATTTATACACCACAAAGATTTCCGCCTCACATGAAATATGCTACTACACTACCTTGTGAAAGTCGAAAATAGTAAATGTTGAACGTGACAATTGACGTGTTTAACTAAAATTATGAGATCTTATGTAACCTGCCAGAAAAAATCACACTAATTATTTTACTTAAATATGTGTACAACATGCGAAGTATAGCCTTGAAAGAATGAAGACGGTGCGAAGATAATCATGGTGAAAAAAATTACTATGATGCAACAACGTTCAGCTGAACAACGTTCAACTGTTGATTCAAGACGTCGTCTGACAAACTTTAAAATGTTAGTCAGTCAGTCAGTGTCAGCAGTCTTGACACAGTCTGTCTATCTGCTGTCAAATGTTATATCAAGTGCTCAAAGTTTCACGGGGAACATGTCAACAGTTTGTTCAGGATGGTGTCAAAATCAGTAACATTTTCGAATTTTCAACTTTCACAAGGTAGTGTAGTGACATATTGCAGGTGAGGTGGAAATCTTTGTGATGTATAATAGAGACATAGAGAATTTTCCTATGAATCGGTGAAATAATTATGAAAATCTGTCCATATTTGCTAAAGTTATTAATAAACATCAAGTGACATAAACATCACGCTCTGCTCACACAAGTCGGGTCGATGTACAGTTGAACTCTACCATGCGTCTCATCTCTGGTACCCTCCGTTCTACACCTCTCCCATGGCTTCCAGTGCTCTCCAACATGGAACCGCCAGCC
>Ga0209149_1000955_pt1 | contig 13535 bp, 7 predicted proteins | sample WorMetTyACAVOLI2_FD_187423 | JGI IMG/M metagenome (GOLD analysis project Ga0209149, IMG submission 187423) | Marine gutless worms symbiont microbial communities from Max Planck institute for Marine Microbiology, Germany - Olavius algarvensis... ... | reverse complement strand
AGGTGGAACATAGGGAGTGTAGCCACTCAAAAGTGTGGGGGCAAAGGCCTATACTCGCCCCATTGCATCGAAGTCTGGGGGGGCATTCGCCCCCCCCCCTGCCCTACAGCTTGTTCCACCCCTGCGGAGCGCTATAGTTGCGAAATAGACGAGAGCGGCGGCGGTCAAGGCTAAAAACCAGCCCGGCCCGGCCGGGGCACGTAAATATTACCCCAGTTATCACTGCAGTCGACTTTGGTCAATTTTCTCTGTGCAATACTGGTACATCGTTTTTGCCGCGCGATGCGATGCATAAGCGCGGCCTATGATGTCATGCGGTGTCTGTCCGTCTGTCTGGCTGTCTGTGTGTCTGTCACGTTCGTGAGTTGCGTCAAAACGAATAAAGATATCTTCGAAATTTTTTCACCATCGGGTAGCCAAGCCATAATAGAATATTATGCACTAGTAAATCTGAAGCCGCAGTAACTGCAATAAAAAACCGCGCTGTAGGTATGTGGAAGCTGACTACAGACAAACACGAAGCATCGCGCGGTCTCTCTGCGACAGCTGAGCTTCTTGTTAAGTATGTGCTTGGAATTCCTAACTCCCTGACTTAGGAAAAACTTAGGTAAGACTTAAGAAAAACTTTTAAGAAAAACTTAGGAACCTTTGAGAATTTGGCTCCTGTTTCATATGCTGAGCTACAGAGCCTCTTATTCGTTCACGACCATGCCACGCCCACTCCACTCTGTCCCACAACATAGTCAGCATTTAATCTATCCATATGACTTTTCACGGTAGCTGAAGGTCAGAAATTTTAGGACCAGTCGAAAGACCATAGGTGATTTCATGATAGTGAACATTAGTAACTTGAGTCCTATTTTGTACCGTTTCCAACATAATTGCATTGCAGTGTGCAAAACTCGTTAATTTCACGTACTCATCTGTCACATTTTGTGATTTTTTTCATACCAACCCGCATTCGACGCCGCACTTAAAGGAGTTCACATTAATATATTGCCATAAGTTTGGTATGGAAAAACTACAGACAGAATGGTGGGTCTACCACCATGTTCACTCGTTTTGACACAATACAGGAATGCGACAGACAACAGACAGACGGACAGACACCATACGACAGCAAAGCCATCATAAATAATTATCTACATCATGTGCACAACAACATTTTACATCAACTGCTGAATCAACAGCTTTCGACACTACAACACACATCAGTCTTGACTTGTGTCACAGCCATACCACGACTGGCTTCCACCAGTCTTAGTCTGTCTGTCTGTCTGTCTGTCTGTCTGTCTGTGTTCAGTCTACCACAGCTGCGTTGACGTGCGACCTCCTGGTGGCTGACTGATCTTTGTACCACATCCTTTCTTGCTCGGCTTGAGAGCATCATCCATAGCTCCACCTGATCAGCAGACACAGTCACAGTGTGATCTGACAACGATACGGTAAGCAGTGTACGTCTGTGAAATACAACGACGACGACACGTCTTGATGTAGACTGTCACTGTCAGTCACTAAGTCGTTCACACGGTGAAATAGAACAACGACGACACGTCTTGATGTCGACCGTCACTGTCAGTCACTAAGTCGTGCAAACGTGAACCGTACGTTACGTACATGTTGCGATGTCACTACATCTCAACAAACGTACCGCTACTTTACGCGTGTAACGTCTAACAGACTAGTGAGACAACGAGTTAAAACTTTACTGTGCAAAAATCAATTAATAGGTAGTAAAGCGTTAACTGTTAAACGACGAACTGAAATCACTCGACAAGCAGTGAAAGCGTTAACCATCAGACGACGAACTGAAATGACTCAAGAAGCAATAAAAGGGTTAACCGTTAGATGACGAACTGAAATCACTCGACAAGCAATAACAGGGTTAACCATTAGATGACGAACTCTGACTTAACGACTGTCTTCAGTCGATAATCTGCTGTGATGTAACAAAAAGACAACTTGGACTACGGAACGCATTGGCACTGTAAGAATGTGTCATGGATGTACGACTTGATACATTAACAGACTAGAAGGGCACTCGGTAGAGCGCATACCTCCGACAAAGGTGTTCCCACGGCTCACGGTGAATAAAACCATTTTAAAACCACGCCTCGCTGCAGCGACGGACGCGCAATACCTATACGTGGGATTTTCCCGACTTCATGAAATTTCGCGTTGCAGAGCATACGATATCGGAGAAGGCAATCTGGTTCCGGCATCCGGACTATAATCCGGATCGGGCTCAAAAATTAATCAGTTCGTCCATGTCCCGACATCTGTCGACATGCAACATTTCATCCAAATCCATGCACGCGTTTTTGAGTAATCTTGCTAACAGACAGACAGACAGACAAACAGACAAACGCGAGCAAACGCATTTACCTCCTCCTTTGTTGGAGGTAATTAGTTGATAGCACAACACAAACATCTTGTCACAGTTTCATAGAATTCTATTGTCATGACGCAGCATCCCTCGTACATAGATACAAAATAAACTACAAGTTGTAGTCATCGCTAGCGCTCTCGACGACATGTAAGCTGAAAGCCGTCTTGCAGTTGTTAGCCGTAGTCTGCCCTGCAGCTACGACTGAGACTTTACAGCTATATAAGTATGGGCAAGTACTTGGGGTGTGTCGACCATTTGTCGAAAGTCAATATAGCGGCCACCCTCATGTTGTATCGTATAATGTAATTTGTGTACCCAAAACGGGTATACTGTACCACGGGTTTACCATATCTAATGGTATTTTAAATCCAGCTTTCTAGCTCTAGTAGTTTCCAAGATATCAGGCGGGTCCCAAATTTACATTAGGCGGCCCTCGCGCGCCCCCTGGTCGCCACCCAGTGGAAAAATTTTTGTATCCGAAGCGAGTACTTTACCAAATCTTATTGTGTTTGTAATTTCAACTTTCTAGCTTTAGTAGTTTCTGAGATAATAGGGCGGTCCCAAATTTACATTAGGGGGCCCTGCGCCCTCCCAGACGCCCCTAGCGAAAAAAATTCGACACACCCCAAGTACTTGCCCATACTTATATAGCTGTAAAGTCTCTGTATGTGGTTAATATATCTCTCTCTCTCTCTCTCTCTCTCTCTCTCTCTCTCTCTCTCTCTCTCTCTCTCTCTCAGTCGTAGCTGCATTAACGTGCGACTTACGGAGAACTCTCTGTTTAATAGGTTTTGCATTGAAAGGTCCCCCAAAATGGGATTTTGGGGGTAGGGGCAAAGATATTTGGTGGAAAAGTACATCCGTCCTTAGAACTGCGCGTTTTCAGACATCTTTGGTCCAGATCTGATGCCCCGTGTAGTAGCCTCAGCTCCCCTACCAGAAGTCGCAAGAAAACTTCGCTGCCGGAAGGCACCCCATTGGACCTTCGACTACCACATGGAAACATCGTAATCATTCTGTCATGTAACCCCTGGGCTGTAGGCTGATCACTGGAAGGTACTTTTTAGGCGTTTTGTATGGGGGAAAATAGGCAAAAATCCGAAAATTGGCCAAATTTGATAGCCCATAGCTCCGCAACCGTACGTCGTACAAAAAAGTTGACCGATCTCAGAAACTCCCTGGCCCTTGGACTACAACGTGAAGTAAACAGTAGGCCTATCTCTCTGCAGTGCATCCCGTGACCTGTAGCCTGCTCTGAGTGACGTGCTGTTTGACCGACTTTTGATTTCAGATTTTGGGGGCAAATGACCACTAAAGTGAAAATTTTCGAAACTGTATTTCCGGATTCATCGACGGGACTCCGAACTACGTTTCGTGACTAAGTTTGGTGAAAATCGGCCGCTGCGAAGTTGCCGAAAGGTCGTCTGCATTACCACACAAAATACTCGGGCTCCGCGGGACTCGTCCCAGCCCCCCATTTGCCCAAAATGGGCTGATCGCGCCCAAAATTCTCTGAACGTTGTCACCCCTTGACCTGTCCACGTGTACCGAATTTGGTCCGTATCGGCTGCGCTATAGGCTTTCAGCCTACAATTAGGTTTACAGCAGTGTTGGAAGCACAATTATGTAAAAATAGTCTGGTTAATGCACGGAAAATCTGTGTTTAAAATGCATCAGGTGAGGGCATTTGCCTGCCCCTGGGGAGGGGGCATTTGTGCTGAGGGGAATTATGCCCGACGTCAGTACAACAAGCAGCTTGTCGACAGTACGCTACTCTAATTGATTTTCAGGCTGGTTCAGCTTTGCACCAATAACAAGCTGTGCGGCTAGGTGGCCGCCACAATATGCCCCCGCCCCTGCTGACCTTGACTTTTGACCTTTTGACCCTGAAGTCGGTGTGGGAGTCGCATGTGACCTGGGGTACCCCTGTGCAAAGTTTCGTCTTCCTAGGCCTTTTGGTTTTCGAGTTAGAGCCGATGTACGCGACATCAGACAGACAGACAGACGGACGGACGGACGACGGACGCCGATAACCGCTTAATGCCCCCGCCCCCCTACGGGGCGGGGGCATAATGATGTCAATACTGTCAACCGCCAGTCTGTCGTCTTGACTGATCTTATCTACCAGATATCACAGTAGTATCTAACGACGAAAGACTGACCACTCAACGCTGAGCTGTCGTTCAGTCATGCATACTACAGTAGAGACAGTGAGTAGATGCAGTGAAACAAAATAACAAATGGCATGCGATACTTAACTGTCTGACATACCACTCAGGGAGAACGACGAATCTTGCATGTTACGACCTCCACTACTCGTGGGTGGTCTTGAATACATGCCACTGTCATTGTATACTGTCTTTGTACCAGCAGCATTGTCATGTACACTGCACCCTGCGTCTGCAGGACTTGGCATTGAACTGGAATCACGCTCCACTCGCTGTGGACCTTGCACCTAGACACACGACCAACAACATTGCTAGCTAGGGTTAATAGCAGTGGTCGTAGTAGTAGTGGTCGAAGTAGTAGTAGTAGTAGTACTAGTAGTAGTAGTAGCAACTACACTGTGAGTCAAAAATATGCATCTCTATTCTTAGGTATAACTTGCTGTTGGACTCGGCAATAAATTTGCAGCAATAATACTTATTATATTTCCCATCATACTTTAAGCATGTCATTTATCGCACCCTGATTCTTTATGGACGTCAGCGCTTTATAAATCACTTACTTACTTACTTACTTACTACATTACTTTGTGAAACACAAAAGTGCAAAAATAGCAAATATCTTGTAGTTAACACAATAACACCGGCTTACTTTTACTCATCATCATCATCATCATCATCATCATCATCATATTGCTTTAATAGAACAATGACACACTGCATTGAACAATACAAATCAAAAGTGCGTGTAGTTAAAACAGTCAGCGAACAAAACAGCGTTCATGACAATCACTCTGAACAGCACACGTGTAGTAAAATCACAGTTATCGTGAAACGATGATTTGCACGTCAGGGTGAAACTGTGAGTTCGAGGTCTCTCTGACGTGTAGTAAAATCACAGTTATCGTGAAACGATGATTTGCACGTCAGGGTAAAACTGTGAGTTTGTATCGTTGCTGGTGCATGTTTAATGTTCACGAACTACGGAAAATAAAAGTTCTTGTGCTCTTGAGTCAAATTTAATGTTTAAATGTTCTGCTGTGGCACGAATACATGCAGAGACATTTCTGCCACTCAATCCACTCATTCATTGCGTCATTGATCACGATTTGCTCCACGCAGACGTCGACCATTATGTCTCTTCAATTCATCAACGTAATCGATATATAGTCAACCAGGTTCAAATCTGGAATGTCGGGAGCCAAAAGTCTGGTGAAATTAAAGTAGATGTATCCCATTCCAGAAGCCCAATTGTCCCGCAACCTCGGTGTGTTGAAGCACTGTCTTGCTCGCCTCGCCAGAGACCTCACACATGACAGGTAGTAGCTGCTGAGTCAGCAGTACATCACGGCAGCTAGTATGTGCGTGTTACGTCAGTCAGTATAGACCTACTTGGCGTTACTATCTCTAACCGCTTGTCCGTCAGTGAGCACGTCCACAGCGTCATTAGCAAGTGCGCCCAGTCTATGCACGCGCTTAAAATCCTCCGAAGTCACGGTATGAGCAGTGATGCACTTAACGTCGGTTGTGCTGACTAAGCTACTCTATGCCTCCCCCGCATTGGTGGGGTTTCGCCACTTCGGCTGATAAGAAACGGCTTGAAGCATTCCTGCGTCGAGGAGTCAGGCTCAACCTGTACAGCGCTCTCGACCCTTCGGTGTCACAGCGAGTGCAGGATACTGACGATGAACTCTTCAGTGCTGTGACGGCGAACTCTCATCACGTGCTACATCACATGTTACCTGATCGTACCTCTCGTCCATATACTCAGCTCCGGGCCGAGCTCGCTGACATGACTGTTCATTAACTGTCAAAGAAGACTCCTCGCGCGCGTTTTTGTTATCAGATTATTGTATAAAGACATGTACTAGTTCTAATTTTATCTCTATTTTTACCTTTTATCGATCAGTTGCGTTTTGACAACTCATAATAAACAACCGTGATGACAACGACGATGATCTTAGCGCCAGGACTCATTCAGCATCACGTCACGCCAGTATGTGCCGTCAATCCTAACCCCATGAACACCATCACCGCCTTGCCAAAAGCAGAACGTGTCTGCAGCAGAAATTTCGTAAGGTAGTGTAGTAACATGCTTAAGGGATGGTGGGAAATATAACATAAATACTGCAAATTTATTGCAGAATCCAACAGTAATAGAATTTTTGAAATTGGTCAAAATTTACAAAAGAACAGAACTGCATGTTTTTTTGACTCACAGTGTAGATGTGACTATAAATAAAGTCCAAACACTTGTAAATGGTGTCAAAAATACAAAAAGCTACAGCAGCACCGTGTTGTCTCTCATCACACCGTGTTGTTTCTCATCACAACACAACAGCACCGCGTTGTCTCTCATCACACCGTCACAACAGCACCGCGTTGTCTCTCATCACATCACAACAGCACCACGTTGTCTCTCATCACACCGTCACAACAGCACCGTGTTGTCTCTCATCACATCACAACAGCACCGAGCAGCACCGTGTTTTCTCTCTCACCACACCGTGACAACAGCACCGTGTTGTCTCTCACCACACCGTCACAACAGCACCGTGTTGTCTCTCATAACATCACAACAGCACCGTGTTGTCTCTCTCATCACACCGTGACAACAGCACCGTGTTGTCTCTCATGACATCACAGCCTTGCCTTGCTTGCTTGCAGTAGTCCGTCGAGTTCGACGATGACGTTTGTGCTGCTAGGAGTGTTGCTGATGTGGACGTGAGGCATGACTCCGTAGATGGCTGCACAGGCGGAACTCGGAAGCACAGATTCGGCTGCACTGCGGGCATCTCGGACCAGTAGTTGGTGGGTTGGCTGGATTGTGCCTGCGCGTACGTCGATCCTCAGCTGCTTGATCTGCAGACACATTGTATATTGCCAAGCCGTTGGCACAGGCAGTTTTCCATGTATCTCGGTCAGTAGAAAGCTGCTCCAGTTCGGCAGTAGAGATATTGCACTTGTTCAGGATACGACGGATGTGGTCCATGTACCGCAGCTTAGGGCCGCCAGGCAATCACTGACCATTGACTAGATCTCCGTAGAGGACACGACGAGGGAGTCGGTTTGAGGGCATACAAATTACATGCCCTAGCCAACGGAGTTGCCTTTGCAGTAAGAAGTGTTCAGCTGAGTCAATGCCAGCGGCTCTTTGACGGATCTCAACATGAGTGACCTTGTGTCACCAATGAATGCCGAAGATGCTTTTGAGGCATCGTATATGAAAGGCCTCCAGTCTTGATATGGCGACGATACGGAGTCCATGACTCACAACCGTACAGGAGGATGGAGATACAGATGGCTTTATAGACTGCTATTTTTGTCGCTATTGCAAGGTTACAGTTTAGGAATACCCGACGAGAAAGCCTGCCGAAGGCAGCTGAAGCGAGCTTTACCCTCTGTTGGATTTCGTTATTGAGATCACAGTCAGAGGTAAGTATACTGCCAAGATAGGTGAACTGGTGCACGTCGTTGAGCGAGTCACCGTGAACTGTAAAGCTAGGACGGGCTGCAGATGATGTGTTCACAGACTGAGGCAGAACTTCAGTTTTCTTTGTGTTGACTATCAGTCCAGCACGTTGATATGTGGCAGCAAGTAGGTCAAGGCTATGTTGGAGTCCGACTGCTGTATGGCTGGGTATTGCTGCATCGTCTGCATACTGTAAGTCGAAAATGGTGTCTGATGAGACTTTGGTATTCGCCTGCAGCCGTCTGATATTGAATAAATTGCCATACAACCGGAAGTTGATGGGAATTCCAGCATTTGAAGGGAGTCCATGTCGGAAGACCAGAGTAACGGCGACCAGGAATAGGTTGAAGATGACGGGAGCCAAGACACAGCCTTGTTTAACACCAGCTAAGACGTCAAACGGATCTGATTGGTGACCACCAACTGTAACCCTGGCCGACATGCCATCGTGAAAGGCACGCAGCATTTGGAGGAAATATGGTGGGCAACCGAATTTGCTTAGGACTTTCCACAAGAGGTCTCTGTTGACTGTATCGAAGGCTCCGCTTTAGTTAGGTCAATGAAAGCAAGGAAGAGACATCACAACAGCGCCGTGTTGTCTCTCATCACACCGTGACAACAGCACCGTGTTGTTACTCATCACATCGTCACAACAGCACCGTGATGTCTCTCATCACACCGTCACAACAGCGCCGTGTTGTCTCTCATCACAGCGTCACAACAGCTCATGCATTTCAGTCGTCCAATGACGTGTTCGGTTTCGTTTAGTTTAGGCACGGACGGCTTTTCATATTTTTAAAAAGTAGGCTTATAACATGAGGGTGTAAAGCCCGGTACACACTGACAACAAAGTTGAATTCAACACGGTCGACTTTGTTGAAAGTTGCTTTGGCCCGTACATATGCACTGGCGACGAAGTCGACCGTATCGGCAACAAAGTTGACCGTATCGGCAACAATGTTGAAACTTCATGAATATTAATGAACACCGTGCGTTGAGTCAAAAGTTAAAATCGCGGACCAACATGCGCGATTGCGTCGTCGGCGTTTCCTTGAAGCAGCTACTGTTGTAATCGTTGAAACTGATGCTAAAATCACATCTTCGTCTGCCATTTTATCGAAATGACGTCAGCCACTAGTGACTGGATCATCACGTGACTCCTATATCCTCATTTTTGCATAATCACATGCAATCGTGTGAGCTTTCAAACTAGTGACAGAAGCTAAGCACTGTATAAGACAGTTTGAATGCAGCATCCATCATCCATGTTTATTTGCATAAAACAGTTTATAAAAGCATGAGGTAAAAGCTGACAGATTGATACGATACGATACGATGGTGTGTATTTAACGTGCAGTAAAAAGCTGATGAATAGCAAGCTTAGTCCACCACATATGTCAATGTATGGCACTCACAGCTGCCTAAAATATAAAACTAAGATGCATATATACATATGGAGAACGCTGCATACATACAAGTGACAGGATACATCAGAATTAACTGCACTTTATAATCCGTGCTAAGATATTATGCTGACCATGCACACAATAGGTCTAATTTGTTAATGGCTGTTTTAAACTTTAGTTTAAAAAAAATATGTGAAAATAAACATTTGGTGCAAAGGAAGTGGTCAGAAAATGAACACAAACTTTATCACGTGCTGAGACCCTGGCAAAAACAAACTCCGAGTGAGGAGGTGTCACGAGCAGCTTGCCTGACCCTTCAGCAGCATGCACCTGAACAACAAAGACCCACACTTATTATTATTATTATTATTATTATTATTGTTATTATATTAAGTACATTTACATAGCGCAAGAGCGGGAAGAAGCTGCAAATGCGCTGTTACTATGAATGCAGAAGACGACTATTGGCAGTCTGCCATATTCCCCATGGGGTGCGGTGACAGCGCCATCTGGGGAAAGCACAGTTGTGGGCCACTTTTTGTCGCAGTGACGATATTCTTGTTTACGACTCATTCAGAGAAGTAGGCCTACGTAAATGATTGTGTAGTATCAACTAGGGATGCAATAGGTCACTGCACTCGGCTAATCACTGTGCGTCTTATTTCTAACTATGTGTATGATAGTAGTACTGTCATTGCCACATGTGAAAATCACAAATTTTACAACTTTGACAGCCATCTTGTGTTGGCATCTGAGCAGGTTCTGTGGAGCTTCACCGGCGATTAGTGAGTTTATATTCATCACAGGACTCACCTCATTAGATCTATGTAACTACTGTCTTGGTCTTCTAACAAAAGAGACTACACAGCTTAAGACCACCCACAGTCATATGATGCCTCCACGGCTGTATCTGTAATGGACTGGCCAGCTGTTTGGCTGTCAAGTTTGTATTTGTTTTACTTGTCTGACATCCGCTGTAAATGTAACGATTAACGGTTTACACCTGCAGTTGTATTAACTCTGTAGTAGTTAAGTTCACGTTTTCTTTAATTATTTTCTTTTTGCTGCGGGACTGCGCGGCAGTCCCATATAAATATCGGATGTCAACATCCGGTAGTCAGTGTGTAAGAGGTAGAGAGAGTGGGACAGAGTGAGTTGAGTAGTCGGAGTTCAGAAGTTGAGACGTTGACAAGGTGTGTAAAAGCACCGTAGAGCGTAGAATTATTGAGTTCACAGTGAATAGCGTTGTTGAGTTGAAAGTTGTAAAGTTGTTGAATAGATCATGTCATCTTAGTATGAAAAAGGGAAGACGAGACGTCACGCTACGTCAGAAGGATATCAAGGTACTGTCTTACATGTTTCGTGGTTGTCATGCTCAACCAGATAAACTAGAGAAGAGCTGTTTCCCCAAACATTTCAGCTGTTGATTCCGTCTACTTACCGTACTTGGTGCGGCCATATTACGTTTGGTGCTTCCCACGTCCGGGGATTTACGAAGACTGATGAACCAGCTTGCCACGTGGGCTGCCTCCCATAGGGGCCACAGAGAGCTGCCTCACATTGGAGTCACTACATCTCTTATAGGGGCCACGGTGAGCTGCTTCCCATAGGGGCCACTGTGTGTTACATCACATAAGAGCCATTACCTCTCATAGGAGCCGTCAGAACTACAGGAGTCAGAAGTACCGGAGATACGCTTGGGGGTCCACTGAGATGGGCCTTCCCTCTGAGCGCTAGCCTGGGCATACCAAACGATGGAAGGACAGAGGGAAGACGAGATAGCCAGGAGTGCTATAGTACCTCCGTTGTCATGGCAGGCAAAACACATGGCTCAAGGTCGTCATAAATGAAGGTGTCTATGTCAGATTATTAATGTCGGTCAAAATCTCTGTTCAAAGATATTGCGTGACTGTCATGAATAAAAACAGAATTGGTTTAGAATTCGTAATCTTTGTATGAAATCTGTAGTTGAAATCTTTTCATTAACTTGAAATTGTGTCCGCAATCACATCTGCGTCAATATGTACTGTGAAACTTATGAAGTTTCTCTGGCAACCTCCGGTAGGCAATTATCAATACTCTTTGTTTGTATTCACTTTGTTTCACTGATTGTACTTGTCTACTGGAAATAAATTTGTTGTTGTTGTTGAAGTCATTCGCTACGTGACAGCACCAGTTTGACGTGGCTTACAATTTTCTGTTATATCCTGCTTCCTTGTCACTGTTACAATTTCGCACAAAAACTGGTAAGTTCTTTTGTTGGTGGCAGTGATTACCTCCCCAAATTTCATTGCAACCCGTTCAGTATTCTTGCAAAGCGAATAATAATGCTGCTGTTGGGTCAAGACATTGGGACATAATGAAAACACGATAGCTGCGACTGCCGACAGGTGGAAAAGGCACGAAAAACTACTAAAACACAGACGCCTTCATCGTCGACAACGACTTGTCCGGCGTAGACGACGTGTGTGGCAGTTCCACAGAAGGACATTCCATCATAGACGTTGAGATCGGCGTGGGAACACTGTGACTTGACTGACACCGACTGTCTTCTAGTGTCATCCCAGATGATGACGTCAGCATCACTATCCACTGCTACGCGTCCCTGTCACAACACGGTCGGGTCACCCAACAACTACTATAGGCTACGTGTGTTTGTGTGTCTGCAGCATCTACTAGTACCAGTCCGTCACTAGTTCGTGTGCTAGCTTCTAGCGCTTGAAACTTGAAATAAAAAGTGCACTAGCATGACTGAAACCTGCCACTGTCTGTCAGTGTCAGACATCTCACCATGTTGTTCACCAGTCACTCAGTGGCGCTGACCTGTCGTAATGAATTAAAAGCTGCTATAAAAATATCGTGTCAAAACGGCTGAAGGCCATAGTTACTATGGAACACGAATAGGATACTGTACCCAAGATTTTGAATGCTGCCATCTTCAATGACTTTGAACGACCCCTAACCCAGATTTCAAGGTCACGATAATATTCGACGCTGAATACAGTGTATGTCAGTAACGATAGAAGACGAACACATATTTAGGCTTACAATGGATGATAATGGATAACTTACACGTGCGCTAGGCCTATTAGCGGCGTTTCGACCTTAAGTGACTCGACATAAAGCAATGTGCGGCCTCTCTGTGACAGTTGAGCTTCTTGACTAGTTATTGACCGTAGGTAGAACGGGACGTAAGGTGGAGGCATAGTGGATGTCAGTAACAGCATTCGACTCTGCAGCAGTGTCGAAACGATCACGTACCGGTATTTAAGGTGTTTAGAGTGTCATAGGTTTAACGAGGGGCATATGTTATGTATTGTAGCGTGGTGGTGAGTGAGACAACCTTTCGTGGGAAGACGTTGAGTAGTTTGGCGGCGTTAGTGCTTGTCACGGCAACGAAACGACACGCGTCCATCTTACCAGACACCTACAGCACAACACATGTCATGAGGTCTGTCCGCCATCACCGACAACAGCCACTGACATGCCTACGACTCATCATGACATTAACGTCAGTGCTGCAGTAACTAAGCTCATGAGCGAGCAGTGAAAACGAGTATTCAGTGCATCACTAACTAACCACAGCACGGTCCCAGACAACTGGCAGTCGCTCAGCAACGCCGTTCACGCCAGCAGGAATGAGTCGGAAATCGTCTTTACCGACAGCTTTCTGAGCCATGTTGACTGCACAGTGATCAGACGTCACGCACTCAATCTCTCCACTACACACACACACACATACAGTACACACACTAGCTAGCACCACGTCGACCACTTACCACGATACAACCAACACAGCGGCATCCAGTACAACCGCTGTCTGGCCTGCAACAACATCAAGTCATTTGAAACAACATTAGTCAAGCGCCTCTGTATCTTCAGACCTAAAGGTGCTATACAAATCCGTTATTATTATTATTATTATTATTATTATTAAGCGCCTCACTTTACGTTAGTAAAAGAGGCGCTTATTGAGATAGGCTGTGTCGTGACGTCGTTGGTTGTTGGTTGGTTGGTCGTTGGTTGTCACGCGCGTGCACTGTGGCCAAACGGTGCATCCTAGGCCTATAGTTACTATGGAACACTAATAGGAAACCCTACCC
>Ga0209149_1000954_pt1 | contig 13537 bp, 8 predicted proteins | sample WorMetTyACAVOLI2_FD_187423 | JGI IMG/M metagenome (GOLD analysis project Ga0209149, IMG submission 187423) | Marine gutless worms symbiont microbial communities from Max Planck institute for Marine Microbiology, Germany - Olavius algarvensis... ... | reverse complement strand
CCTTAAACGAAAAAAATTCAAAATTCTGCTCCGAAAGGATTTAGCAGGACACCGATCCACGTGTTCTAGCGAAAATTTCGTGAAAATCGGCCGACGGGAAGTGCGTGGTTGTGTGGACAAAAAAGTCAAGTTTTTTGGGGTCGCCGAGGGACGTTTTCCGGCGCCCCTCCGCCGCGCCTGAGCCGATCGCGCCCAAATTTTTATACACCACGTTCCCTTCGAAGTACTTTGTCCTTGCTGAGTTTCATCCCCCTCGGTTGAGTTTTGGGGGAGTTATGCCGCCGACCCCCTCTGGCGCATCGTTACATTATGGCCTGCCATGGCCATAATAGCTTTAATATGTTGTGCCATGCACTGGATTGATAGTGACTGGATCCATACTCCAACCTGACGCAGTGTGACTGCCAGCAATGCTGCGTATAGACTCCCATACTTCTGTAGCATGAAAATCACATCGAACTTATGCAGCCATTAACTGACTGTGTTACATACTGCCGCGGATAATAGGTTACATAGCGTCTTTTAGAAGGCAGAACGGCAGTAAAGAAACAACTGATGAGCAGCAACAACAGTTAATATCGGTGTTCGCAAACTACACCTGGCACATTCTCCCGGAGGCTCTTCCTGAAAAAAAACACATTTCAATTAATTTATACAGTAAACACTGCTCATACATTTAATAACAGGTACCACTGTTGTATTATGAAGTGGTGGCCCTACGTACCTTACCCAAGTATTGTAGTAATGAACATCTTTATTCACCAGACAATGGTAGCATAAAACAAAAGAAGACAGCTTAACTAAATCGTAAATAAGTTAATAACACTGTGAGTAGGCCTACATACAGACGCTGTGCTCAAACACAACAGCAATAGTGGTCTATGTCATTGTAAAATCTTGTTACAAATTTTTCAACACGTTTGACAACTGGACATTCGGTAGATAAAAACAAAAAAAAATTATTGACAAGACTTGACAATTTCTATATCGTTGGTGCTAAAAAGCTTAATGAAAAACCGATTAATGACAAAATCAAGCGACACAATTTGTGCGTTAGTGAGTTCACATGCTTCCACTGGAACATACCAAACTCTCATTCTATCGCGCTGCCAACAGTATCTATTGACTTTTGACTAGTTGGAGTACGATTTCCTCAGACGCAATTCTGCCAATTTTGCCAAAGATACTGTTGGCAACGCGATAGAATGAGTGTTTAGCATGGTCCAATGAACATGTGAATAAACGAGATCGAGTTAGATATCCCCTTATGTACCGCATTTCGGATACCGAGGCTATAACAGAACCTGCAGAACTATTGACGTTGGCACAGACCGCGACGTAGCGTGGGTCAATGCGCAAACAGCAGGATTTCTTCAAGTTAATTGCTATGTCTAACCATTGAAGTTCACGTTCACACATAGGCAGCAGACTGTCTAATTTTGACACAGTTAGAGCTATTAATATCGGGTGGCTTATAAAAAACGTTCCAAACTTTGCAATAATGTACTGCTCAGCAATAGAATCAAACAAAAAGAAATAATATTTTTAAAGAGCAATTATTGCTGAACAATATGAGAAAATATGACGTTATACGCTTCTGTTTTAACAGTGAAATACGCAAAAGAGTATTGAGTGGCCGAGGAGTACAAAATAACCAATAAGTTCAACACGTCTTACTGCATGAGATTGATATCCAGTCACAGTAATTAGCAGAAAATGTGCTGAATCGCGCCTCCATTCTGTTTTCTAACCGCATTCAGTCGTTTTTTATCGCGCGTCAGTACACTGACGCGCGATATTGATATAGCAATTCTGTATGTCCGTGAGGTTCCGGTATTACATGAAAACGACTTAACATCGTCATAGTTCTTTCAACCGTACGGTAGCCCAATGTTTCTTAGCATCCAACATCTTCACGAAACTCCGACGAGGTCACCCCTGCGAGAACGCTAATTACAGGTGGGGTATAAAAATTTCGCGATTTTCAACCAATAACTCGCTATATCCCGCAAACGATATAAGATAGCGCCATAGTTACCATGGAAGGCGAATAGGAACACAAATGCGATCTATCAAATGGTGCCATTTGCAATGACCTTAAACGAAACCTAACCCTATTTTCAAGGTCACACCATTCTTTGACGCTGAATATTTCACATACGGCCATAGTTACTATAGAATGCAAATAGGAAACCGTACCCAAGCTTTCGAATGGCACCAGTTTTAATGACCTTCAGTGACCTCTAACCATATTTCAAGGTCACGATATTATTCGACGTCAAATAACTCGAAAATGGTACAAGATAGAGCTATATTTACAATGGCCTACCAATAAAAAGTCGCATATGGTCTATGTCTATCAAACGGCGTCATTTTCAATGATCTTGAACGACCCCTAAACTAGTGTTCAAAGTCACGCCGTGCTTTGACACTGAATATCTCACGAACAGCTACAGATACGGCCATAGTTACTATAGAAGGCGAATCGGAAACCGCACCCATGCTTTTGAATGGCACCAATTTCAATGACCTTCAGTGACCCCTAAGCCAGAGTTGAAGGTCACGATATTACTCAACGCCAAATAACTCGAAAACGGTACAAGATAGAGCTATAGTTACAATGGCGGACCAATAGAAAGTCATACATGGTCTATCGAACCTCGCCATTTTCAATGACCCTGAACGACCCCAAACCCAGATTTCACGGTTAGGTCATTCTTTGACGCTGAATATCTCCGAAATGGCTAAAGATACGGCCATAGTTACTATGGAAGGTGAATAGGAAACCGTACACAAGCTTTCAAATGGTACCATTTTCAGTGACCTTGAGTGACCTCTGACCCACATTTCAAGGTCACGATAATATTCAACGTCAAATAACTCGACTAATAGTCAGTCGTGTATGATCTATCCAATGGCTCGTTTCCAGTGACCTTCAGTGACCCTTAACCTAGAATTAAAGGTCACTGGGTAATTACGCCTATATGTACTCGACGTAGGCCTATTCTGTGCGCAGCTTACGCGCGATCTGTTTGCGATAGCTAAGTTCTTGTTTCATTGTGCAACGGATTTTCAAACTGTCTCAATGGTGACCATCCATTTGTTTTTGACTGCCTCTTTGAGGTCCCGCAGATATGCAAACGGAAGTCGTCGGCCTTCGTACATCAAATCCTGCAGGATATATCCAAAATGCAGTAATCGAAAGGATTAAGATCTGGAGAATATGATACGGTTTAATATAAATATGGTTTTCTGCGGATCAATGAAAGCGATATCAGTTTTCCACTCCAGGAATCTTTGACGCTTACCATCAGCTTTTGCGAAAATCGGAATTTCGAATGACACAGCCGCTGTGATGCAATGTCACTTTTTGATAAATTGATTTTAGGAGTGTGCCTTCTTCATCCAGTATTTCTCAGTGATGTCTTGAATGACGTCATTGGCGTGACAAGGAAGTAAAGTGCAGACAGTGCCAATTGCCAAAGGAATTTTACCTAGGGAGAAAATTTGGGACGTTTTTTTATGATCCACCCGGTAAAGTATCGTCAGCATATAATATGATAAAGCAACTGCGATCTAATGCACACAAACACAAATCACCTAGGTCGTTCAAGTATAATGCAAACATGAATGGTGATAACACTGATTCCTGTCGTACACCAAAATCTACCTTAAATACTTCTGACCACGAGTTGCACCATTTAACGCATGAGTAGCACGTTGAGATTCTCTAACAGGTCCAACAGTTTAACACAGGTATATGCATTTTCATGAGCTTAATGTACGGGGCATAATGGTTAACTTTGTCAAATATAAGTCAATAGCACATGTGTTTGCTGTATTTTCACCAGATATCAGTTTATTAACGATTTTACGAGTGGCATAGACTGCGTGACTGCATCCAATACCCTTTTAAAATCCAAATTGGTTGTTACCTATACCAAATAATGACTTAAATCTGTCAAGAAAACAATGCTCAAACGCGTTCGAGAAAATAGGGCTAATTGCTATTCTAGTCGTCACACGTCATGGCCTTGGTACGACCGTCTTTTGGTTTCGGAATTGGAACGATGTAACTATTACGAAATCCAGCAGGAACATATTGGTTTGATAACATTAAATCAAGTACATGTACCTTGACAAAATACGAGGTAAACTTGGATGGCTAAATAGTAAATGCTCAGCAGTTAAACCACCAACATCCGGGCCTTGTCGCGGTGAAGCTTGGTGATGATTGCACTAATTCAGTGTCAAAGTTGCTATCACTTGACAATGGAAGCCCAACATACGATTTGCCTTGTTGCATATATTCGTCTAATAATGCTTCCATCCGATGTGAATTGTTGTAAAAGTAAGACTGTGAGAAGTACTAAGCAAACAACCTTCCGAACATTTATTAGGCCCTAGTAAATTCAAAATTAGCTAGCCCGCATCTCCAAAAAGCCGTATTATTTTTCTTAAACACAGCATCATGCAGATCGTTTAGCCACAAGAAATATAGCTATCGCTAACGGATCGCGCTCAGGATAATCTATCATGGAACTATAAATAATCCGGTTGAACACTACAACTGCTCACACATCAGACGCCAGACCGCTGTAACTGACTTTGTACATTATATTCGTGTATACGCTGTATGTCTGAGATACAGTAAAACCGTTTATAGTACTTGGAATGACCTTCAAAGGTCACTCAAGGTCATCAGCAATGTCACACTTCGTTAGATCGCCTGGACTTTCTATCAGATATCGGAAAAGTAAGCTATACTTACTTGCAGACAAAAATAGCTGAAATGACCTTGAAGGTCAATCAAGGTCAATGCCACAGTTCAATAGGCCACATATCACTTTCTACACTGTGCCTCAAAAACGCGCCAAATTTGGCAAACTGTAGTTTCGACAAGCATAGACTACTTTTGATAATATTTGGTAAACAGCCTGGATCAGCAATTTCAGAAATGGTACGCGTATTCAACTTTCCTTATCCATCACTTTTACTTATTTTATTTGCTTTTAAATAGCTGCGATGGAAAGAACGCGAAACAACTTTTTTTCCTCGGTAGACTGTTGGTGGCTCCGAAAAGAGCCGGTTGTGTTGGCTCTGCTGAAGGAGTTGGACTGTTTCACCAAATATAATACACTGTGTTCAGAAAAAACACCCACTTTTGTTTTCTTGCATAACTCTTAGAAAAAGTGACCAATTTAAATGAAAATTTCAGACAAAGTAGCTAATGAAATGCTGATTCTAACAGCATAAAAATAATTTGTATTCTTCTTAAATGTTCTTTGCTAGCAGCGATGTAAACTGGACGTTAGTAAAAGTGTCGTTACAGCAATAAGATTTACCGTTGGAGATCACATTATTATTAAATGCTCGTGAATAAATAAAAAGTATGAAGCAAACCACTTTCTGAAGATGTTTCCTGACAGGATAGAGTTTTCATGGGTTAAAACATTTAACGGAGTAACAGCAGTGGCATCAGTGACTCGTGTTCGGGTTGTGGTCGATCACACAATACCCACCACACTGCAAAGATCAAAAAAGTTAAAGATCTCGCACTGATATTTTTTGATCAGTGTCTTTACCCTATTAAGAGTTCAACTTCCGTCAAAAATATCTTGAGCAAGCGTTTTTCTGCGTAATTTTTTCATTTGCATCCACTTAATCAGATGTTTGTCGTCAATGGTAAATCTCATTGCTGTATCGACACTTTTGCTGACGTCCAGTTTACATCGCTGCTAGCAAAAAAATATTTAAGAAGAATACAAATTTTATGCTGTTAAAATCAGCTTTTATTAGCTATTTTGTCTGACATTTTGATTCAAATTGGTTAATTTTTCTAAGAGTTATGCAAGAAAACATAAGTGGGTGTTTTTTTCTTAACACAGTGTAGATAAAGAATAATATTGCCCACTTTCATGAAATCGCAGCGGACGATGCTGCCTCTAATGACTGGCAGTACTCACTACACCGTCCTTACGGCGTAGGCGAAGTTGTGCGCTGCTGCATTTTCTAGTGTGCCAAAAAGCAGCTTGGTGTACCAACAAAACGACTACCAACACACTAAACACAGTGTACCAACCGGTGTAACAAATGTAAAGTGTGCCAAAGTGAATCAAATGTACCAAAACTCACTAGAAATGATGCCCAGTGTACTAAACGCTGATCCAAATGCAACTGGTGTACCAAACGTAGCGACTGTAACAAATGTACCGAGAAAGACCATGAATGATCCTAGTGTGCCCGTATTCGGTTCCGTGCATTTCTACGTGGGCTTGTGAAAGAACCCATTATTAGTCCCTAAAATTCAAGATGATAAACGGCCGCTAATCCGCCATATTGAAAATCGTTCTTGGCCGATTTTTTGTTTTCCTACTGCATTTTGGGCTTTGACGAGCGGTGGCTTTCGTATCGTCTCCGATACACTTGTTAAGGATATATTTTATTGATAATCCCCACATTTTTTAGCAACTTCACTAGTTATTTGTTGAATATACTCATTCCAACGCAGGTATTGATCGATATATACACATCTGCAAATCTTACATATTTGACACGTTCGAGTCATTACCAATTAAGTAGCATTTTACGTGGGTTGATAAATGTTATATAAGAAACTCAGCTGTCGAAGAGAGACCGCGCGACGCTACGTGTCATTGAGTATTTTGCGGAGAGGTGTCTTCTGCATACGTTTATGCATCAGTCCCTAAATTCGATAGTGAACCAGGTTTAGGTCCGGACTGTTTGGCGGCCACAGATCTGGAGAGATAAAATCCGGTGTTTCCTGCTGAAGGAGCTGGACTGTCTCAGTTGCTCAGACACAAACGTATTATCAGCAACGTGACGCATGACTGGCAGCATCTACTTCTTCAGCAGAACTTTACGGTAGTACTTGCCCTCAACGTTCACTCCTGGCTCGACCAACAAGAAGCTCAGCTGTCGCAGAGAGACCGCGCGACGCTTCGTGTCACTGAATATTTCGCTAAGTCAGTCAAGGTCATTCAAAATGACACTATTGAGTACGGCGTGTGTAAGTCGCTATTAGTATTCAATTGAAACTATGTATGTATCTCGTACCGTTTCTGAGATATTCAGCATCAAATAATGGTGTGACCTTGAAATCATTGGTAAGGGTCGTTCAAGGTCGCTGAATATGGCGCCGCTCGATAGATCATATACGTACGACTTACTATTGATGTGCCATTGTAATTATAGCTCTATCTTGTACCATTTTCGAGTTATTTGACGTTAAATAATATCGTGACCTTGAAATGTATGGTTTCCTATTCGTCTTCTATAGCAACTATCGCCGTATCTTTAGCTTTTCTGAGATATTCAGCGAATAATGGCGTGACCTTAGAAACCGGAGGCAGGAGTCGTACAAAGTCATTGAAAATGTCGCCGTTCGACAGATCATATACGACTTACTAGGCCCTATTAGTCTGCCATTGTAAGTATCTTGTATCTTTTTGAGTTATTTGGCGTTGAATAATGTGGTGACCTTGAAATCTAGGTTGAGGGTCACTCAGTGTCATTGGTAATGACACCATTCGAAAGCTTGGGTACGGTTTCATATTCGCCTTCCATAGCAACTATGGCTTTAACTTGCATCATTTCGGAGATAAAGCGATATATTGATCGAAAATCTCTATTTTTTCATATCCATTGCATTCGACGCCCCGTCGGAATATATTGCCATATAATGTTTGGTACGAAGAACTAGAATGGTGGGGATACTTTATGGTAAAACATGAGGATATGTTCAGCGGTGTCGACAGAATACCGGCGTGTGACGGACGGACAGACGGACGGACGGACAGACATCTTGTGACGCATAGTCCGCGCTATGCATACGCGTCGCGCGGTAAAAAAAAACAGTGCACCCGAACTTTGAAACAGTTGCGAAGACCATCAGTAACTGGAGAACGTCGGCCGACAACAGTACTGCAGCGCAGAAGATTTCGCGTCATTTTTGTCGCAGCTATTTACAAGCAAATAAAGAAAGTAAAAGTGAAGGAACAAGGAAAGTTGAATATGCGTATCATTTTTGCCCCGCAACGCTATGCATAGCGCGGACTATGCTGTCGCAAGATGTCCGTCTGTCTGTCTGTCACACGCCGGTGGGGCTAAACTTGGATGATATGTTTAGCCGTTGCGACATAATACCGGCGTGTGACAGACAGATGGACGACAGACATCTTTCAACAGCACAGTCCGCGCTATGCATAGCATCGCGCGGTAAAAATTTAGGTTATTCTCCAATCTGTTCCCAAAAATCCCAAGTTCTGCACCAAAAAATGACAAAATCTTTTTTTGTGTTTTACAGTATGATACTACAATGACTCATTGGTTTACCACTCTAAATAAGTATGCCACAAAAGAAAAAAATACCTGTGGATTATATGGATAACAGTGAGACTGTTGTTTCCTACTTGATGAACGAATGAGTTGCTCACAAACAGATATGTTATTATGTGCACTACTAAGTTAAGGTAATACATCAAATCATTAAAATGAATTACGAAACAACAACACAAAAACGACAACAAACTTGTTTCACGACCATTATTCCTGTACTAGCAGTTCGCCGTCCGTCTGTTAATCGTCTAGCTGCCGTCATATCATCTAATAGCTTAGGTGCTCAGTTAGTGTTAAAATTTTGGGAACAAATCGAATGGGCTTTAGGTGATCGTGCAACTTAAATAGCTTAACATCAGCTCGACGAGGTCTTTCTAAAATGTATAGCATTAGCATATGGCGGTAGTGCCCCTGCAGCGCTCCTCACCTACAAGGCAAAATATGTTGCATTTTTGAGCATTTTTTCAGCATGGTTAATTGTGAAGCTTTATAACTTTTTAATGGTTCAAGATAGGGAGCATACAATTAGCGAGGCAAATGCACATGTTGCCCGTGAAAAGAACTGTCTAAATAATGTATAGTTGTAACATAATGCTTTTCCGATGGTGTAGCCCTTTCGGAGATTATTGCCGCCGTTTCTTAAACTTGTCAATTTTTATGAAGGCGTTATGTTTAGGCCTACAAGTGAGTGAGAGAATGCGGGCTTGGGTATTTTCCCAGAAATACGTATGGGTACTTCGCGAAGTGAGAAAATGCGAACGGGTGCTTTGCGCAATGCTTTGCGAAACGGCGTGGTCTTACAAAGCCATGGAATGTAATGGAGTGACTTTATCGAGTTTTAGTATAGTTTTGAGTAGCCTACAGAGAGGAGGCATGCAGTCAGTGACGGAGATGTTGCTATCCCTTTTGAAAAACGTCGCGAGGCTGTTGCACATAGCTTAACCGCCTAGTCCCGTATGGCGGGTATTGTGTCTTGCTGACGCACTTGTTAAAACTATCAACGAAGTCTGCTGAGATGACTGATTCAGGTAAGCTGTTCCAATTCCAACAGTGAATAAGTCATCTTCGTAAGTCGTAATGACATCTGGCGTTAGCCAATTTCAATTTATGACTTCTGTTTCCGTTACTTTGTAGCAGTCGCAAATGTAAATTTACGTCAGTGTCATATCTATAATCTATTCGTCAGTATTTTGTATATTTCTATCATGTCACCTGTATTTAAGCGTGTGCAAATTTATTCGTACACGGTACACGTCTTCCCATATCGGGTAACTGGGTAAGTGTTTAAGTTTATTAAGTATTTATCCAACTCTTTTACGCACGGAAACGCGTCGTACGTTTGATGCCATTACGTTATTACGCTCTAACGCGTCGTCACGTTAGCAATGTAAACTTTTGATTGCTTTAAAAATGGGGCGTGACTGAAACCACGCCTCTTTGGAGGTCATCTGTCATCATAACTTGCCAGTGTGCCATATTTTGTTAGAATCGTGTTGAACAGATTCGCTCCTTATGGTAAAGTTTTGACGGTTTAGAGGCCATAAAACCACACCCCTGCACTGCACCAATAAAGGTGAAATTTTGCGTGACGAAGGGAACGTAGGTTTGGTTCCCTTGTCAAATTTCAACTTTATCGATTCAATCGTGTTGGTCTGTGGCCCCAAAACCATCATAGTCGAAATTGTACCTATTACTGTCATGAAACTACAATAGTACACAAATTATGGTGTTTCTACACGGTGAGGCATAACTACCGGACCCCCTAGCTTTAAACGGCATAACTTAGTCAGTGTATGGTTTATTTACATGAAAATTTCAGGTAATATCCGAGGGAATGCTGACTCTGCAAATCTGAAAATAATTTGTCTTTTTATTACATGTTCTTTGCTAGCAGCAGTTTAAAGATACATCAGTAGAGGTGCTGCTCAGTTGCTATAGTCCGACGCCCTACCATTACGCCACGCCGAACGTCATCTGCCCCCAGTCAAACGCCCCCTGCCGGTCACTTACCCTCCCCCGTGGTTAAGGCCCACACTAAACTGCCAATACTAGCCGCATATCCGCATCTCACAGTGATCTCCATTTCTGTAGCCCGCTACGAGATACGGATATGCGGCTAGCATTGGCAGTTATATTGTGGGCCTTAACCAAGGGGGCAAGTGACCAGGAGGGGCGTTTGACTGGGGGCAGGTGACGGAAACACTTCACCGGGGGTAAATGACCTACCTTCGGCGTGGCGTAATCGTAGGGCGTCGGACTATAGCGATCGAGCAGTACTTCTACTGATGTCTCTTTAAACTGCTGCTAGCAAAGAACATTTAATCAAAAGAAATTATTTTCAGATTTGCAGACTCAGCCTTCCCTAGGGTATATTTCCTGAAATTTTCATGTAAAGAAACCGTATTGACTAAGTTATGCCGCTTAAAGCTAGTGGGTCTGGTATTATTATGCCTCACCGTGTACAGGGTGGGCCAAATAAAACGGGGCCAGCTTACAATTTTTGCTTGTAACAAGCGAATGCATTTATAAAATTAAAGATTTTTTTGCAGGTACAAACTACATAGAGCAGCAAGTGACACGATGTCAATTTTACCTAAATGAAAGCGTAACACGCTAGAGGGCGCCACGTCTATCCTCACTGATGATACAATGGGATAGGCCCATGTTCAAAAAAGTCGTGTCGTAGTCCACGCGTTGTTTTAGCAAAAACAGGTAGCTATTCCCCCAAAAAAGACTTTATCTTCTTAAAGTGCGTAAATGAACTGTTATTTCACCTGCCAAAAACTATCAAAATTCTCTAAAACGAAAGAAGTTGCATTGGCCCCGTTTAATTTGACCCACCCGGTAGAATGTGAGTACTACAGAAAAAAGTGAAATTTCATACCTTATGGTTTCTAAGACACAATTATATCACACATCCATGATACAATGGTACTATATCGCTTTTGTATTAGTTAATTAACCAATAAACCACAAAGGATATACTTAATTTCAACCGGTTCAGTGCTGAATCTAGTAGGAGTATCACAGACGCACAGTGAGTTGACGACAAGCAACATTAGGTTTGTCCTTGGCACATGATTTATGCTGTATGATCTACAATACAACATTTTGTTCAGGCTATTGACTGTAATAATAGTATTATCAAGATGGTAGACGTCAACCATGTTAAATTTGCTTTGAGATAATGGCAGACCACCCGCGAAGTGTATTTTGTGGTCTGAGCTCGGTCTTGACAAAAATGTTTAGTTGATGGAATTAACAGTTCCACAGCTATTGGCGTTTAGCCTTGAAACTGCCTTTTCACGAATACGTTTCTGAATACCTGGGATTTTTTCGCCCAGTTTTGTGATTTTTAGTACGCTACCTTGGTATGCTTGAAAATCATCGCTGGCAACTGGTGGATAGAGATTATAGTTCATTTATCCAAAGTAAACAATTTATAATAGTAATGAACAGAGCATAATTATATAGAGGAAGGCTACCAGAAAGGGCGGAGCTGGCGGCAGTAACATGTTCGAACAGTTTGGCAAGTTACAATTCACGGAATAAAGAAGCTCAGCTGTCGCAACTGGCCGCGCGATGAACAGAGCATATATAGAGGAAAGCTGCCAGAAAGGGCGGATGCCTATATCATAGCTGGCGGCAGTAACACGTGCGAACAGTTTGGCAAGTTACAATTCACGGAATAAAGAAGCTCAGCTGTCGCAACTGGCCGCGCGATGCTCCGCATTCTTGAAAATTCTGCTGTCACTCAAAGTTACTCAAGGTCATTCGAACCTACACTGTTGAATAAAGCGTGTCTAAGTTGGACTAGTATTCCATTGCAACTACGTCTCTGTGTTGATATTTATGAGATACTGAACACTGAATAATGACTTTTCCTTCAAATCTGGGACAGGGGTCATTTAAGGTCATTCAAAATGGTAGAATATGATAGATCATATACGACTTCCTATCAGAGTTCCTATTACTTCTCCTATCAGTAATCAGTATAGCCATAGTGGGTAATTACGCACTATGGTATAGCGTTTTCGAGTTATTTGATGTTGAAGAATGTCGTGACATTAAGGGGTCACCCAAGGTCACTGGAAATGGCACCATTCGATAGAACGCATACGAGTGCATATTCGTCTTCCAGTGTAACTATAGTCATATCTCGTATCGTCTCGGAGATAAAGCAAGATATTGGTTGAAAATCCCTATTTTAATACCCCTCCCCCCTACTACGTAACAACCCCCCCCCCCGGGGGAACGATTGCGCATATTTTTGCGCTGTTTTTTCGCACCTGAGCTAGTTCAGATGGTGTAGATTGTGCAAAAAGTCCTCTGTTACTCACAGCTCACGCACAGACAGACGGACAGACAAACGGACGGACAGACGGAAATGCGACCTCAATAGCGGAGCGTTTACTGCGTGTTGCTCGTTAAAATTATCACAGGCAGCGCAATAGAGCTGCGCTGTTGTAAGGCCCATGCAAAAATGAATAAGCAAATCGAAAATTCGACCCCCCTGTAAAATCGAAACCGACGAAAGTTTCAATTTGAAACTCAGCAGACGTCATTGATGTCAGTCACCCACCATGCAACTTTTGTATCAAATCGGTTCACTGGGGGCTATTCCTCCCAAATACCGTAGATGAAATAAATGCCCTTTGAAATATAACACCTTTGTGACTTTTTAGCCGAAGTTCGCCTTATGTCTATCTGTCTGTCGTCTGTCTGTAACGTTGTCGCACCCTATCTAGAGGGTTGAACTTTTCAGCGATATTTTCTCACCATCTAATAGCTTAGGGACTCTGGCAGTTTGTTAATTTTTTTTTGGGGGGGGGAATCGAAGGGGTTCTAGGTGTTTCTCAATTTATTTTAAGTTCGTTTTTTCTTTAATTTTTCCTTTTGTCCCGTGTGGTGGACTAAGCTGGCTACACGTCAGCTTTTTCCTGCACGTTAAACACACGGTATTGTATCGTACTGTCCAAGTTAAATGGAAGGGGTATGAAAAATTGGCGATCTATCTAGCTGTAATAAGTCATGTAGACGATGATTCGAACATATCGTACTGTACGCGTATGGTGGGGAGCTGTCGACCACTCATCGGCTACAATTCGGTGTACCGCAAGGGTCAGTGTTAGGCCCATTGCTGTACATCCTCTACACCGTAGACATCTGTCGCGTAGTG
>Ga0209149_1000953_pt1 | contig 13548 bp, 11 predicted proteins | sample WorMetTyACAVOLI2_FD_187423 | JGI IMG/M metagenome (GOLD analysis project Ga0209149, IMG submission 187423) | Marine gutless worms symbiont microbial communities from Max Planck institute for Marine Microbiology, Germany - Olavius algarvensis... ... | reverse complement strand
GAAGTCGCAGTTTACATCATAATTAGAAATTAGATATATTGTATAATTTAACGTTATTGTTAGATGCGGGCATAGAGGCATCTGCCTGCGCTCGTAAATCCACTACGTCTACGTCTACGTCTACGTTACAGTGTGAAATGAGGCGGGCATAGAGGCTTAGGCCTGCGCCTGCTATTCCGCTAAGTCTTCGTCTATAACATGCATACTCATAAACAAGGTTACGTATTCAAAATTGCATGTTGATACTACAATCTACATCTTTATTTTCACAGTTGCAAATTACCATAGCAACAATAAACAGCACTACCGTAATTGCCACGCCCACTTTGAAATTTTAGTGTGTCTTTAGTTGCTTTTAGATAGTGTCATATTTTGTTTCCTGTTACGATGTATTGTTTGCTTATAATTTGAAATTAGCAGCTTATATTTCTTATTACATTCGCTGTATTTTATAAAAAAAACAATGAGTATAATAATTGGTATGTTTGTACACTGTACTTGGTGAAGGCAGTAACGTTAAGTACGGTATACGTGAGCCCAGCCTTTTGCGTGACCTTGGCGTAGTACTGTCGCCACTTCATAGAATAGATATAAGGCATATTTTCGTTACCGAACAAGAAAAAAAATAACTCACTAACTGTTAATTTAGCATTTTAGATTCGTGTTGTGTGTTCAGTCATGCCTGCCATATACTGCAAAAATGAACTGCAAAAAAAGTGCAAGGAACCTATATTGGGTGACTTTAAGTTTCCGCTAAAACTTTGGTTTCATACCAAAGCTTAATCTGAACGCTAAATTCGGTTTTAAACCAATGCTGAGATTAACGTCGTTTTAAAACCCGGTTTTAAACTTGGTTTTAAATCAGGTTTTTGTAACCATGGTAATAAAGCAGTCTTCTTCTCGTATTTGTGTCATGAACCATAACTGGTCAGCCACGAAACAGCGTCTTCATCTGCAGAGTGTAGCTGAGATAAGCTGCCATTCAGTTTTGTCAGGGGACAGGATTCGACAAAGTGGAACATCGTCTGGGTCTCGCCACAAAGACAGATCAGTGTCTGTAAGTCGCCATTTCCTTATGCAGGCACCGCAGTGTCCCTGTTCCGTGCGAAAACAGTTCAGCAGAGACCACTGTTGCCGAGGGAGGTCGAAACCCGGTTGCCGGATTGTGGGGTCACACACTAGGTAAGAATTGACCACCTGAGCTGACTTCCAGTTATGCCTCCATCGACTTTTGATGACAACTGGTTGCAAGTTCAGCCACAGCGGCTTCCTGGATGTTAGTCGTAGCAATGGTGGGTTAAGGATATCATGCTGGATTGACAACTGTCATGTTTGACGATTTTCTCCACCAACTTGTCAGTGGCAGCCTTCCTTTGTAGGGCTGGCGGTTCAATGTTGGACAGCACTGGAAGCCATGGGAGAGGTGTAGAACGGAGGGTACCAGAGATGAGGCGCATGGTAGAGTTCAACTGCACATTGACCTGACTTGTGTGAGTAGAGCATGACCAGACTGGGGCGCAGTACTCTGCTGCTGAATAGCAAAGCGCCAGAGCAGATGACCGCAGAGTGTTGGCACTGGTGCTGATGACCATAGACAATAGAATATGAAATTTTCTAGACTGCATACTGATTGGGATTTTTCATTGGGAAAGTGTCCGCAATTTTCACGGGCGTAAAACTTAAACATGTTTATTTTTGGCAATATTTTGCCTGCTTGCGCGACAAGTGATCATCTTCTTCGCTTAGACACAGAACACGCATTAAATTTGCTGCACGTCTCCGGCGATTAGCAAACGCACCAGCAACAACATAGCCGGCATATAAATATTTACATCTGCTGCCATCTTAGTCTGAACTTAAGCGAAAGATAAAGTCAGTTTGGTTTAAAACCAAACTTAAGAAGTAGAGTTTTAGCAAAATTGCCTATCTAATTGTGTTGGGTAAGTTCGGTTTAAAACTGGATTGTTCAGATTAACTTTGGTTACTTCTTAAGTTACTTCTTAACTTTGGTTTTAGAATTACTTCTTAGGTTTAAACCGAGTTTAAAACCGAACTTCGGCGCCACTTCAAGTTTCCGCTTAACTTTGGTTTTAAACCGAGTTTTGGTTAAGAACTAAGTTTTAGCGAAACTTAAAGTCATCCATTGATTGAACAATGCTTTACCCAGGGCTTGCCATGTGCATAGAGACTTCCATATTTATCTGATGGTTCAGTGGTCTGCACTTCTACTGCTGCCAGTCTTCATGCCTTAAAGATCTGCTAATGATGGGAACTCATCAGTCGATTAGATAGCCGAATGCTACATGCTGTCAACGTATTGGGCATTAAAGACTTTAGTAATAATGTAAAAAACACATATTAGCTGCTCGGATTGATCATACAATCTAATTTAAATAATGGAATGCACGTGTTAGAAAGTGTTTACATTAACTATTTCAAGCCAGATACTTTAAACAGGACATTCAAAGGTTGATGATAATTTGATAATTTTCTTTACCTCCTATGTTGCTATCGGTAGGAATGCAATAATAACAAGAAGCTCGGCTGTCGCAAAGAGACTGCGCAATGCTTCGTATCATTGAATATTTGGCCAGATCATTCGAAATGGTACAATTCAAAAGCTTTGGTACGGCTTCCTATTCCCATTTATAGCAACTATGGCTATATCTTTAGCTGTTTCTGAGATATTCAGCATTAAAGAATGGCGTGACCTTGAAATATAGGTTTGGGGTCGTTCAAGATAATTGAAAATGGCACCTTTTGATAGATCGTATACGTCGTCGTTTGTCGTTTCTGGCATGCAACTCACGACTTTCTATTAAGTAAGTAAGTAAGTCTGGATATTTATATCCAGCGCCAGAATCATGAAGACGTCTCAATGGCACCGGGCGGAGCATTATCCGGTGCATTATCAGTGCCCATCAGCACCAGCACTATGGTTGGCAATTGTAAGTATTGCTCTATCTTGTACCATTTTCGAGTTATTTGGCATTGAATAATATCGTGACCTTGAAGTCTAGGTTAGAGGTCATTCAGGGTCATTGAAACTGATACCATTCAAAACCTTGGGTACAGTTTCGTATTTGCCTACCATAGTAACTATGGCTTTATCTGGTATCATTTCCCAGATAAAGCGAGATATTGGTCGAAAATCACCATTTTTTCATACACCCCATGATTCGGTGCCCCCTGTAGGGAGTCCCCATCAGAATATTGTTATACCATTTGGTACGGATAAACTAGAGTGGTGTAGCTACCCGACGGTGATGATATGTCTAGCCATTTTGAAAGAATTCCGGCATGTGTCAGACGGACAGGCAGACAGACGGTCATCTTGCGACAGCATAGTCCATGCTATAGTAAAAAATTGTAGATAAGCACTTCCACAGCATTAAAAGTTTTAGAATAAAATTTCAAATGACCATGCAAGATCTCTGACAAAATGAGTATATCAAAGTCAACATTATACAACTGCAAGAGATGGATTAAACCACTATGATTTTTGTTAGGATTTCTTATTTTTTTACATTTGACAGTTGGCCATCATTACCAATGCCTTCAACCCTACCAGGTCTCCGATACTGTTTTAACTAGCACTCTTTATGGAAGTAACAGATGCCGGAATTGTGGGTGTTGGAATAGTAGGTGTTGGAATAACAAGTTTCAGAATTGTGAAGTGTACCCGACTACTCGTTCATGATGCCATGTATTATATTTAGAATTGGCTACGTTTATGGAAAGACGTTACATATTTTGTGAAATGTGGTCATATGACAGGTAGTTTGTTTTACATTAAACATGCCAAAAGCAGTGATTTCAGTCGTTGTGGGCACACTTTTCATTGTTCTGAGATTGGCAACCTTCTGTTTATGGGAATGAGCTATGGTCTTGTGCTATGAGTTAAGGCTAAGCGTACCGGTAACAGTAACCAGCATTCTATTTTACAACAGAGTGTCATAACAACAGCTAACCAAGTAAACCAACGATTGTTGTGGTTTGCAAATAGGCACAACGAAGCAAATGTAGTATTACTGCATGTATTAATATATTTTGCATGTCTTCTTGTTGCTACTGCTGCTGTTGCAGTAGAGTGCTGTGACTTGTTATGTGACTTGTGCACTTTTAGGTGGCGGAAATGGTTTTGTTGGACGTTATCTGCAGAAATGTCTGCGTAAAAAGGGATACAATGTGAAGATTATTTCCCGCAATCCACAGAAAGATGCTTTGAATTGGGTGTGTCTGCAGCTGTCAGCCACTTTAATTTGTTATGAAGTATTTTTTTATTAAACATGCATCATTAATGAAACAAGATTAGGCTGTGTTTGTTGCATTTTATAAAGTTGTTGTCATTATAAAAAGTGTTTTCTGTAAATTTTTCAAGTGTGCCTTATTTAGAATTTTATTTAGAATTTTGGTAGAATGTCGTGTTATTTTATTATTATTGTAATTGTCGTGGTGCATCATTGGTGTTCTTGATTGTGATTAATTGCATTGGCATTGTTCAGAAAGGATGAGAAGGGATTGGGTAAAAAGATGTATGGATTCTGAGATGGAGGGTGAAAGGGCGAGAGGTAGACCCAAAAGAACTTAGCAGGAAGTAAATAAGTAAGTAAGAAGTGGCTGCAATTAGAACAATCTGCATCTGGACAAATCTGATGCTGTGGATTGTAGGAAAGTGATGAGAAAGTTAATAAGAGGCAGATTATTGGTGATGAAATTGGTGACTGTGGGTGATGCATATCTTGATTGATCTGGTGCCGCATAGCTCGATTGTCCTGGAGAAAGGAGCATAAAATGAATTTAATGTTATTGTTGTTGTTGTTGTGTAGAAAGACATAAATAAGTATGGATTACCTGATGGGACTATGGCAGTTGTTAACTTAAGTGGGGAAAATCTAATGAATCCTGCTAAAAGGCAAGTTCCTGTTATTGTAAAGTTTCTGTAACTGCTGTAAATTCCAGCAATTGTACAGTACATGCAGTTTGTGTCAAGTGCAAGAACTGCCCATTTTTCTCTTGTTAATTATGAATTATGCCAGTCATGTGTTTGTGAATACGTGCTAACATTCTTGTATTTTAAACTGGAAATATGTATGATACTGAATGCTGGTGTAGTTAGCATTAGGTCATTTGTTACGTAACTGATAGCTGAAGAGCTCATCTGGGTTATGTAATATTTTTCCAAGCGAAGGTTGTCTTATATCTGTTTCACAGTGTTCAGTGTTAATGTTCGTGGGGAATATTTGGTGATTATTCGCAGCGAACAGTTAGCGTGAACAACTGTTCAGACTGTACAACTAAGTGAACTAACTGTTCGTGCAACAAATGAAATGGTTAATGCACCACTCGTGTATTTTATTAATCATCACAACGCAGAAACGTGATAGTTTAGTTGCTGCTATGTAGTTACACAATAGTTCAAGTGATGCAAAACAAATTCCATAAAAAAATTGATTTTTTAATTATGGTGTTTATACACTCGACACTTGCATTGTTGTTTAAGTTATTGTAAAGTTTTACTCATTCCACTTGCTTAGTGCATTGTCCTTGTCATCGTCAGAGTTCTGTCACATCACGCAGATGGTGATGGATTTGCCGAGTATTCTATGATGCACATACATCTGGTATTAGTATTGTACATGTACGTTCTTTATACAGATGGAATGAAGCTTTCAGGTCAAGTCTTGTTAACAGTAGAGTTGAAACCAATAAGCAACTTGTTGAAGCAATTGTCAATGCCAAACATCGGCCAAAAGTCTGGGTGTCAACATCAGCTATTGGTGAGTTTTCACTGACAGCCAGAGCTTGTGAGCCAGTAGTAGTCCTTCATGCTGGGCACCTCAAACTGTGTTTGACATGTGCAGTTATGCACTTTACGAATGTGTGTGTATTTATGTTGTGGTTGTTGTATGTCACTTGGTTTTGGTGCATGACAGATTGTTGGCTAATATTTTCCTTTACTGCATTTTATTCAGAAGTATTTTTATAATAAAGCACTCTTACAGTGCTCTGACTCAGTTGTTTGTCAGGAATTACATTTGGCCTGTAAAAATTTTGCTTCGGGTATCCCCATAGGCTTCTGTAAAGAGAATTGGAGAGGAGTGAGGAGCATGAAAAGTCGGCCAATAAAAAAGGACAGAATTTTTTGTTTTTTTTTGTAATAAACTTGATGTTTGATATTTTTTGTTAGTTTAGTTCTATGGATATTGTGAGATGCAGAGTTAAGAGTATTGACACGGTACACTGTTTCATGCTAATAATGCTCTTTACCTATTAAGTTTGCACAGCATGAGTTTTACGTGACATTGTTTCTGGTATTTTGTCGACATTTAAGGCTATTACCCGCCAAGTCGCACCATGGAATACACAGAAAACAGCGATGGTGGGTCGGACGGCTTTTTGTCAGAACTGTGTACTAAATGCGAGAAGTCGGCAGCGTTACCATCGCATGTGAATGATGTACGGCACGTCATTGTCAGAGTTGGTCTGTGATACTTCTCTCTATTTTTTTCATTGGTCTGAATTATCAATCAGTTAAGTTTTGTCAGTTAAATTTTATTTATTCGTGTGAATTCTTTCGGGCCATTGTTGGCCCAGTTACGTTCAAATATTTTTTACTGATTTTAGGACTGTATAGTATTTGCAACAGTTATGTAGGATTGTGTGTACTATTAAGTATGATTAATTTATGTACAGTACAGTGTTACTGCGTGCATCTCTACAGAGATGGACTAGGTATTGTGATCACCCTGTGTGTCTGTGTGTCCATCTGTCCACAAGATAACTTACAAACACGTTGATGGATGCTGACCAAAGTGATTACATTTTGATGTTGATCCAATTCCGGATTTGGATCCAGGATCACTTTTCTATTTTGCTTTCAAACATTACAAGATAGGGCTTTGCAGTGTCTTCTAGCATCTGAACTTGGTGGGACAATTGACACTGCAAGGGACGCCTCCATTACATTTGGGTGGCATGCAGGTTTTGAACACAGTCTCCCTTCTCGGTCACAATTTAATTTGGCTTTGTGCTTTCTTAAGACGTTCAGCATGAATTCAGATCCTACAAAGCATGTTTTTGTCTTTTGCTTGGTGCATATTGAGCTGTCGATGAGCAGAGTACTAGTACCAGAAACACAGTTTTCACCATTTTTGTCAAACTTGCACACGTCTGAGTGTTGATGTATGTGAAGGTATAGTTCTTGGTCGATATGGCGGCACTGTCCAGCAGATGTACTTGCCGTTTTTCCTTGGTCTTGGTGGACGTATTTCAAGTGGTCAGCAATGGTTTCCGTGGATACATGCTGATGATGTTGCTGGCATCTACGCCCATGCTATTGAAAAAGACACAGTAACGGTGAGTGACTTTTTAGTCTTACGTTTATCTGAATTTAAATCATCAATTGATTGTTGAGCTTCCAGAAGAACTGCAGCTTCACACTTCAGTGACCACAGCTTCTCAGGCCACCCGGACTGTTGATGTATGCAGTATGACATGGTGAGAATTCTGCGAAAGGAAACTATTGGCCTATGAGCTTGACTGTATGCAAAGTTATCTGTGAGAATGAACAGGTGCATCAGCAGTGGATGACCAGTAGCATGCAGCTGTGATTGCTAATCCAGGCGATTCACCATCTCCAGAAGTTTTCTGCACTGTGCAACATTGTGATGCAGTATTACATTAACAATAATAATAATAATAATAATAATACAATTTATAACGTGTGCAATGCCAACATTTAAGCTGAATATGAGGAAGTGGCAGTAATCAGGTGGACAATGATGGGGAGTGAGTTCATTATTGGAAGAGCTGAGATTTGCGGCTGTGCTTGAAGGTGTCATGGGTAGGGGAAAGTCTGATTTCTAGTGGTAGATACTAAACTGTTCCAAATGTTGGGTGAAAGGCAGCTAAAGAACCTTTGCCACATTCAGTGGAAACCCGTGGTTGCTCAAAGAGGTGTTGGTTAGCCGAAAGCAGAGCTCAATGTGGAGTGCAGTTGTGGAGAGAAGGAGGTCATGCTTATGGCAATTATTTGGCTGACACATAATAGCCACCACAGTGCACTCATCTGCTCTAGCAGTCAGGTGGTACTGTGTGTAGCTGCTAAACGCACTGGCTCAACTGTGTACGAGCCAGCAGCAGTCTGTTGAAATCCAACTCTGGTTTGCTTGGAGCCAATCTAGCTGAGAACACTGACATATAGAATGGTTATCATCAGTCAGATGTCATTCTAGATCTGCATAAATGATACTGTGCCACTAAACTTTTGAATAAATGCTCGGTACAATTACATGTTGAACAGGGCGTACTGAATGCTGTGGCCCCTCAGACAGCAACAAATGCAGAGTTTACAGCTGCACTTGCTAGCGCCATGTGGCGACCTGCAGTGTTCCCAATGCCTTCGTCCGTACTTAAACTGATCTACGGCTCGGAAAGGTCGTCGGTGATCACCGACGGTCAGAAGGTTGTTCCAAAGCGGACGCTGGAATCTGGCTACCAGTTCATGTATCCCGACCTTGCGTCGGCGTGTCGGCAGGTGTCAAAACTGTTCATGTTTTCTGAATAACAGACTAAGCTTAGACTTTCTGTGCCTGTCTTCCTTGTGTGTTCAGCATGTTAGAATGAGTGATTTGTGAATATTGTGGATTGTTATTAATGGATTGTGTCACACTTGCTTTTCGTTCTGACAAACTCAAGTTACCTGTCTTCATTATGCAGAGGCTTTGTGTGGCACCAACATTGCATTACATACGTATATAAGATCTTTTATTTTTGTTTATATTAGGAGTTTGTGTTACAACTTACAAGGCAATGTACTGTTGCACTTATTACATATGTACAATGAAAAGTAAAGCATGCACAGCTACGAAGTGCTTGGTGTGTGATGAGTGAAACAGGAACATACTGTTTTAATTTATTTTTTATTTAATGTGTTTGCATGAGTAGCACACTGCATGTGTGATGACTGTGCTTGTTGTTGTGTGACATCTATATGTGTGTTGCTCCGTTGCAAAAACGGGACCTTAACATAGCTGTGCTTGTAAAGTCTTTGTTGGTCTTGCTGCATGTAAATCTTGCTAGTGTTGTCACCACTCATCGATGCGAGGTTCTGGTTTATTCAAATTATTATGCAGAAATTGCTACAGGAATATTGTCGTTATAAAGGATAAGTTTTTTTACTGACTGTTTCTGGCGTGCTGTTCTCAGGCAAGCCATGGTCACCAGTACGATACACTCAGTGCAATACAACCACGTGGGATGCGTCAGGGATACAGCTAGAAGTTTAGGTTTGCTGCAGACATCCAAAGTGCGTTTAGGATGAACGATTTTTCATTCTTTGTTGTTCTTTCCAGAAAATTTAGGAATGCTGGTGCCCCCTGACTCTTTTTTTGTAGTTTGCAGTGCCTTATCAGACCCAGAGTCCATTATTGGCGTAACTTCGTTTTGGCCAGTGTGGCTTTAGTGAACCGATGTTGGCACTAGTTGGCACGAGACAAGGTGAAAACAATGCCACTGCTGCAGGCTATGCTGGAGATGAATTTGAATTTGATACTGAATTTGAATTTGATACTGAAAATGGAAGATTCTACCCAAAGCATTCCCATATTAAAACTGGGAGACAGTACTGCAGACTATAAATGCATGAAAATAATCTAGAAAAACCAATGTGTTTAGAAATAATTGAAGTTGCTGTACTACTAAACAGTTGACACAGAATCTTGTCAGTTTTATCTTGTCTGTAACGTGTATATCATCTTTGTTTAGGTTGTGGGTTGGCGTCTTATGATATTAATAAAGGTGAAGTACCGTATCCATGTGAGTGACTATATTTGAATTTATTACTGAAAAAACCAAATTCGTGTAGATTTGTCATGTCACTATAATACCTGCTGCTGGCATAGCCAGTACGGAGCAAATGAAATATGTGCTGCCCCAGACTAGCAAGCAAAGCCCACTTTTCTAAATAATACATATATTTTGGAGGGTTCAGCCGTTCAGTATGCACCAAAATGTCCAGATGTGGGAATGAAATTTCAAGTTTTTTATAAGCTTGGTTGCATGTTCCAAATCGACCCCTTTGTCTCTGCTGCCGCACCTCTCTTCATCGTACAGTACGGTTTTGCCCCATCCTGGTTTTCTGGCTATGCGGTATCATATCATATGAACACTGCTGACTCATGCCGACAACAAGTGACAGACCGTATTGATAGTGTTCTGCCTGTGACTAGAGCAGTATTTCTACAGCAGCTACAACCAGTGTACCGTGTGCTGACATGCACCACCCTGAATGATTGGTTTCCATGTTGATGTGTCCGACTCCGACAGCAATTGTAATTACGTTTGTAAATTTTAATTGTTTCTATTGTTTATTGTTTACTCAAATTGTCTGCTTAATAATATATGTAATAATACTGCCAGATCGACGTTTTGTATTTGATGCTGTTGTCATAGCAAAGCCGCTATTCAAGTTCACCCTGTTTGCATATACATTATGAATGTAAACGTACTAAGTAGCTGTCAAGCCTCACACCAAGCTGTCTGACGTGAACGTACTAAGTAGCTGTCAAGCCTCACACCAAGCTGTCTGACGTGTGCTGCAGTAAACACAACTGCACACTCTACAATGGTAATTTTAGTTAGTCTCTGCCAACCTTTCCAAATTCAAATCCGCAGAATTGCAGAAATTACAATTCAACAGTGCCATTTTGTCGCCTTGGTGGTCGTTTCACCCACTGGAATAGCTCTGCAGTCTGCAGGGCCAGTCTCAAAGTACAGCATATAAAATACAGCATATATTACTTATAAGGCAACGTGAAAGGACAGGAACGTATTCGTATTAATTGTCTGTCCAATGCTACGCAATGCATGGACAGAATATAAATTTACCTGTGTGTGTGTGTGTCTTGTCACACTTTCTGTCAACTCGCCTACAGGTCAGACCCCTCAACGGATTTTTACATTTGATAGCTTAAAAGACGCGGATTTATGCAAGGATGTGCTTTCTGAGGGTCTCGATGATGAATAATCATATTTAGGGGTCCAAAGTCTCCCAACCCCCCCCCCATTCTGGGGGCCTGAATAGTTCACAGGCAGATGCATGCAGACTGTTAAGGCCAAATATGCGAAAAATTCAAATAGCTATATCTTCAGATCTGTGTATCAGATTGACACGAGATTTGACAGGCAGCTGCGGCCAGCAACAGAGACGACGTGGGTGGTCTCGTATGGTGGTAAAACAATTCCAAGATGGCGGACGGCCGCCATTTTGAAAATTGATCCTATTTTCATGAAATTTTCTACACAGCAGCAGATTTTGAACTGGATGAACGTCACGTGATCAAAAATGAAAAAGTTGCATTGGACAGACTTCGAGTTCGACAGAACGCATTTCTTGTTTTTTTGGAAATTATAGCATATACATGTACAGTCATTAGTAAAACTCCACATGAATAGAAATTCATGAGGCATCTAGGCCTAATGTGTGTTAAGGTCATTTAAGGCATATGGTGACACAACCTATTAAGCATGCAAGCGAGAGCCTAGGCACCTTTTCCTTATTTGCATGCCTAGGCACCAGTGCAGAAGAAGATAACTTTTCTGTAATTTTCATCGTGAAACGTAAAGAAATTAAACTATAAATGTATGTGTGATAGCCAGCAGACGCATTTTTCGACCGAAAATGCGCCAATTTGTGTGTGTTTGTTAACAGCAGGGATCCCCTAGATCCCGTAGCTTGATTCAGGGAGCCGCTTCGTGGCGGGAGGGGAGGGAAAAGATTGACGGTTGAGAGGAAAAAGGATGACAGTGGCTAGGCTTTCGTTGTGCTGCATCAGATAAGGTCAAGACAGGAAACAATCAGAAAGTTCAGCATGAAGTGCATAAAGACAGTAACCATGTACACTGGCCAACTTTAGACGGCTTTATGCATGAGAACATTTCTAAACAGTGGTACCAGCCATTCATATGTCGCCCCGCACCGTATTGCAGGGTGCTACCACCTGGCGAATTTCATGGCACGATTCCAGAGCCATTGCTCGTCTATTCTTACTGTTTAATGACTAGTAGCTAACAACGGAACACAGTCACAAACAAACAAACATCACTATAAACACAGACGACCAAAAACAATGCCTCGCCGGCTGTCGCAAGGGCAATGTAATACCGTAATAATAATATGCGCGTCATCACGCAGTTTCTCTGTGTCAGGCAACTTATTGCATGGAACTGAATAATGTCTGCCGTCTGCCTTTCACTCTACACGTTTGTGGAAGTTTAAAGGTAGTTGTTTGGACAGTGTCCCACTGCCAGTGCCAAACCCGCGTCGCTGTCGTGGCTTTTGTGTGATTGTGGCGCCGTTCAGAGATGAATGGACTTATTTTCACTTTCTTACAAGTGTCGATGACATTATATTGTACACTGTGTCCAGATAAAAAGTGGATGCCTAGAACATCCTCATAGCTTCTAGAAATGTTAGCCAATTTAAATGAAAATTTCAGACAGTATAGCTGAAGGAATGCTGAATTTACGCATCTGAGAATTATTTGTCTTTTTGTTAAATGTTCTTTGTTAGCAGCGACATTAAAAGGACGTTAGTGGAAGTGCCATTACAGCAACGGAATTTACCGTTGAAGATCAATATTTAAATAAATGCTTGTAAATAAATAAAAAGTAGAAAGCAAACAGCTTTCTTAATATGTTTCCTGACACAGGAAAGGGTGCTAGTGGATTAAACACTTAACAGTGAAAACGACATAATTGGCAAAATGGCATCATTGACTCCTGTCCGAGTTGTGGTCGACCACACATTGCCCATCCAATTGCAAAGATCAGCAAAGTTACACATCTCGCACTGATTTTATTAATCAGTGTCTTTAGCCTATTAAGTCTTTATCTTCTGTCAAAAAACATCTTAAGCAATTGTTTTGCTACACTTTTTACTCACTCACAACCGTTTAATGAGATGTTCATCTTCAGTAGTAAATCCATTGCTGTAGCGGTACTTTTACTAACGTCCTTTTTACACCGCTGCTAACAAAGAACGTTTACCGAAAATACTAATTATTTTCAGACGTGTATATTCCGCATTCTCTCAGCTATACATGTATTGTCTGAAATTTTCATCTAAATTGGCTAACATTTTTAGAAGCTATGACGATGTTTTAGGGGTTACTTTTTATCCGGACACAGTGGGTCATTTCACTTTTTGGATTAGTCTTTCGCTGAGACCAAAGACTGAGACCAAACCGCTCAGCTTGGTCTCAGTCCGAATGTAGGATTCAGCGAAACACTCAGCAAAAGACTGATCCAAAAAGTGAAATGAATGACGCAGTGTATTATAGCTCAAGCTTTGTTTCAAAATCAAGAGACACGAAATTTAATTAATCGATGATAAGCCATCGACATTTGACACATACGTACAAGTAAAACTGCATTAAAATTTAAAACCACCAACAACAATCCACATACAAGCAAGCAAGCAAGCATCTTTATTTGCCCAATTAATAAACAAAGACATATAATATCAATGAATAACATACAAGGGCA
>Ga0209149_1000949_pt1 | contig 13562 bp, 5 predicted proteins | sample WorMetTyACAVOLI2_FD_187423 | JGI IMG/M metagenome (GOLD analysis project Ga0209149, IMG submission 187423) | Marine gutless worms symbiont microbial communities from Max Planck institute for Marine Microbiology, Germany - Olavius algarvensis... ... | reverse complement strand
GACAACTGACGTGGATTCCAGTAAGAGTAAGTCGTTAGCAGTCGATAGTTTATTGGCGGCGGCGGCGCCCAACCTTAGCGACTCAGGTCGATTAGCTTAGCGACTGGTTTCGACTTGGAGGCTTATCAGCGGCGGCGGCGGATGGCGGCCGTTCCGGGGACTAGAGTGTAGCAACAGCAATTGAAGCAGAAACCGCCGAGGTGCATAATCATTAATAAATCCATAATGGAAAAACATTGCTCAATTGCAGCTTTAGTAAGTAAGTAAGTGCCGTAGTCAAGTCAGAATGCCTTTAACTGTTCAATTTCAAGCCAGTTACTAATAAAGAATAACACTGAAAAATCTTTTCGGCGATTCTGCAAGGCTCCTTCAGACTGTGAGGCCGTAGGCTTCAGCTTGTTTATTTTACATTTAAACACGGCCGTTGATATGACAAAATTGTAATCACCAATGCAAGCAGATGAGCCTTCAGTGTTACTACAAAACGACTGTCCATCGCACGTATGTAGACCTTCTGCACACTCGTCAATATCTATGCACGAAAAAACGAATTAAAAAAACAAACTAAAAATCAATATGCATCACCTCCCAAAGGCAATGCAATACCGGCAAACCACGTGCATGCGATTATCACTAAATCCTGTGTCACTGAGGGATTCGTAACTCAGAGGCCAAAAACGTTAATAAGATTTTCTTAATTTTTTTCCTAAATTTTGCCGAAGTTTTTGTGCCAGGAAATAACTAAGAATATTCTTAAGTCAATATTCTCAGAAAATGTTCTTAGCAATTTCTAAGTTTACTGAAGGTCAAAGCCAACATTGGCGCACCATATTATTATTAATCTCAAATTCAACTTATTTCTGGTATGGTAGGTGTTTATTGACAATTTTTTGTATAATAGGTCGGGAATTTAATTGGCTGTCCCATTGCTAAAACAAAAACTCACTGATAAACATCAATCATAATAATCATACATTACCGTCTTGAATATGCCAATTTATGAGCAATCCGTGAACGTAAGGAAAATGAGTACTGTATGGTACGCCACCTGGCGAATCTTCTTAGCGCATTACGTTGGAATTGCTGCTGGACTTACAGCCTGCAGAATCGCTGAAATTGGCAATCTCTGATATAAATTTGCCCCAAAGGGGTATATCCCCTCGAGATTTTTTTTATAAAATTTGGCATGGGGTAGGGAGTCCCAGATCCGCACAGTCACGTGAAATTTCGCCATTGTGGCTTTTAAAATGTGGGCTTAGAGCCCGAAATCGTCAAAATTGGTAATTTTTCATATAAATTTGCCAAAAATAAGCAATTTCTACAAAATTTGGCTTCGGGGAGTGAGTCCCAGGTACGCACCCTCACGCCAAATTTTACCGCTTTGGCTTAATAAATGTGGGCAGCCCAAAAAATCGCCAAAATTGGTAATTTTTGGTATATATTTGCCCCAAAAAAGTATATTCCCTTCATCAATTTTTACAAAATTTGGCGTGGGGAATGGTCTCAGAAGTCCCCACAATCACGCTAACTTTCATCTTCGTGGCTTTAAAAATGTGGCCTTACGGCCGCCAAAATCGCAATGATTAGCAATTTTTGGTATAAATTTGCCCCTAAGAAAAAATCCACGGAGTCCATAGAAAAACTTGAATATAGGTGCACAACTAGAAACCTTCCTCTATGCAACGGTACCATAATTGTTTTGAAAATTACACTGCTTCATAGCGTTTCCATTATCACAAACTTCGTGATTCCAAAGCGTGACAAAAAAACCAACAAAAAAATGAACAAAAAAAACATAACACTTTTTCGTCTACAGCCGGCGCGCGACCCATGATCTCCACCATACTTGGCATGGTGATAGAGGAGGTCCGTCCCGTTTTTGCACCCCCTAACTTTTTTTGATCCGATCAGTAGTTTGGCCACTAGGAGCTATTGAAAATTTGAGGGAAAATGCCCCCACCGCAAGAGAATGCTTATAACTTATTTGTTTGTATCCCGAAAGCAACCAAAGTAAAAACTTAAAATCCACCTGGAGACGCGTACAAAATCTGAGAATTTCGTAGAATTGGGCAAACGAGTGACCCCTGAGGGGCAAATTTATGGCCAAAATTGGAAATTTTGACAGTTTTGGGAGCTGCCGCGATAAACATAAAATTTAACACGTCCCCCGTCTTGGCACAGGGGAGTGGATCTTCGGTCCGCTTCCCCAAAATTTCACGTTTATCGGGGCAACGTGTCGCCCCTGTGGGGCGAAAAACCCATTTTTGGACCACTGAGTAAAAACAATACCGGCATGGCTGGGCTACGCGCAGGCCTGCCGGTAATAAGCAACTGTTAAAATTTATATGATTTACTTCATGTACATTTATAATTATTTATATTTGTAATTATTAACATTCTGTTGGAATAAAGTTACAGTGCAGGCACAGAAAATGTTGTAAAAGGTAAAGGTAAACTAAGTGTAGCGCTCTTTCAGTAACTCACACTCACGGCGCTCAGGCATGGATCACACAGTTTTACCTGCAATTACACCAATGCCTGCCTTCACTTCGTAACCATTCAACAGACGGTGCTTCCCCAGACTGAGGTTGCGGACATCTAACTGCAGCCAGCTACTCATTTATCTACCCCAAAAGGATGAAAGGCTGAGGCAGCCTGGTTGGCTGACCTATAGCGGACGGTTTACCCACATAAGTGGTCACCCGTCAGCTGCAGGTTGAGAGCAGGACAGGGAAAGTTTGCCGGTCAAAAACCAACTTTCTATCACTGTGCCACATAACCAGTAAGTGACAGCAATGTGTCTTAACTTTACTCACAATCAGAGATCACTAACACAAGAGGTTCGGTGGAATAACTTGTGATGCAGAATAGTACCTTTGCAAGCCTGGCTGAACAGGCCAAAACCGTCCGGCTGCCAACCCTCACTACACGCATCACACGCCGAGGCTGAGCCATCCCTGCAGCTCGTGGCACATGCCACATGACACGCTACACAACAAGCAAACATATACTGAGCCATAACAAAAACTTAACAAAAAAAACAAGCAGCCACCCATATGAGGGTTCAGACACGTACTTATGTAGTTACTCTATGTATGCTAGGCCCGGTTAGTACCTAGGTGGTTAACCATCTTTAAATGGGTAAACCATCTCAGCACAGAATCAGGCACCCAGGCATACTCAGCCTGAGCCCACACTCTGTGGCAGACTGGAATGAGTACCTGGCAATAGCTGGGGAAGTAAACAGGCACATCGCGCGACACACCAGCCTGTATCTGCGGTATCGCAGTGTAGTGCTGGTGCCTGGCTGAACAGGCTGGCTAGCAGAGATCAGCGTCGACTTACGCTAAGTGGTAGCGCATCTAAGGCATATTTGCGACGATGTGTTATACAAATCCACCGTTACTTTTACTTTACATAGATTGTTCACGTGCAAAGTGAAACATTTTCTGGAGCACGTGAGCATTTTGTTTACCAAATTACACCAGCAACTGATACATGTGACAGCAGGAATTGCATCCAGGTACATTAGGAGTACCATTCATCAAGTGATATTGTAACTAACTGAAACATAACTATCACAATTACTAGTCCCCTCCAGAAAACTGTGGAGGAAAATTGCAAAAATTGCACAAATTTTTCAAAAAAATTGCACTAAACTTTGATGAATATTAGGTCAAAATTGCGATTCTCATATGTTACATAAATACTGTAAAAAGTGCATGCCAGTGGCTCTACTAGTGTAAAACAAGTGGTAGAAGTGGGTTCCTATTAGTGTTCTATAGTAACTATAGGCCTAGGTCACAGCCAACAACCAACCAACCAGCTTATAACCCACCTAAGGTTTTTTTTATATATTCACCTTTATCAGCACTCAGTAATCTTGTGCATTGACTTGTTCACTCCTCTTACGGCCTCTAGAGATGGTGCATCCCACAACATAGCTTTTATCTGCCAAATTCAGCAAAAACTTGATAAATTCTAAGTACGGTATGTGACTGAGATGGTCTGTCGTCTGAAGCCTGACACTGAAACACAGTGTGGACGCGTGATATGACTTCAAAGTTGACGTACGTTTGCAGACGCCGTAGTCATTGTAGTGTCGTTGACTGCATGCCTCACAGTTCTCTGGACCAGCCCCAGTACAGCCATCACAGGTCGCATCACAATCTGTATAATTTCACACTGATCTGTACTACAACATGTAACTCGTAAACAATTCAATGAATTGATAATGAAAATGTCGAGACAAGAAGATCAAAGTAATTCAGCAAGATCAGTGCACTGCAACCATATTTGCCAAATGGTGGTGCAACTACATGCAAGTAGCAAAGCGCATAAGCAACTGCTACAAGAGCAATTATGCCGACACGTAGTTCCATCATTTGTGGGGTTTCTGATCGTTATCCAACATAATCTGCAATTAGCTAAGACCGACCACTGTACCAAGAGCTAAGTCCATCTGTATAGCTGTCTCACTACAGTGGTAGATGCTGTAGTAAAATTTAGCAAATAAATTGTGAAGCAAAAATCAGATACAAAGCTTCTACGGAACAATACAAGATCGCGATGCTGGTCAACAAATGTCTGCGGGCCTAGCACCCCTGTATCTCGCCGAGCTCTGCTGGCCGGTCGTTCACCTCACTGGACGTCGACACCTGTGGTCGGCCGACTCTGGCAAACTCGATGTGCAACGGAACGGACAGCCACAGCCATTGGTCGCAGGAACTTTGCTGTTTCCGGTCCTGAGATTTGGAACAGTTTACCAGCTGAACTGCGTCTGTCGACACTGTCCACGGCCACCTTCGCATGACGCCTGAAAGTGCATCTCTTCGTCAGCACTGAATGATATGTGCCCGCAGCGAGTCTGATTTTACTTAAGGCTGCGCTGTTTATAAATATCATCATCATTATTATTATTGCATCATACCATCAATATGCAACAAATTTCACAAATGTCATTATTTCCATTGTTATCTTTGTCCTTCATTTTATTTTAAAATTTTCACTAAACTATTTTAAAATTATTTTTTTTAAATTTTCACTAAATGTATTTGCAATTATTAATGTTCAGTATTATGTGAACTATAAATCAGTCAATTGAAAGCAAAGTAAGAACACAAATATTTATTTATTTTACAACTATGCAACAAAGTTCACAACTGTACTGTGAAGCATCCATTAATAAAGTCAGCTTAATATACTCGTGCTGGAAAACAATTTAAAAACTAATCCCGTCATTTGCACACATGGCATATTTATGTAAATGTAGTCTAATCAATGCACGAGCATTTCTGTCACAAAATAATCCTTCACTCTTTGTGATGAAAATGTCTCAGATAAGTTATGAAACAAATAAAATACTTATTTAGTTATTTAAAATCAAAGTCAGGGTATTACAGTAATCAAAATCAATGCTGAACATAAAATCAACCTGCGCAAATGTATGAGCCTTGCTTGTTCTGGCAGTACTGGCCACGCTGACAGGTGTTTTCACCCGAGTCACACTCGTTAATATCTACGAACAGTTATTATTATTATTATTATTATTATTATTAAACAAGAACATATAATAAGAGGCGTATCGTTAAGAAATAACTGCTAGGACACTTTACAAAGTTAGTAAGTTCATGAGACGGTTGTGGGGTTAGTAATTAAACTACACAGTACATCAGTTAGACAAAGATTAGCACAATTCGGAGCCGTAACAGCGACGGTGAAGGTCACATTTTAGCAGCCGCCTCAATACAGGCAATGAAGGTGCATTCTGCGTCGATGATGACAAACTGTTCCACACGTGAGGACCGGCAACACAGAATGCACGGTCGCCGATGGTAGTCCGTGGCGCCCTCGGGATGTCCAGTCTGGCAGAGGCCGAGGATCGCAGCCTTCTGCATGACTCCAAGGCTGCCACTGGCTGCAGCTGGTCAGCAAGGTATGATGGAGCAGTACCATGGAGACAACAGAAAATGAGCACCGCAAGTTGAAACTGAATGCAGTCAGATACAGAAAACCAGTGCAATGCCACGAGCAGTGGCGTTATGTGCTCGTAGTTCTGCTTTGAGTAGATCAGCCAAGCAGTGGCATGCAAAACAGCATTGTAACGTCAACCAAAGCCGTAACCAGAATTTTCATTCAGTGGGGGATAGCCCTTCCCCTTCCCTACCCCTCCCCTCCTTTTCCCTCCCCTTCCCGGGGGGCCTCCCCCATTAGCAGCTAGGGGTCTGGGGGAGCACTGTAAGCTCACCCAGCGGGGTCCGGGGCAGAGCCCGGGCCGCAAACGTATTTTTTGGGCATTTTTTGCGGCTCAGAAACGTATCTGGTGGCAGCAATTTCGCCTCTTGGTGCCTGTTTGTGTGCATCTTCATAAAGTACTTTACTACATAAACAAATAAAATACTTATTGAATTTTTTTTAACATTTCGGGGGGGGGGGTTGATCCCGTAACCCCCCCCCCTTAAATACGGCCCTAACGTCAACAGTCAGCAATCAAGTACTATTTTAACTACTACAATCACTTAACCTACTGCATGCTCAGGCCAACTCAGCCTCCTACCCTCAGCGGGATGGGAAATGAGTAGTACCTCAGCTACTGTGGGCTACGGGGTGAAGGCCTAGGGTGGCTGATTGGGGCAATGGTGTGTCTGCTAGCTGCACCGTGGGTCCGATTGTCTGTCAGCACGGGTAATAAATGGCCACATAATGCGCTGCGGCACCATTGGCTCATGCCAATCAGCTGCCACTTCCGAGACTGTAAAGCGCTGCTGGTCACGAGTCTGACTCATGCATAACAAGTGTCCAGACTTTTACCTTTACCTTTACCAATAGGCTAGTTCTTCAAATGCCCTCAATCACTAGAACTAGTAACAGTTTACCACAGTTAACTTGATGAGGCAGATGGAAAACATTGAGTTTATGAGCACTCTGGCTTCAGAAGCAAGTCTAGGATTTTGTACAGTAATGTAAAGAATTTTACTTACATTGCAAAAACACATTAATAGAAGGGAACCAAATTGACAGTGAATGACTGTTTTCTTTGATAAACCTAGTACTAGGCTCATGCAGGCTGTCTGAAATAACAGCAGTAAAATGAGCTTGTTGTGTTACAAAGAAAGAGTTGATAACAACAGTTTTGACGCTTATAACTTTACAGAATACACGATGTTTCGCATAACTTAACTTAAATATTACATTTACCTTAAACATGCAGTAATATACTATTACCACATAGTTTCAGATGGTGAAAAAAGATGTTTTAAATACTAAAAGTCACAGAAAATGAGTGTGCAAATACATAAACATGCATAAATCTCAACTCAAACAAGGCAGAGACTTACCACGACAGCCTTCGCCTTCAATGTGCAAAAAGCCTTCTCTACAACTCGCACAGTCTGTGTTGTCCGGACCACTGCAGGAGCCAAGGCATCCGGGATGACATGCTGCAACACAGATCTTAAGTCAAAACAACTGCCAGTCACACAGGCCCGTGAAGCCAAATCAGGTTCCCACTAAATCTCACAAACAAAATTCCGTTACTTCTCTTGACCACGTTCGGAATTATTCAGATTTTCCCTGAAAATGATCCAAATTATTCTGTGACTCATCGCAGATGCAAGAACTACACTGTGTCTCAAAAAACTGCATCACATCTGTTTTTGCAATAACTTAGTCAAATGTCGCCGATTTCTATAATTTTTGGCACAATGACGTCATGTCCTGCCATCAAAAAACTTTGCCACTTAATATCAGCGATGATAGATGTCACAACTTGTGGCACCATGGTCCAGCGGCATCGTGTTGATAACACCTGGCCAGTTGCAGCATTGACAGCATGCAGTGAAGCCTGATATAGGCTCAGAATCGCGATTTCTGCCTACCCCACCTGCATTTGACGGCCCTGTTAAAAGGGTTCCCGTCAGAATATTGCGATACCGTTTGGTATCAGAAAACTAGAATGGCTTGGCTACACAATGGTGAAAAAATTTTGAAGATATGTTCGTTCATTTTGACAGAATTCATGTACATGACGGACAGACAGACACCGCATGATGGCTAAGGCTGCACTTGCACAGGATCGTGCGGCAAAAATAATTACAGTGATAACAAATACAAAAATATACACCCCTTCTTAAAATGTAATGTGCGTAAACTTGCCAAGGTGCATCGTGACTTTTTCGGCGCATCGTAACTTTTTTGATTATTGCGCCTTATAAATACTCTTACTTACTTACTTACTTACTAAGGCAGCCCATTTACTCTACACACAAGCTGCCATTGCCAAAATTCACAGTATCAGTAGAATGCAAAGTGACTTACGCTGACATACGGTGTGTGTTTCATTCCGAAACTCTGCAAAGAACTCGTCCATGCATTCAGTGCACAGTGTTCCCTGGTAACCAAAATTGCACGAACACTTGCCAGACCCCTCTCTTGTACCACTGCCCTGTAGCAAAACATCTTCAAAATAGACGACTTAACAAACAGAATCACGGAAGACCTCAACACGGTGGTAATGTTGAAGCCACTTGCATAGCCAAAACGTCAAAAGTTAAAGTGACACTCGGGCAGCCTGATAGTAAGTAAGTAAGTAACAATGTACTGATTAAGGTGACACTATCATGTCAGAGACATTGCAGGGGCACTTTACAAAATTAAAAAGAAAAGCAAACAAAAATGACAGAATCGCCGACAGTCAGCAGTCGCAGGCCGACAACAGTTATACTGCGCAGTACAATCACGATCGCCTAATCATTGTCAAACAACGATTGGAAAAGTACAATTTTCAGCTCGCAACAGAACGTCGTCAGCGATGGTGCATTCCTGACAGATGATGGCAGGCTGTTCCATGCATGTGTTGGCATTTATTGTTCAGTTGATCATGTCATTATTATTAACTACAACAGCATTACAGCATGTCTATTAAATAATAAAATGAAATAAAAGAAACAAAGCATTTGTACCTCACAATCTCCATGACCCCAGCATGGCCGCTCTGTGCCTCCAGGACATGGTTCACATTCGGCACCATACATTCCCTTTGGACAGCAAACTACAAACAATCACAACACACAACATCGTACATTCATTGTGAAAACTCACAAAATTACACCATCGCTAAGTTAATGCCGGCAGAAATCTTGCTTAAAGTCAGTAAAACACGAAAATGCAAACAAATATATTAACGAAAATGCAAACAAATATATTAACGTGTGAAGAAAACTGCACTCCAGTAATTGTCTAACACACACTGTGCAAAACCGTACAGATGCAGGAAACTGCTAGGAGGTGGACAGTCTCATGTCTCGTGATAAGGGTGGTGGTGGGAACAGTGGGTGGTGTGTGTTTTCGACCAACATGGTGCCAGCTGACAGGGTTGACCTGGAGGAAGGACCATCAAACAAGTTTGTTTGTTGTACACTGTGCAAACATTTGTATGTGTATATCACCGAAAAACAACTTACTGCGTAGTTTGTCTATGCAAAAGTAAACTTCCAGATCAAGATCAATGCCGTTTGCATAGTGTTTGAAGAACCACTGTTCAAGATGTTCCTCCTGTTCTTCTAACATATGATGACACTGCAAGTATGACCACAACAAGTCATTAAATAGACAGCGCAATGCACAGCATCCTCACCCCAGCTGCTGCATCAATGTTCACAAAAGTCAAACAGGAGGCCATATTAATGTTTGAACATACTATTTATTTGAAACCAGAATATTTCCACAGAGGAATTTATAATAATAATAATAATAATAATACTTCGATTTATAAAGCGCCTGATGCCTTGGCTTCAGAGGTGCTGGCTGGTCAGTCGTGGGTGTTAATCAAAAGCCTTATGGAAAAAGCACGTCTCAAACCTAAATTTAAATACAGACAACGCTGATTAGTGTCTCAGGCAACGAGTTCCAGACAGTTGGCGCAGAACAACGAAAGGCTCGTCTCGCGAATGGCTTGTCGAGTAGTGGGACGGCAGACGAGCGAAGTGCCCATTCACTGACTCAAGCCTTGATGTGATGACTGAGGTATGTCGGTGCTGTGGTGCTGCTGCGACTCTTGAAGGTCAACATAGCTACCTTGTACTTGATTCTGTGTTGAACTGGCAACCAATGCAGCTCACGCAGTAATGGCTGGGCATGAGATCGTCTTGGAGTCTGGATAAATGCGGCAACAGAATCAGCGGTGCCATAAGTAGTCTATCTCGCTTAGTTTTCAAGGTATGACCACATTACGGACATTTACATTTACACTACAACAGACAGACGACAGATGGACCGACACTGGTAATCATCGCATATCTGGACCTTAAGGTGGACGACCAATTAGCACCCCGCTCATGGTGAGTCATATCCCCAACTGAGCTAAGTTCGGGTTGGCCCCGCGCAGCGCAGGGGCCAAAATTCAAAACTCTGCTTCCTAGAAGTTGTGTCCCCAGACCCATAGAATATATGCGCCATCGACCTCGGCCCTACAGTCTCGGAGCCTTAGGGTTTTGAAATTGTTGGCACCGCACAGATGGACATTTGACTAGTTTCATAAGTCATCTCGGGAGAGACAACTAAGAAATAATGACGGCATAGGACAGAACTGGACGGAGATCCGTGGTCTCTGTTCCATGGAAAGTGAGTGAGTGAGTAGTTTGTTAGCAGAACATCAGCACAAAAAGTCTATTTAGTGCCATGGACAGTGTCACAGTTTAAATTAACACACTAATACAATTCCAGCAACTAAGTACTTCATTGATTCACTGAACAGGTCATTTATTTCAGCAGTGTTTGCACTAACAATAACTTCTGTTTATGTTAAGAATGTTATATTACGCATATGTAATGTAATCCAGACCATTTAGCAACTCATGATCAGAGCATCATATCATTTTCTCTGTGATCACACAGCATATGATCAAACACTCAACTGTCATATTAACCATAACATAAACAATCCTGGTGGTAGGTAGTGGCAAAAACGTGTAAACTTCCACAGCGTGCAGACTTGGGAAGTTTTATTCTACTGTTACAGCATTTGAGAACATTTAATTTCCAGCAATGTTAAAATAAAACAAATTGAGAAACATACGTCCGTGCTGCTCTCCTCACAAGCATGTTCCATGACTTCCACAAACCTCGTTTCACTGCAAAAAAATTAATTTAAAACAAGTAAGATTGCATTTTCAAATACAACAATAACATGTTTTACTGTGAATAAAATTAACCAAATATTTTGATGATTAAACACAGACGTCAGCAATGTTACGCAAATTTCCTCGTGCATATTATTGTACAACCCTCCCCTAGGGAGCTGCATTATGCACTACACCCAATCCGTCCATCCGTCTGTCCCATGCCCACCATTAACTTGTAAACAGACAAGAAGCTCAGCTGTCGCAGAGAGGCCGTGCGATGCTGTGTGACATTGAATATTTTGCTAAGTCACTCGAGGTCACTCAATGTCATTCGAAAGAACACCTTGAGTACGGCATGTGTAAGTTTCTATTAAGTCTTCCATTGTAACTACTGACAATGGCTACACACTCTTGTCTGTTTGCCGTGCAGGTTTTTTCCAGCTACGTCAGCTGCGGTCAGTTCGCCAATCTCTGACGACCGAGATGACACGTATCTTAGTCCAGGCCTTCATTAGTTGTCGTCTCGACTACTGCAACTCTGTTCTGGCCGGGGTCCCTGATGTTTATCTTCAGCGACTCCAGTCTGCAGAATGTGGCAGCCCGTTTGGTCTCCAGGGCTCGTCGTCAGGACATCACGCCAGTTCTTGTTAGCTTACACTGGCTTCCAGTATGCCAGCGAATCATCTACAAGACGGCGGTGCTTGCGTGGAAGTGTCTACATGATGCAGCCCCTCGCTATCTGTCTGACTTGTGTGTGCCGACCCACTCCATGCATGGTCGCCAGCAACTGCATTCCATGGCATCTGGCACTCTGCTGGTCCCGCATGCCCGGACTGCTACTGGTCAGCACAGCTTTGCCATCAATGGACCACGAACATGGAACAGTCTGCCAGCCGATCTTAGAATACCAGATACGACTGTGTGCTCCTTCAAGCGTCATCTCAAGGCCCACCTGTTTCAGCAGTAGTCTACGCTGCTGCTGACTGGTCGCTCAGTAACGTTCGTCCAGCACCGTTGTGACTATTTAGCGAGTTCGGCGCCATTTAGAAATACTCAGACTTACTTACTTACGTCTCTGTCTATTGCATGGCATCGCGTGGCAACAAATAACCATAGTAATGTGCTAAGATGTGCCTTACTCGAGTGCTGTACACAAACTCCAGCGACGAGTGCCACCATCTTGCCACGGTCCTGCAGCACTCTATTTTTCTATTTACGACACCATTGACAACACGTGACGAAGTGAGATACTGGTCAAAAAAGTGATTTTTTTCATACTCCACCTGCATTTGACGCCACTGTTACGGGGTCCCCGTCGGAAGCCACTAAGTTTGGTATGGAAAAACTAGAATGGTGCGGCTACCCGATAGTGAAGAACAGTATGAGGATATTACTACTTGTTGTGACACAATATACAAATGTGACGGACGGACAGGCAGACACTGCACAACGGCATAGGACACGCTTATGCACATCATCGCGTGGCAAAAACCATACAACATTCAAATTTAGAGAAGCAACTGACATCCACATTCAAGAATAAATATCTTACTAAAAACGACCGAGTAAAAACTACCTTGTTGAGAAGCTACCAAGTCTACTTTCCTCCCAGTTGGTATTACCACCTCCAAAACTACCCTTTGCAGTGTTCTTCAGACCCTACCACAATCAGCAAAACAACATTAATTACACGCAAGAAACGATCACATACCAAGCAATAGCTATCAGTGAACTGCAAATTACATCAACAAAAACAGAAAACATAATATGCACAACACTCAAAATAATCCTTTATTGGATTAATATATCTCTTTGGTGGTTTCTGGCATAGCTAGTGATAGGCAGGCACTATTTTCACTACATAAGTGACGTCTATATACCTCGGTACCAGCATCTATATGACACAGTACCAGTCACAAGTCACAGTTTGTCTGCAATGATCAGTGGCAACATAAACTTCTATTTCTAAGCTCATAAAAATAGAACATCATTCAAAATCTGAGAAGGACATAACTACCTCAGTAAAGCGTTTAACAAGCTCCCGGCACGTCTCACATTTTGTTGAAGCATCCAGTGTTGACGAAGAAGAGACCAATAAGATCAGAGCAACACAGCACCAGTGACAGATGATTATTCTCAACGGACTAAAACTTTTGTTCAAGTGCAAGGACATTCTGTTTGTACAAACATAAACACGTTAACTAACTACTTCAAAGAATAGTCATTCTACATTCAGTAGTTGAGCGCAGTATATATAATATTAGTTACTTCGGCTTCAGATTCACCAATGCGTACAATTAAATTCTGTCTGTTGTCTTCGGCCTCTATACCTATCGATGGGTAGTTTGAAGATAAGTAGGCGCAATCCCTGTTCTCCCTTTTTTAGTGTCAGTTATAGCATAAACCGTCATAAAATATTATAGTACTTATTCAGTATTATAC